>Ga0315912_10000492_pt1 | contig 73337 bp, 57 predicted proteins | sample VfabasoilMG_FD_204469 | JGI IMG/M metagenome (GOLD analysis project Ga0315912, IMG submission 204469) | Garden soil microbial communities collected in Santa Monica, California, United States - V. faba soil | ecosystem: Environmental > Terrestrial > Soil > Garden | place: USA: California... | reverse complement strand
GGAAAGTTACACCGCCCCTCGACGGCGCGGTTCGTCCCTCAGGCGCTCAGCTTGCGCACGCTGGCGAGCGCGACGCACACGGCCACGACCTCCATGGCGACGCGGATCTGATCGAGCGGCGGCAGCGAGGGCGCGACCCGAATGTTGCGATCCCGCGGGTCCTTGCCATACGGAAAGGTCGCGCCCGCCGCGGTCAACTTCACGCCCGCCTCCGACGCCAGCGACACGACCTGGCTGGCGCAGCCATTCAAGGTATCCAGGCTGACAAAGTAGCCGCCGCGCGGCTTGGTCCAGCTGGCGATGCCCTTGCCGCCGAGCTCCGCTTCGAAGATCTGCGTCACGGCTTCGAACTTGGGGCGCAGGATCTCCGCGTGGCGCAGCATGTGCGCGCGGATCCCGGCAAGGTCCTTGTAGAACGCGACGTGCCGCAACTGATTGAGCTTGTCTGGGCCGATCGTCTGCAGCCCCAGATGGCGCTTGGCGTCCGCCACGTTCGCCGGGCTCGAGGCCAGCGCCGCCACACCTGCCCCCGCCAGCGAAATCTTCGAGGTGGAAGCGAACACCAGCGGGCGGTTCTCGTAGCCAGCACGGGCACAGGCCGCCACCACATCCTTCAGGCGGTCGCCCTCCGGGTACAGATCATGGACAGCGTAGGCGTTGTCCCAGAACAAGCGAAAATCCGCCGCCGCCGTCGGCATGTTCGCGAGGCGATCGACGACACCGTCCGCGTAGGTCGTGCCCGTCGGGTTGCTGTATTTGGGCACGCACCACATGCCCTTGATGGCGGCGTCCGAACGTACCAGCTCTTCGACATGATCCATGTCGGGCCCGTCATCGCGCAGCTCGACGTTGATCATCTCGATGCCCAGGTGCTCACAGATCGCGAAATGCCGATCGTAGCCGGGGCTCGGGCACAGAAACTTCACCTTGGCTAGCTTGCCCCACGGCCCCTGCCCGCCCGGTACGCCATGCGTCCAGGCGCGCACCAGCGTGTCGTGCATCAACTGCAAGCTGCTATTGCCGCCGATGATCACGTGGGCGGGGGCCACCTCCAGCAGCGGCGCGAGCAGCGCCTTCATTTCCGGCAAGCCATCGAGCCCGCCATAGTTGCGAGCGTCCGTGCCGTCCGACGCCAGGAAGCCTTGCGGGGGGCGGTCGAGCAGCGCGTCCGCCAGGTCCAACTGCTGGGCAGACGGCTTGCCACGGGTCATGTCGAGCTTCAGGCCACGGCCCTTGAACCCGGCGTAACGTGCTTCCAACTCTCGGCCTAGCTCCGCCAGCGCCACGCCCGACAACGATTGGAGTTCCATGACTCCGGCTCTAGCAAAATTTCCCGATCTCAGGGAATATTGGAGGGGCACGCCGGGCAGCCGCAGGCGTAGTGGCACTCCATCTGTTTCGGAATCCCGGAACAGCCGCAAGCCCGCGAGCAATCGCAGCGCGCTGGCAGCGACTCGTGCGCCGCGCGCGTGCGCTGGTCATCGCCCTCGGGGCCGTTCTCCTCGGTGGCCGGCGCGACGTCGAGCGGAATCGAGGCGACCGGATTGAAGTCGTGCAGATCCGGCTGGAAGCGCCGCTCCGCGCTGAAGTCGATCGCAGGCCCGGGGGCGTGCGTCTCGATGAACGATCCGTCAAGGCGCAGGCCGTCCTCGCTCAGCGTCGTCGTGTAGATCTGGCTGAACAGACGCCCCGCATTGAGCCAGCGCCGAGTGAACGCCACCTCGTGCCCACGGATGCTGCCGTCGACATACGTGCCCATGCCCTCGTCCGCGAGAAAGATCCCGCGCAGCCGGTCCTGCTCCTGGGACAAGGCAAGCCCGCCGCTATAGCGCCCATTGCAACAGCGCCAGTGCCACTGGTCTGCGACGTTCGCCGAGGCAACGGCGGCACCCGCTGCGAGCGTGCCCATCTCCGGCGCCCGGCCTGGCTCGCTCCCTGCCGTGCACGGCGCCGGCGCCTCGGGACTGCTGGGCCCGGGCGCTACGGGAGCCGTACAGGAGAGCAACAGCGCCAATGCCGATCGGTGTCGCATACCGAGAGGTAAACGGCGCAAGCTGGGCTTTTTACCGCATCGAGGCGTCCGAATTGACTTCGATAACCAGGGCAGCCCCGCCTCACCAGCAGGCAGGGGCGATACCTGAGCTGGGCTCAGCCGACAAAACAGGGCACGCTTGCAAGTAGCGGCCGCCCGTCACCTCGAGGCGGGCCACCCGCACGCTTTTTGAACATGACTTTGCCCGCGGACCCGATGCACGGCGCCTCCCCGCCGGAGGCGCAGCGACTGGCGGCCGCCGAGGCGCGGGCGTCCCTGCTCGAGCAATGGCTCGACCTGCTGCTGGCGACCTCACCGGCGGCCGTGGGCATCATCTCGGTCCTCGACAACCGCTATGTGCGCGCCAATCCGGCGATGGTCGAACTGTACGGGCTCCCGCTCGAGAAACTGCTGAACAGCGATCCGTTCACACTGGCGTTCCAGATCACCCATCCCGACGATCTGGTCCAAGAACAAGTGCTCTTCGCCGAGCTCGCGAGCGGCGCGCGACGCTCCTATCGCATCGAGAAGAGGTTCGTACGCCCGGACGGCAGTATCCGCTGGGGCCTGCTCGACATGAGCGCACTCCTCACGCCGCCGGTCGCTCCCGAAACGGTGGGCTCGCTCAGCTTCGCGGTCGTGCAGGTCATCGACATCACCGCACACAAGGCGCTGGCCGAGACGCTGCAACGTCGCGAGGCCGAGCTGCGGCACACGCAGAAGATCGACGGCATCGGCCGGCTCGCGGCGGGCATCGCTCACGATTTCAACAACCTCCTGACCGTGATCACGGGTCACGGGGAAGTCCTGCAGGGCCTGATCACGCGCACGGGCGGAGCGCCCCTGCACGAGCTGCAGGAGGATCTGACGGCGATCCTCACGGCGTCCGAGCGCGCCGCCGCCCTCACGGCGCAGCTCCTGGCTCACGGCCGGCGCGAAACGGCCGTGCCGCGGACACATCCGCTCTCGGATCTGGTGGCCAGCGTGCACCGGCTGCTCTGGCGTACGCTCGGCTCCGACATCGAAGTCGAGCAGTCGCTGCTGGCCGCTGGCGCCATCTTCGCCGACCGCGGACAGGTGGGTCAGGTGGTGATGAACCTGATCTTGAACGCCCGTGACGCGATGAGTGACGGAGGCATCATCCGCCTGGAAACGCAGGACCTGGTGATCCCGGAGGGCACGACCGGCGTGCCTGGACCGGGGCAGTGGGTGTCGCTGCTCGTCGCCGACACGGGCCATGGGATGGACGCAGAGGTTCAGGCGCGCATCTTCGAACCCTTCTTCACCACGCGCGCCGACCGTCCGGGCATGCAGGGCAGCGGCCTCGGGCTCTCGACCGTACAGCGCATCGTGGCCGAGCTCGGCGGCCAGATCCACGTGCAGAGCGCGCCGGGAGCGGGCACCCAGGTGACGATCTTCTTTCCGCGAGTGGCAAACACCGCGCCGAGCGTCGTGCCGCCACCTCGCCAACCTCCGGTCCCGGCGCCCAACAGCCGGCGCGTGCTGGTGATCGAGGACGAGCCGTCGGTGAGATCGCTCGTGGCCACCGTGCTCACCGGCGCCCACTATTGGGTCATGGTCGCGCGCAACGGGGAGGAAGGGCTGCGCGCGCTCGAGGCCGAACAGCAACCGTTCCATCTGATCGTGACCGATCTGGTGATGCCTCGCATCGGCGGCATCCAGCTCGCCCAGCGGCTCCTGGAGCGCGGCGACCGGCCGCGCCTGCTGTTCATCTCCGGCTACAGCAACCACGCCGCGGACGAGCTCTTGCCCTACGGAGAGCTGCTGCCGAAGCCCTTCACGCCCAAGCAGCTCCTGGCGGCCGTGGCGCAGGCGCTCGGCGACCCGCTCTGACGCAAACAAGAACACCCCAGACCGCCTTCGGTTTGGGGTGCCCCTGCGCTGGACGTCTCCGTCCAGTCTTCTCACACTCAGGCCTCTGTGAAGATAGACTTCCCCGGCCACGGTGCGCCGTGGAAGGTGCTGCGCGGGGGTACCTCTAACCCCGCGCAGCTTCCTCTCTGCTCAGGCGCGAACGCTCACTGGATGAGCGCGTCGCAGATCGCCTCGTCCGGCGCGTTCTCGAGCTGCACCGAGAGCTCGCACAAGCTCTCCACGTACAGTGCCGTGAAGTCGTCACGGTCGAGCGTGCCGCTGTCGAGGACCGAGATGACCGGATCGAGCAACTGCAGGTTCCGGCTCAGGTCGTCGGGCGTCACGCCCAGGTCACCGGCAGCATCCGCGAGGCGGAGGTCGGCGTCGAAGCGCAGGAACGTGCCCGAGACGGGGTCACCGCCCTGGGTGGGCAGATTCGCCCGCTGCAGCGCGCTCTGATAGAAGCCCGCCGAGTCGTCCTTCACCTGCTTGGCGAACACCGTCGGGGAGACGTAGATCGCCTCGAGTTGCTCGATCTCGTCGCGGTCCAGCTCGAGCTGGCGCGCGTTGTCGATCGAGATCGCCGCCACCTCGTCCACGACCGGGATGAAGCCCGAAGCGTGGCAGTTGGAGCACGACACCGAGGTGATGGCGCGGAAGTTATTCTGGTTGGTATCCAGAAGAATGTCCGAGTCCTCCACGATGTTGTCGTTCTCGTCGGCGATGATGTAGGCGAGCATACCGTTCGGCAGCGTGAAGATGGCTTCCGTGCCACCCGCATTGAAGCCAAACGGATCCTCGAAGATGCTCTCGTTCGCGTCGTCCGCGAAATCGAAGCTCTGCCACAGCACGCCGCCGCGCACCTCGATGTCGTCGCGCTGCACCAGGCGATCCTGGCGCGAGATGCGCGACTTGGTCGTACCGGCGCGAATCGACTCTTCGTTCGCCAGGTTGTCGGCCAGGTTGATGTTCAGCTCGTTGGCAATGAAAGCGCCGAGAGTCTGATTCACATCGACGTCGATGATCGCATAGTAGAGGTTACCGATGACGGCCACGTCCATCATCTGATCCGCGAACATCACGGGGAAGTCCGTCAGCGTGTCGGCTTTGGTGTCATCGACGTCATCGCCCACGAACTCCACGACGTAGGGGTTGGCGTCCGCGATGGCTTCCCACACGTCATTGAAGGTCGTGCCCTCTACGGTGATCTGCCGATTCCAGTCGAAGTCACGCAGATCGATGCGGAAGATGGTCTCCTCCGGATTGATCGGCAGCGGCTCCTCGATGCTGGCACGGATCGACAGCATGTTGAGCATCTTGGTCAGGCCTTGACGCTCCTTGTCCATCACCGGCGAGTCCGCGCACACGCCCGCCGTAAAGCGGTTCGTGAGCGAGATGTAGCGGTAGAACTGGGTATCGTCCTCGTCCTCGCCCGACAGATCCTGGTTGATCTCCTGATACAGATCGTCGAAATCGACGAGTTGGTCGTCGCCCGAGCAATCCACGACCGGCGCGCCCGGCCAGAAGCGTGGGTTGTCGATGTACGAGGCAACCGTGTCGATGTCCGCCTGAGTCACCTTGGGATAGGGCGAGTTGGCTGGCGGCATCTCACCGCGCACCATGCGCTGGATGATCTTCGAGGTCGCGCTGCTCAAGGGGATGATCTTACCCTCGTCCACCAGGCGATCGATGTCATCGATGTAGTTCATGCCGGCCTGGGCTTGCGCCTCCGTCAACGCCGGGCCGTGGCAATAGCCACAGTTCGAAGCGAGAACGTTTTCGGCAGCGGCCTTGGCCAGGCCACCAACGCTATCATCACCACCGGGGGGATCCGGCGGATCGACGACGCCGGGGCCGGGTCCGGGACCGGGCTGGTCCGGCGGATCCACGACACTACCGGGGCAGCCAACATTGAGCGGGTTGGCGCAGGGGTCCTCCCGCGGGATATCCAGCGGGGTTTCGTTATTGTTGTTGTTGTCGTCAGCGCCGCACGCGAGAGCGAGCACGGCTGCGCCGAATCCAATGCTGAGTGACCGCAATGTCACCAGCCGATGATGCTTTTTAATCACAGAGTCCTCCTAAAGACTTGGTCTCGGGTCCTTGGTCCTTCGCACGTCTTCCCAATAAGTGCGTCCCGGCCAGGTCCATCGACAACCGCTCTGAGGTCAGAGAGCAACTGTCATCCCGATCTGGGGCGCAAAGCAAGATGGCTAGTTCGCCACCCGTACAGACAAGTGTAAGGAGCGCCGGGAAACTGGTCAGGGAAGGCACAGGGCTGCGCTGTTCCAGCGCGGCGCATTTCACCGTGAAAAGGGAGCGTTCTTCCGTAGTTATCCTCTGCCTGCGCGATCGTACGCGGTTTCACCCAGAGCCGCATTGCGCACTCGGGCCACAACTCGAGCGTGGAACGTGCGCGCAACGGGTCGTATTTTGGGATCGCGCGCGATCGAATTGCATCGTGCAACATCCGACCACGCATGCCTCTGTCTCCCTTCGGAGCAAAGTCGGCAGTGGTGCCCCAAAGGTGCGCCCCCACCTGCCTCACCCCACACCGGGCCTGCGCCTGCCCGGAGCCGAGCCGCGGGCGTGCGTAGCGGCCCTCCGGCAGCGCTCTGATCCCGGCTTTTTAGCGTGAATTTGGCCATTTATTGACGGCTCCCCGCGACTCGACGACGACCTCTCGGTGCCGCACGACCTGAGCTTGATCCTGACCCTGACCGCTGGATTGACCAGCGCCCTCGTGCTCGGACTGCTCACGCAGAAGCTCCGACTCTCGCCGATCGTGGGATACCTGCTGGCGGGGGTCATCGTCGGCCCGTTCACGCCGGGCTTCGTCGCCAACTCCCACCTCGCGGAGCAGCTCGCCGAGATCGGCGTCATTTTGCTGATGTTCGGCGTGGGCCTGCACTTTCACCTGCAGGAGCTACTGGCGGTGCGCAAGGTCGCGCTGCCTGGAGCGCTCGTACAGATCGCTGTGGCCACGGGCCTAGGCATGTTGCTCAGCGCGGCGTTTGGTTGGAGCTGGGGTGCGGGCCTCGTGTTTGGTCTGGCGATCTCGGTCGCGAGCACCGTCGTGCTGTTGCGCGTGCTGTCCGATAGCGGCTCGCTGCACACGCCGTCCGGCCACGTCGCGGTGGGCTGGTTGATCGTCGAGGACCTGTTCACGGTGCTGGTGCTCGTGATCCTGCCCGTGGTGGCGAACCAAGACGCCGACGCGAGCATCGCAGCCAAGCTGCTCTCGATCGCCGTGGCCGTGCTCAAGCTGGTCGCGCTGTGTCTCCTCTCGCTGGTCGCGGGCAAGCGCTTGATCCCCTGGCTGCTCGGCTACGTGGCACGGACGCGCTCGCGCGAGCTGTTCACGCTGACGGTGCTGGTCCTGGCGCTCGGCATTGCGGTCGGCTCGGCGAAGCTGTTCGGCGCCTCGATGGCGCTCGGCGCCTTCCTGGCCGGAATGGTGGTCGGCCAGTCCCACTTCAGCGCTCGCGCCGCCTCCGAGGCCTTGCCCATGCGCGACGCGTTCGCGGTCTTGTTCTTCGTCTCCGTCGGCATGCTGCTCGACCCAAGCCAGCTTGCCGGGAACATCTGGCTGGTCCTGGGTACGCTCGCGATCGTGCTCGTGGGCAAGAGTGTCGCGGCCTTCGCGGTGGTGCGCGTCCTCGGCTACCCCGTGGCCACCGCTCTGGTCGTGGCGCTCGCCCTGGCCCAGATCGGAGAGTTTTCCTTCATCCTCGCCGGCCTGGGTCGGGAGCTGGAGATTCTGCCGGAACGCGCCAGCGCCGTGCTGGTGGCCACCTCCGTGGCGTCGATCACGCTCAATCCGTTCTTGATGCGCCTGCTCCGGCCGCTCAGCGCACGGCTCGATGGGGCGCCGGTCGGGCCGACCGAGAGCGCCCGCGGCGCGCTGCCCGAGGGCGCCACGCGAGCGATCGTGGTCGGCTACGGCCCGGTCGGGCAGACCATCGCCAAGCTGCTGCACGAGCACTCGATCCGGCCGACCATCGTCGACCTGAATCACGACACGGTGGCGGCGCTGCTCGCGCAGGGCATGCTGGCGGTCTACGGAGACGCTACCCAGGCAGGCGTGCTGGAAGCGGCCGGGGCCCAGGGGGCCGACAGTCTGATCTTCACGGCCTCCGGCACGCCGCCGGCCGCCATGATCCAGAACGCCAAGGCGCTCAACCCGGCCCTGGCCATCCTGGCGCGCACCCAGTACCTGAGCGAAGCCGTGGCCGCCCGCGCCGCGGGCGCCGATCGCGTGGTCTCGGCAGAGGCGGAGGTGGCGTTTGCCATGACCGAGCACCTGCTGCGCCGGCTCGGCGCAAGCCCCGAACAGATCGATCGGGCGCGCGATCGCCTGCGCGCCGAACTGGCTTGAAGACCAGCCCCCATCCGGTGAAACCGGCCCCAGCGGCGGCGCGTAGAAGAGATGAGACCCAATCAGGAGGCGGAGCGATGCCACTCGTGCGAATCGAACTAGGGCGGGGTACATCGGCAGAGTACCGGCGGGCGATCGCGGACGCCGTCTACGAGGCGATGCGCGAGACGATCCAGATCCCGGAGAACGACCGCTTCGAGATCGTGACGGAGCACGATCGCACCCACTTCATCTACGACCGCCACTACCTCGGCATCCAGCGCAGCGACGATTTTGTGGTCGTGCAGATCGCCTTGCGCCGCGGCCGCAGCACCGAGATGAAGCAGGCCCTCTACCGCCGCATCACCGAACGCCTGAGTGAAGCCCCGGGGATAGCCCCCGCCGACGTCTTCATCACCCTGGTAGAAAACGGCCTCGACGACTGGTCCTTCGGCAACGGCATCGCCCAGTACGTCCTGCCCACCCAGAGCACGAAGTAACGCCAGTACGGATCGAAAATGCTGGGAACCGCCTCGCCACAGCCGCTTGCGCCAGTGCCCCACGTCGCCGCATTCGATTCCCGGCGCCTCCACAATACTTTCGATAGGTTGCTGGTCGCTCGGACGATTCGAATGACGATATCGTCCAGCGACTAGGCAATCAGGGAGCGGCGGGAACGTCGCTCCGATGACCTCTCCCACCGCCTCGGCGGTGCGGATGTACTTCTGGGTCATCTCGAACGTGCGGTGCCCGGCACCCTGTTGAATCTTCAGCGGGTCGTCGCGGCGGATGGCCATCCACGTGAGCCCAGTGCCGCGCAGGTCGTGGAAGCGCAGGCGCTTGCGGGTGTCGTCCGTCGCGAACAAGGCCTCGCGCTGGATGCCGGCGGCCTCCAGGTGCTTCCGGAGATCGGCGGCCCACCACTCTTGTTGGCGCATGTCGACGACGGGACCCTGCCCGTTCGCGGCGTCGTGCATTGCTCGGAGCAGCGGCAGCAGCTCGGTCTCGACGGCGAAGCGGCGCATGCCCTTGTTGCCGGTCTTCGTTTGCTTGATGCGCCCGGTGGTGCGGTCGTAGGAGCGCCGCACGGAGATGATGCCGCGCTCGATGTCGACGTCGGGCCAGGGCCTTGAGCTCACCGCCGCGGAGGAACAGGTAGGTCACGAGGGCGTAGACTGGGCTTTGGTGTCGAGGGGACCCCCAATGCATCCGGGCGTGCCGCGACCACCTCGTGCCAGACGGTCGCTGGAACGAAGATCTGCTGATACATCACGCGGAGCAGCTCGAGCTGACCGATGCGCGACAGATACAAAAGCGGCGTGGTGTCCGCCACGACGATCACGGAGCGCCTGCCAGCTCCCTTCGGAAGTCCTCCACGTCGTAGTCGATCGCGTCGAGGCCATGGTTCGACGCCTGTTGCAGGAACTCGTCCAGGCTGACGCCCACCAGGTTCGCCGCTCGCAGCCGGGTCATGCGCCCTTGGCGGACCTCATCGAGCGCCCAGAGCAGGCGCAGCCGCTGGGCGAGCTCATCCGGGCTTTCCCCCTCGGCGTCGGGAGGCAAATCGAGGGTGACTGTGACCGTCATCTCCCAAGCATAGCTTCCCCGGGCGTGCGCCGCGACGCTTTCAGCCAACGCAGAAAGACCATTGATTCCACGAGCTAGCGCCGCCTTCCGGAATCGTGGCGGTGGAGGATGGGGGAAGGAGTGGGGCCGAACGCTGCCGTTTGCCGGCAAGAACACGGTCGCGGACCAGCACGGCGACCGCTACATCCCGTGGCTGCAGGTGGTGCACGCGGGCGCCCACGGCAACGCGGACTACTGCGCGCATTTCTTCCGCCGGGCTTACGACCTGCTCGGCGCCAACGGCACACTGGGCTTCATCGCCACGAACACGATCTCGCAGGGCGATACTCCGAGCGACGTCGCTGCATCACCTGATCACCCGGCCCGAGAACGCCCTGGAGATCTATGATGCTGTGCGCAGCATGTTGTGGCCCGGCCTCGCGCCAAGCGCTCTGCAGGGGCCAAGGCGAGAAGGCGCTGTTCGAGGTCTTCAGGGAGCTTTGATTGCGCCATGGGAGAAGAGTATCGCAGCCCCGAGGGCCAGGCGAGACGACGGGCGATGGCATGGGCCAAACGCGGCCTGACGGGTTCGCGCGCCCGCGCTCAGAAGTGTTCCTGGCGGTACGGCAGACCGAGCTCCCCGCAGGCCTCGCGGATCTTGCGGCCGAGCGCGGGGGGGCCGCAAAAGAAGACGTCCACCGGGCCCGGCGCATGCAGGGCGCGGATGCGTGACAGCTCGGCCTTCCAATCCGGCATGCCGATATGAGTCTGGGCACGGAGGCCCGTCATGAGGTCGGGGTTGCCGAGGTCGTGGGAGAGCTCGCGGGCCAGGTTGAGCGCCATGGCGGTGATATTGGCGCGTGCCTCGGTCGTGTAGATGTTGATGTCGATGCGTTCGTGTTCGTCGAGCGCCTCGACCTGCATCAGCAGATCGGAGAACCACTCGAACGGTTGGGCGTCGCGATTGAGCCAGAAGAAGTGCAGCTTCTCGAGGCGCGAGGTGCGCGCGCGCGAGCGCAGCACGGTGCTCTCCAGCACACTGGTGAACGGGGTGACGCCGATGCCGGCACCGATCAACACGGCATGGCGCGACTTCATGATCGCGCCGCTGGCGGTCCCGTAGGGGCCATCGACAAAGACACCGAGCGGCGGCCCCTTGCGACGGATCGGCCCGCTCTCGACGAGCTTGTGCAGGGCGAGAGTGAAGTTGCCGAGGCTGCGCACGTGCAGGGTGAGATGCTGGCGTTCGGGCGCGCTGCTGATGGTAAAGGGGTGCCATTCGTGCGGAGCGATGGCCGGTACCTTGAGAAACAGGTAATCCCCTGCGCGATGCACGAAGCCCTTGGGCCGCCGGATCAAGAGGCGCGTCACACCCGAGCGCAGCACCTCCGCCTCACACACCTCCGTGGGCTTGGCGGCGCGGCGGCGCCAGAGCAGCTCGAGGACGAAGCCGAACAGAGGCACACCGATCCACATCCAGTAGTGAGGCCCGTGCAGCAAGGCGATCACGAGCCACGGCACGTAGAGCAGGTGCGTGAAGTAAAAGAGCTCGAACTTTCCCGATTGGCGCACCGAGCGGCGCGAGAACCACCAGATCACGAGAAAAACTGCGAGCAGCGCGATGCCCGACGTGCCGGCTCCCGTGCGCAACGACTGCCCGATCCCGAGCGGGCCGAGCGAGTAGTTGGCGAGGTGAGCTCCCGTGTGCACGAGCGAGAGGACGAACAGTGTGAGCCCGATCGTGCGATGAAACGCGATCGAATCGTCGAACGGCAGGCGGCTCAGCGCGGGCATGCGGCGCAGCCGGGTGAGAAAGCGGCGCATCACCGGCAGCAGGATCAGCGCGCCGTTGAAGTTGAGCGCGGCGCCGCAGCCGCGCGCGAGGCACACCCAAGCCCCGTACCCTTGCGCGTGATACCGCAGCACCGCGGCCACGAACAGGCCCACGCTGACGCACGCCCAGATGCCGGCGAGCCAGAGCGTGGCGCCGCGGTTGGCCAGGGCGCGGCGAAAACGGCCGGTCCCGGCGGGTTGGCTCTTGGCCGCCAACAGGTCGCCGCTCGGGGCGATCCAGCGCGCTTCGCTCTGCGTGATGGTGCGCAAGAGCGCCGGGTGGCGAGCCATCAGCACCTCGAAATCCGCGAAGGACAGGCGGCCGTCGCCGTCGGAGTCTGCGGCATCGAACAGGAGGGAGGTGAGGCGCTCTGCTTCCTGCACGAGCGCCGCCGGCTGCTCTTCGATCAGGCTCAGCATGATCATGCGCTCGACCTCGCCGTGGTCGAGCATCGAATCACCATCCAGATCGTGGATCCGGAAAGCGAAGCGCAGCTTGTCGCGCGTGGTGCCGAACACCAGGCGGCGCACGCCGTGCAGGAACTCCGCCCGCCCGACCACGCCGTCTCGGTCCCGATCCAGTGCCACGAGCATGCGCTCCGCGAGATATTGGTTGCGCACCTGCAGGGCCTGGGCAAGCCGCGCCGCATCGAGCTGACTGTCCGGGCCCGCGTGGGCGCTGAACGAGCGATTGAGCAGCTCGAAGGTGCGTTCACTCATCGCGGAGGAGACCACCGAGGACGGCGGCGCCGGCGCCACCCGCGGCTCGAGCTCCAGGGCGCGCGGCGGCGGGGGTGGCGTGCGCTCGCGCAAGGCGATCGGCTGGGTGAGCCGGCGCTGCACCCGCGTCTCGCGGTCCGAGCCGTCGTCGACCGAGTAGCGCACGATGTCCACCAGGAGCGCGCTCAGCGAGTGCGGCACGGTCGAGGCCGGCGGCTCCTCGGTGACGCCCAACGAGCGCGGCAAGGAGGGGACCACGGGCGGCGGGGGCGGGGCCTCGTCGGCAGGCGAGGCGTTGCCAGGAGGGGGGCCAAACGACAGCGGGATCGTGCGCTTTTGTGGTGGAACATGCGCGGCGCGGGACACTGCGACTTCAGGCGCGAGCCGCGGCGGCGGAGCTGGCTCCGGACACGGCGCTGTGGGCTCGACCGCTACCGTGCTGGTGACCAGCACGCCCGCCACGGCGTGCTCGCCCTGTGCCTCTCGGGCGCGCGCTTCCTCGCCCGAGCCCAGGCCGCGCGTCGTCTGGGCTCCGGCCAGATCGGGATCGACGCGCTCCGATGCCTGAACGCCCAGCAGGGTCGCCTGCACATCGAGCCTGATCGTCACCCGGCCCTCGGAGTCATGCGCCGCCCGTTTTCCACTCTTGCGCAAAGATACCATCGGCTTGCATCGCCCGGTGACTGAAACGTGGCGCTGGCGGGGAGGCCTGTTCGCGCCGCCCTTCGATGCCACAAACTCGAACGATGTCTGCGCGTTAGATCTGTGCTCCTCGTGATTGGAAAGGCGACGTCGGGCGTCTGGGAAGAACTCGGAACACGCTGCGCTGCGGACGCTGAAACAGACTGGGTCCGGCTGAAGTGAGCCTCGTGAAACAAGCGCGCCCTACCCCTGTGCCCGCTCCCGCCCGAACGACGAAAGCTCGCGCGCTCCCGCCGGCAACACCAGCTCCCCCCGCTCGGCTTGCTCCCGCAGATAGCGGAACGTTTGCACGGTCTGCGCCAGCAAGTGCTCGCCCGCGACCAGGCCGGCATAGCGCGCGCCCCCCTGACACAGCTCCGGCAGCGGCTCGACCAGGGTGGCGTAGTCCACGTTGAAGAACAGCGGAAAGGCGTAGCGCTGCTCGCTCACCGCAGCCACGCGGTGCGAGGTCGACAGGAATTGCCCGTTGCTCCAGACCTCCAGGAGATCGCCGATGTTGACCACGAAGGCTCCCGGCAGCGGCGGCGCCTTCACCCACTGCCCGTGGCCATTCATCACCTCCAGCCCGGGCTGGGTGGCATGCAGCAGCGTGAAACACTCATAGTCCGTGTGGGCGCCGATGCCGCTCGCCCCGGGCAGCTGCGGGCGCGCCGGATAGTGAAGCAAGCGCAGCTGGGAGGGCGGCGCATGCACGTGACGCAGGAACCGCTCGGGCGCCACGCCGAGCGCGAGCGCGAACACGCCCAGCAAGCGCCGGCCGAGCGCAAACACGTCCTCATAGTACGCTTCGACCGCGGCTCGAAACCCGGGCAGCGCCTCGGGCCACTGGTTGGGGCCAAGGAAGCGCTGCGCTGCGCCGTAGTCCGCCGCCGGCAGCTCGCGCGACAGGTCAAACGCCTCCTTGGTATCCTGGGTCTGCCCGTAGAAGACCTCCTCCCCGGGCGCCACGTAACCGCGGTGATTGCTCGACAGGTGGATGGCGCACGCCTGCTTGCGGGCCGCCGGCAAGGCGAAAAATTCTCGCGCCGCTTGCTCGATCTGGGCAATGCGCCGCGGATCGACGCCGTGGTTTTTGACGTACAGGAAGCCCACCTCGCTGGCGGCGGCCCTCACCGCCTGCACCAGCGTCGCACGCTCGCTGGTGTCGGCCGCCTCCAGCTCGCGATCGAGCGGCGCGAGATCCACGAGCGGGATGCTCTGAAATGCAGTTCCTTTGCCATCCACCAGGGTCACTCGTTCTCGCCTTCCACCAGCTCGCCACGGGGGGACGGGGCCCGCAACTCAGACGAAGGTGAGCGCCTGCTCCAGATCCGCCCGGAGATCGTCCAGGTCCTCCAGCCCCACCGACAGCCGCACCAGGTTTTCGGCAATGCCCACGGCGCGGCGTTGCTCCGGCGTGAGCTCGTAGAAAGACATCAGCGCTGGCTGCTCGATCAATGTCTCCACACCACCCATCGACGGTGCGGTGATCGGGATGCAGCAATGGTCCACGAAGCGCGAGGTGGCAGCCAGGTCCCCCCGGACCAGGAAGCTCACCATCCCTCCAAAGCCAGAGGCAAGGCGTTGCGCGACCGCATGATCGACGTGACTGGCCAGGCCAGGGTAGTAGACGCGCTCGATCCGCGGATGCTGCTCCAGGAACCTCGCCACCGAGAGCCCGCTCGAATTGTGTTGGCGCATGCGTACCGCAAGCGTCTTGATGCCCCGGATCAGCAGATAGGCGCTGTGCGCATCCGGCATCGAACCAAAGACGCCGCGCTGCTCTCGCAGCGCCCCGATCAGCTCGCGGCTGCCGCTGACCGAGCCTGCCAGGAGATCGTTGTGGCCGCCCAGGTACTTGGTGCAGGAATGCAACACCAGATCGGCGCCGTGCTCCAGCGGGCGCAGGTTGTAGGGGCTGATCAGCGTGCTGTCCACCAGCAGCTTGACCCCGCGCTGGCGCCGGCACAGCTCCGCGATCAGCGGCAGATCCGCCATGCGCAAGAGGGGATTGGTCGGCGCCTCCGTGAGCATGAGCCGCGTGCCGGGGCGCGCTAGCGCCAGCGCCAGCGCCGCATGGTCCCCGGGTTCGACGAACGTGTGCAGGACGCCGAACTTCTGTAGCGTCGTGCGCAGGAACTGGCGCGTGCGCCGATAGCCGTCCGAGGTCATCACCACGTGATCCCCCGGCTTGAGCATCGCCAGGAGCAGCGTGGCCACCGCACTCATCCCGCTCGGAAACAGCACGCTATCTTCCGCACCTTCGAGCGCGCTCAGTTTCTGTTCGGCGACGCGCACCGTGGGGTTGCCGTAGCGGCCGTACTCTTCGCGCTCGATGCGTCCTTCGAAATGATCCGCGATCTCCTCGGAACCATCGAAGCGGTACGTCGCCGTACACACTATCGGCGTGGCCACGGCCGCATACCCATGACGTTCCGGCTCGCCGCCACGTACCACGAGTGTGTCGAGACGATGGCTGTTGGAGACAGCAGGCACAGGGCCGCTCGGGAGGGGGCCGCTCGGGAGAGGGCCGCTCAGTTCAGGGCTGACGCGGAGCTCGGTGCCAAACGGTGCAGAGGCGGCGGTCATGCGTGAATCCTTTTCGCTCAGGCCCACGCACACGTCCCGGCGACGACGTCACAATGACAAGTCCCAGCGACTTAGGGTGATATTTATACCGCGCGTCACCCAAGGTGGGCCAAAGGCCGCGCACCCGAGAGATCGCACGCCCAGCAGGCAACGTCAAGCAGGTGGGGCTTGACCCGAGGGGGCCCGGCGCACCAGATCCCTGGCCCTACGCACATGTTTCGCCGCGGGGGCCCAACCCCGCTCTCGTTTCCCCGCGGGGGCCCAATCCCCGCTCTCGTTTCCCCGCGGGGGCCCAATCCCCGCTCAGCCAGGAGACTCCCCATGGACAAGATCAAGCCCCTGTTTACCATCTCCGCCAGCGTCACGGGCGGTCGCAACGGCCACGCTGAATCGAAGGACGGCGTTCTCAAAGTCGACCTCTCCGTGCCGAAGGAGATGGGCGGGCCCGGGCGGCCGGGCACCGCTACGCCGGAGCACCTCTTCGCCGCGGGCTACGCCGCCTGCTACGGCGGCGCGCTGGATTTCGTGGCCAAGCAGCACAAGAAGGACGCGAGCAAAGCCAAGATCACCTGTGGCGTTTCGATCGGGCCGCGCGAGGGTGGCGGCTTTGGTCTGAGCGTCAAGATGCTCGTCGAGGATCCGAGCCTGCCCCAGGCGGAGCTGCAGGCGTTCGCGACGGAGGCGCACGAAAAGATCTGCCCGTATTCGCACGCCACGCGCGGCAACGTGGAGGTCGCGTTCGAGGTCGTCGGCGCGCGCTGACCCACCGTCCGCGCTGACGATGGCTCGAGTCGGGACACGCGTTCAGGGGTGAGCTAGGCTCGCCCCATGAATACGCTAGCCCGGCCTGACGCGGTCCGCGCCGAGGGCCTGACGAAGCAGTACCAAGCCGCTCGAGCGGTGGATGGCATTTCGTTCTCGATCCCGCAGGGCTCGATCACGGCGCTGCTCGGCGGAAACGGCGCCGGTAAGACGACGACTCTCGGCATGCTGCTCGGCCTGGTCCTGCCGACGGCGGGCAGCGTGCACTTGCTCGGTCAGGACATGTCGCAGGGCAGGCACCGGGTCCTGCACCGGATCAATTTTCAGAGCCCGTACATCGCGCTGCCGCTCAGCCTGACCGTCCGCCAGAACCTGCGCGTCTTCGGCAAGCTGTACGGCGTGCCTCAGCTCGGGCGGCGCATCGATGAGCTGGCCGAAGCGCTCGAGCTTGGCGACTTCCTGGATCGGGAGACCGGCAAGATCTCGGCCGGGCAGAAGACGCGCGTCGCCCTCGGCAAGGCCTTGATCAATAGCCCCGAGCTCTTGCTCCTGGACGAACCGACCGCCTCGCTCGATCCCGATACGGGCGACTGGATCCGCACACAGCTCGAGAATTACCGCCGGACCCGCGGCGCCACCTTGCTGCTCGCGTCGCACAACATGCTGGAGGTGGAGCGCCTGGCAGACGACGTGATCATGCTGAAGGCAGGGCGCATCGTCGACCACGCGGCGCCCTCGGCACTGATCCAGAAGTACGGGCGCGAGACGCTGGAGGACGTGTTCCTCGACGTCGCACGCGGTCGCGGCCTGGCCGGCGCCCAGGCGGAGACGACATGAGCCGTTCTGCCGACCCCAACACCGCTCCGAGGCCACGCTACCGAGCCTTTTCGCTGGAGCGCGTGGGCGCGATGGTCTTGCGTTACGTGTATGTGCTGCGCTCCTCCTGGCCGCGGCTTCTGGAGCTGATGTACTGGCCCCTGTTGCAGCTGCTGACCTGGGGCTTCCTGCAGCAATATCTCAGCCAGCAAGGCGGCGCGCCCGGCGCGAGCCCCGGCGGCGGCGCGCTCGGCACTGCAGGCCGCGTGCTGCTCGGCAGCGTCCTGCTCTGGGAGGTTCTGGTGCGCGGGCAGCTCGGCTTCAACATGTCCTTCCTGGAGGAGATGTGGTCGCGGAATATGGCCAACCTGCTGATCAGTCCCCTCTCGCGCCTGGAGCTCGTGCTCTCGATGCTTTCGATGAGCGTCTTGCGCATGCTGGTCAGCATCGTGCCGATCACCGTCCTGGCGATCTTTTTCTTTGACTACAACCTGTGGAGCCTGGGGGTGGGACTGGGCGCATTCTTCGTCAACCTGCTGATGACCGGCTGGGCGCTGGCCATCCTCACCAGCGGGCTGGTGCTGCGCAACGGCATGGGCGCCGAAGGCCTGGTGTGGTCGATGATGTTCGTGCTGATGCCACTGTGCTGTGTGTTCTACCCGGTCAGTGTCTTGCCGTCGTTCTTGCAGCGAGTGGCCTGGGTGTTGCCCCCTACCTACGTGTTCGAGGGCATGCGGGCGCTGAGTGCCCAGCAGGTGTTTCGCTCCGACCTGATGCTGCAGGCCTTCGCCATCAACGTGGTTCTGCTCAGCCTGGCGGGCGTCGCCTTCGCCCAGCTGGTCGATGGCGCGCGCCGCAGCGGTTCTTTGATGTCCATCGGCGAGTAGGCCGCGTCCTTCGCAGGGCCGCTGCGCCCTGTGGTTCGTGTTCCAGCGGAGCAACTGGATGGATCTGAAACAGTCGTCACCCAAACGTCACGTGGCATGAGCGTACGCTCGTGCCAGAACCACTGCGCCGTTCAACGGAGCAGCGCGCACCCGGTGGCGCTCTGGACCTTTACCTGGAGATCCGCTTGTCTCGACGCCACTCTGCTTTGCTCTGGAAGCGCGGGCTCTGCTACGCCAGCCTGGTTCTGGCCGGAGGTTGGATCGCAGGCTGCGGTGACAAGCCGGCGCGGCCGAATCTCGATAGCGAGAACCTGGCCACGGAGCCGTCAGGCGCAGCGCCGTCTCGGTCCACGCCGGACAACGCCGCACCCGTCCCCGCCCCGGCAACGGGGGGCAGCGGCGCGAGCGGCTGCAGCGAGCCCGGCTGTGCATCGCCCCCGCTGGCGCCGGCGAGCGAGATCGCGTCACCGCCCATCGACACCGCCCCCCCTGCGGTCATCTCGGCGACCGGCGAGTGCCTGAGCTGCGCGCGCCGTCAGTGCGCCACTCAGTTCGAGGCCGCTCTCGGTGCGCAAAGCACTCCGGAGAACCAGGCGGACGTGCAGCGGCTGCTGGCCTGCGTGGTGGGACCCGATTGGCAACGGGGCAGCGCCATTCCGGCGAGCTCTTGCTTCTTCGCTGATCCGAGCCAGCCGCGCGGCAGCTTGGTCCCCTGCTACTGCGGCGCCACCCCGGTCGCCACGTGCCTGGCGGCGGGCCCCAGCGATCCGACGGCGGGCTGCACCGCCGCCGTGGAGGCCGCGAGCCGCTGCACTCCCCCGAGCCCCGTCTGCGTCACGAGCTCGGGGGCAGATCCGAGCGTGCCCCTCGGTGACGTGTTCCAGCTCTTGAACTGCGAACGCGCGGCGTGCGAGCGCGAATGCGGCTTCCCGCCTCTGATCGTCGAGGAATAGGACCTGAGGGCGTGCCCTGTCGACCCGGCGACTCGTCGCCGAGCCCCGCCCAGGCTGCGGGCCCTTGCAGCGGCGCCCTGCCCCGGCTCCGAACGCCCGGCGCCGACAAGAACGCCCCAATGCCGGGCGGCGCCGAGAATTGCGCCAACGGAAACGGCGCCGCCCACGTCCCGCAAAGTGGAACAGCCCGCCGGCTAGGCCCTGCACGACGGGCTCGTCAGACGCGCCGCAAGCGGCTAGAACCCGGCGTGTGAGCAGCTCTCCATCACTAGCCGCGCTGACCCGCCTGCGGGAAGGCAACCAGCGCTTTATCGCCAACGTCCGGGGCATCGACGCCCTGCTTTCTCAGCACCGCCGCGCGGAACTGGCTGCGCAGCAGCACCCCTTCGCGATCGTGCTGGGCTGCTCCGACTCGCGAGCGCCGGCGGAGATCGTCTTTGATCAGGGCCTGGGCGATCTGTTCGTGATCCGCGTGGCAGGCAACATCGTTGCCCCCTCCCAGATCGCCAGCGCCGAGTTCGCCGCACAGCGCTTCGGCATTCCGCTCGTGGTGCTGATGGGGCACACCGGCTGTGGCGCGATCGAAGCGACGCTGGAGTACATCGCTCGCCCCCAGGATGAGTCGCTGCACCCGCTGCGCTCGATCGTCGATCGCGTGCGGCCCGCCATCGAGCCGTTGACGCAAACCGAGCTCGCACGCGACCCCGCCGCGCTCCGCCACGCCTGCGTGCGAGCGAACGTGCGCGCCGGCGCCAACCACCTTCGCCACGGCTCCCCCGCCATCGAAAACCTGGTGATGCAGGGCCGGGTCACGGTCGTCGGTGCCGAGTACGACCTGGAGAGCGGCATCGTCGACTTCTTCGACGGCGCGCCAACCAGCTAGCAACTAGCGGCTAGAAACGCGGCCCAGTCTCGCGCACATTCTCCAACATCCTGGCCCGAGGATCGCGCCCGAGCTGAGTCCGACTCGACGCCATTGCCCGACACGAGCGCGGCTCCCCCGGCCTTGCCTCGCCCAGCTCCGATGGCGGGGGCGTCAGCGGGCGCGCGGCGCCGCGAGGCTCCTCGACGTTTCCGGCCGCGCATAGAACCGCGGCCCACCGACCTCGTAGCGAGGCACGACGTAGCGAGGATAGCCGTAGCCCGGGTACGGGTAGTAGCCCGGGTACGGGTAGTAGCCGAGATACGGGTACGGCCAGGCAGAGTAGCCCCAGGGGTAAGCGCCCCAGCGATACTCGGCGTAGTACCCGTAGTAGGCGCCGTAATTCGTACTGCGGAAGGCCGTGCGGTTCGCGTAGGCGCCGGCGGCGTCGCGAACCTGCCAGGCCAGGCGATATTCGAGCACGTCGCTCGGCCAGTCGTCGGTGGGCAGCACAAAGAATGCTTCGAGCGTTCGAGTCTGAGACGGCGCGACGGCAACGTTGCCCTCCACCTGCGCGGGCGCGAGCCGATACAACATCCCCCCCCGCAGCGCGACCTCATCGAGAAACAGCTGCGCGGGGTCAAACTCGAGCGGGACGGGGCTCGTGTTGTGGAGCGACAAACCGATCTGTACCAGCGTGCGTGTCTTGCCCTCGATCTCCGCGCGGTAGGCGCCGCGCGACCAGACCTGGATCTCACCGAAGCTCTGGCCCTGGCGTTCCACCGTGTACTGCGCAGCGGCGCGCACGCCCTCGGGGCCGGGCTGCGTCAGCGGTGCCACCGGAACAAAGGCCTGGGACGAGGCGCAGCCTGCGAGCAGCCACAGGGCGCCCAGCCAGCGGATCCAACGCCCAAACAGGAGCCTGAGCATACTCCTCATCATGGCAACGAGCGTGCCACGACGCCAGCCCGCACATTCTCGAATGGCGGGTTGACCCAGCGCGTTTCCGTCCGCACCGGCCCGCGAGCGAGCGACGCTCGAGCTCCGCTCAGGCCAGGGCGTCACTCGCGTTCCAGCAGGCGCCGCACTTTGTCGAGCAGACCGCTCGACGTAAATGGCTTGCTCAGGAAGTCGGTGTCGCTGCCGCCCGAGCCCGGCCCGGTCACCACGTGCGGAGAGTAGCCGGAGAGGTACAGAATCCTGGTCTTGGGATTGCGCTGCCGCAGCTCCGCGCCCAACTCTTGCCCGCTCATGCCCGGCATCGAGATATCGCTCACCACCAGCGCAATCTCGCGCGCGCTGCGCTCGACGGCCTCCAGCGCTCGCTGGCCGTTGTCCGCCACCAGCACGTGATAGCCGGCGCGCTCCAGGATCCGCCGCGTCACGTTGCACACCGCCAGATCATCCTCGACCACGAGCAGCGTCTCTTTGCCCCGTGGCACCAGCGGCGGCTCGGCCTGCGGCGCCGCCACGGACATCTCCCCCGTGCGCGGCAGATAGACGTTGATGGTGGTGCCCTCGCCCAGCCGCGACTCGATGCTGATGCGCCCACCCGCTTGCTGGATGATCCCGTAACACATCGACAGGCCCAGCCCGGATCCGCTGCCCACCGGCTTGGTCGTGAAGAACGGCTCCACGGCGCGCGCCATCACGTTCGGGGTCATGCCCGTTCCGCTGTCGGAGACCGCGATCAGCACATACGCCCCGCTGGGCAGGTCCGGAGGTTCGCCTTGACGCGGCCGCGCAGAGTCGATGTCCAGACGCCGCGCCGCAAAGCGCAGCGTACCGCCGGAGCGCATCGCGTCGCGCGCGTTGATGGCCAGGTTCACCAGTACCTGCGAGAGCTGAGAGGGGTCGATCAGCACCGTCAGGGACAGGTCCGCGATCTCGGTCGCCACCTCGATCTGCGTGCCGACGAGGCGGCTGACCATGCGCGCGGTCTCCGTCACGATGGCGCGCACGTCGGTCGCTTCTGGCTTGACCACCTGGCGCCGGGAAAACGCCAGCAGATCGTTGATCAGCGCAGCACCGCGCGTCACCGCCTGCAAGATCAACGAGATGTCCTCGGACCGCAGCTGATGCTCCGCCAACAGATCGCGGGTCAGGCCCGCCGCGCCGGAGATGACCGCCAGCAGGTTGTTGAAATCGTGCGCGACGCCGCCGCACAATCGGCCGAGCGCCTCGAGCTTTTGGCTCTCGAGCAGCCGCGCTTCGAGCCCGCGTTCTTTGGTCACATCGCGCCAGACGATGCGCAGGCGCTCGCGCCCATCCGTGGCTCGCACACGGCTCAGTGTCGTGCTCACGATCAGCGGCCCGTCGGTGCCCGACAAGAGCGAGTCCCCCGCGTCCCGCGTCACGCCGGGCCCAATCTCCCGCAGCGCGCGCTCGGCCCGACCGCGCTCCTCCGGCTGGTACAGCTCGAGCACCGAACGCCCCAGCAGCGCGGGCTTGGTCCGGCCGAGCGCCGCCGTCAGCGTCTCGTTGCACTTGTCCACGATCAGGCTCTCGGCGTCGAGCGAGCAGAGCAGCGCCGGCGCGCGCTCGTACGCATCGAGCTCGTCCGCCAGGAGCTCCTCGGCGCGGCGGCGGCTGTGCCGCTCGTCCTGGAGCTCTTCCGCCAGCGCGTTCAGCGCCGCGATCACGGCGTCTACGGCGTCGTTCCGCTCCGACAGGGGCAAGCGGGCCTGCAGGTCCCCCGACGCGATCCGAACCGCCAGCTCCGAGACGGCTTCCAGCCGCTGCTCGATCGAGGGCAGCTCGCTCATGACTCCGCTGCCTCGGCCAGCCAGCGGCGCGCGCTCGCTTCGTCCGTGAAGATGCGGGTTGGGTAGGCCGGGCGCGCCACGCGCAGAAAGAAGTTCCCAAAGATGCGGCTCACTGGATTTTCCACCAACAACGCCATGCGCAAGGTCACCGCGGCGAGCTCGGGCCCCGCTGCCAGCTCTCGCGACCCGCGCTCGTTGCTGGCGATGCCGCGCAGATCGGCCAGCGTGGGGCGCTTGCCGCCGCGCGCAGCGCTGATCTGGGCCCGCATCACCTCCCGCGTCGCCTCCGCCGTGACGTTACTGCTCGCCAGGAAGCGCAGCACCACCGTGCCATCCTGCTCCGTGAACACGTCGGCGACGGAGGTGCGGATCGCCTCTGCCCCTGGCTGCTCCCCCCGCTCCACCCCCTGCATGCTACTCGGATTGCCCCAGGGGTCGTCCAGCCCTTGTGCATTGGGCGTTGCACCGCCGGGGCCCGCCCGGGTCTGCGCTGCTGCTGTCGGGACAGCAGTGATGCTGGAGTCGTGCTGCGGCAGCAGCAGACGCCGAACTGGATTTGACGCGATCCCGCGCACTTACCCCACCGGGCCGCGCGCGAGCCGACGATCGTGGCTCTTGGCACCAAACCTGCTGGAAGGGCGGCCGTGAGCCACACCCTTGCCGACTCGACCCACCCCCACTCGCTGTCCAGCCCCCGTCCGGGCCTCGGCTGGGCGCACTTCCCCTGGCTGCTTTCGCTGGCATTTTTTCTCGGCATGGCCTGCCAGGGGGAACCCGCCGGGGACAAAAAGCCGGCGGCAACGAGCCCCGTTGCCGAGCCGAACCAGGCGCCCGCCGAGGAAAAAGCGCCTGCCGCCGACGTCGTGGTGCGGCTGGGCTACCAGAAAATTGGCCCGCCCTTCCTGCTCAAGGCGCGCTCCGAAACTCTCGATCACCGCCTGGCCGCGCTGCACGCCAAGGCCGAGTGGATCGAGTTTCAGACCGGCCCGCTCTTGCTCGAGGCCATCCGCGCGCGCGCCGTCGACGTCGGCTACGTCGGAGAAACGCCGCCCGTGTTTGCCCAGGCGGGCGGCGTGCCCTTCGTCTACGTGGCGACCGATCCGCCGGCGCCCCAGGCCGAAGCGATCGTCGTGCCCAAGGCCTCCCAGCTGCAGAAGCTCGAGGACCTGCGCGGCAAGAAGATCGCGCTCAACCGCGGCTCCAACGTGCACTACCTGCTGTTGCGTGCGCTCGAGCGCGCCAAGCTCGAGCTGACCGACGTGACGGTCGTCTATCTGGCACCGCCCGACGCGCGTAGCGCCTTCGACACCGGTCAGGTCGATGCCTGGATCATCTGGGATCCGTTCCTGGCGGCAGCGGAGTTGAGCGGCGCGCGCATCCTCGCCGACGGCACAGGCCTCGTAGACAACCACCTGTTTTACGTGGTGCGGCGTGCGTTCGCGGAGCAGCAGCCCGCGCTCGTGAGCGGCGTGCTGGAGGAATACCGGCAGCTCAGCGACTGGGCGGGCGGGCATGCCGAGGAGGCCTCCAAGATCTCGGCAGCGAGCTCGGGCGTGGCGTACGAGGCCCTGCTCAAAGCCGAGCGCCGCCACCCCTATGGCCTGCTGCCGATCACCACCGAGATCCTGCAAAAGCAGCAGACCATCGCCGACGCGTTTCAACGCCTGGAGTTGATCCCGGGCAAGATCCAAGTGGATCAAGCCTACCTCCCGGCGGCAGGCTACACGGCGAGCCGATGAGCGACCCCCCGGAGCGGCCGGCGTCCGCCACTTTCGGTCGCGCGCTCGCGCCCTGGGTCGCGCCGCTCGTCCTGTTAGTGGGCTGGGAGCTCACGTCGCGCGCGGGGCTGCTCCCACGCCAGCTCTTGCCCGCGCCGAGCGACGTGCTCGGCGCCGGTATCGCGGCCATCGTGCATGGGGATCTACTCGTGCATCTCGGCGTCAGCACGCTGCGCGCGGGCGCCGGCTTGCTCGTGGGCGGCTTGCTCGGCCTCTTTCTGGGCCTCGCCACGGGGCTCTCGCGCTCGGCGCAGCTTGCGATCGATGGCCCACTCCAGATGTTGCGGGCGATTCCCGCGCTGGCGCTCGTGCCGCTCGTGATTCTCTGGTTCGGGTTGGGCGAGTCCGCCAAGCTCTTCATCGTGGCCGTGACGGTGGTGTTCCCGGTCTACCTGAATACGTTTCATGGCGTGCGCAGCGTCGACCCGAGCCTGCTCGAAATGGCGCGCGTGTACGACGTGCGCGGTTGGGCGCTGTACCGCGAGGTCGTGCTACCTGGCGCCCTGCCTTCCATCCTGGTCGGACTACGTTTTGCGCTCGGCATGTCGTGGCTGGTATTGATTGTGGCCGAATCGATCGGCGCCACGCGCGGGCTGGGCTACGTCGCCATGAACGCGCGCGAGTTCATGCAGATGGAGCCGCTGGTCTTGACCATCCTGCTCTGGGCGTTGCTCGGCAAGCTCACGGATCTGGGCGCACGCAGGCTCGAGCGCTGGCTCCTGCCGTGGCAGCCGCGCGCGCAACGATTGGATAGCAATTGAGCCATGCGTAACGGTGCGAACGGCAACGGGGCGGCAGTACAGCTCGAGCATCTCGGCAAACGCTTCGGCGAGCGCGTCGTGCTCTCTGGTATCGATCTCTCGATTCGGCCCGGCGAGTTCCTCGGCATCGTGGGCCCGAGCGGCTCGGGCAAGAGCACGTTGCTGCGGATCCTGAGCGGGCTGGAGGAGCCGACCTCGGGCGCGGCGCGCGTCCGCGCACCGACTCACGGGGCGGCCTCCACGGGCGCCGACATCCGGAACGCCTCCGCGCACGGCGCCGTGCGCGTCGTCTTTCAGGAGCCCCGTTTGCTCCCCTGGCGCAGCGTGCTCGACAACGTTTGCGTCGGCAGCAATCGAGCGCTGGCCTCCAAGGGGCGCGACGTGCTGGAGCGCGTCGGGCTCGGGGAGCGCCTGCATGAGTATCCGGGCGTGCTCTCCGGCGGGCAGCGCCAGCGGGTCGCGCTCGCCCGCGCGCTCGTGCACGAGCCGCAGGTACTCTTGCTCGATGAGCCGTTCGCGTCCCTCGATGCGCTGACGCGCCTCTCCGCGCAACGCCTGGTGGAGTCGCTCTGGACCCAGCACGGCTTCACTGCCGTGCTCGTCACCCACGACGTGGAGGAGGCGGTGCTGCTCTGCGACCGCGTCCTCGTGCTGGAGGCGGGCCGCGTACGCCTGAGCGTCGAGGTGGACCTGGCGCGTCCGCGCGCTCGGCATGTGCCGGAGGTGGGGCGGCTGAGCCTGCAGCTCTTGAGCTCCATCATGGGCAGCGCGTTCGCCGAGGAAGCCCTGCTGGGGCAGCCGGCAGAAGTGTGCCAGCCCGCTCGCCAGGTGGCACACGGCTGAGCCGATCGGCGATTTTCCGCAAATATGGGCCCTTTTCGGCTGGCACGCCGGTTGCTGGAGGCCCAGGGTGAGTCAGAGATTGGCTCGAAAGGACCGCCTACCACGAGCAGGTCACCAACGACTTCCAGCGGCTCACCGACGAGCAGTGGACGGAGCAACTCACGACGGGGCAGCCCTCCGCCGAAGTGCCCTGGATGCAGAACCTGGTCGCGGAATAGCTCAACCGCCGCTCAGGGCTTGCACGATCTGGACGTCGTCGCTCGGCAAGAGCGGGCGCCCCAGATCGAAGCTCTGCTCGCTGTTCACGAAGAAGCGCACGTGGGGCCTCATGTTGCCCTGCTCGTCGACCACGCGAAAAGCCAGGCCCGGGTACTGGCGGTCGAGATCGGCCAACAGCAACGTCAGGGTCTCGCCGCTGGCTTCCACCTCGCGCCGCCCGGTGTACGACAGGAGCGGTCCCGGAATCAGCACTTTCACTTTCGCCTCCTTCAGCGCAGCTCGCCCGCTTCCAGCGTGTAGATGTGCGGCAAGTGCTGCGCGAGTGGCGCCCAGCGCTCGCCTTCGTCCGGGCTCGCCCAGACCTCACCGCTGGTCGTGCCGAAGTACAAGCCCACGGGGGAGCCGGCGTCCGCGGCCATCGCCTGACGCTTGACGGTCCACCAGGCCTGATCCTCCGGCAAACCCGCGCCCTGCCGCTGCCAGCTCTCGCCCGCGTCGCGCGTGACATACACGCCCGGCTTGCCCTCCGGGCTGGTGCGCGGCCAGACGCTGGTGCCATCCATCGGGAACACCCACGCGGTCCTGTCGTTGCGCGGGTGCAGCACGATCGGAAAGCCGATGTCACCGACCGCCTGCGGCATGTTCTTGCCGATGCGCAGCCACTTTTTCGAGGGCCGATCGAGGCGATAGATGCCGCAATGGTTCTGCTGATAGAGCCGATCGGGATTGCTCGGACACAGGCGCACGCAATGCGGGTCGTGAAAGGCGACGTTCGCCGGGTCCAGGCTCTCCACTACCTCGAGCCCGTCGATCAACGTCGACCAACTCCGGCCGCGATCGAGCGATTCGTGCACACCACCGCCCGACATCCCCAGGTAGAGGTGGCCCGGATCGCGCGGGTCGACGATGATCGAATGCAACACCGGGCCGTCGGGCGTGCCATCCTGCTCACTGCCCATCCAGCTTCGATATTGCGGGTCCTCGTTCAAGCCGGGCAGAGGCTCCCAGCTCACGCCCCCGTCCTCGGAACGGAATAGGCCCTGCGGTGACGTGCCGGCGTACCAGACCCCAGGCTCGCTCGCGTGGGACGGAGTGAGCCAGAACGTGTGCTTGACGACACGCCCCTTCTCACCCTCCGCGGCTTTCGGGAAGGCGGGGGGACGCGCGGCTTCCTGCCAGCTGCGCCCGTGATCGACGGAACGAAAAATAGTGGGCCCGAGGTGCCCGGTCTTCACTGCCGCCAGCAGCGTGCGCCCGTCGCGCGGATCGAGCACGAGGTGATTGACGATATGCCCGAGGAAGTGAGGGCCATCCACGCGCCAATGGCTGCGGGCAGCGTCGCCGTGATAGAGCCACGCGCCCTTTCGGGTACCGACCAGTAGAAGAGGTGAGGTGAGCATGTTGATCCCCTGTAGACCGCCGCGGGCAGCGATAATCATCGCTCATCCAGCCAAAAATTTCCGTGCGGCCCGCCTCGCACGTCCAAGCTGGTCCGCCTGGTCGGCCTGAGGCGCGACTAGGGCTTCGGCGGCAGCTGGTCCGGCATGCCGAAGCGCGGAAAGAGCGTTTCCGTATCCAGAAAGAACGTCATGCGCTGCACCCGGTCCCCGGAGCCTTCGAGCACCAGCAGTGACCATGGTCGATACCCGCCCTCTGGCGCGGGCCGATACTGCGCAAAGGCGGGCAGCCCACACGCCTGGGTGGGGAGAAAGCGGGAACCTCGACAGCACGCCCCTCGCCCCAGTAGCCAACCCCGGATGGCATCGTGCCCGCGCAGCCAGAGCGTGTAGGGCGGCATCGACATGGTCACGTCTTCGTGCAAGAGCGCGACCAACCCGTCCACGTCATAGCGCTCGAAGGCGGCGACATACCGCTCGATCAGGGTCGAGGCGAGCGGCGGCATCGCTGCCCCCAGCTGCTTGGACTCCCTGGCGGAGCCGACGTCGGCGGCGTCGAGCTCGCGCGTCGCCAGGGTCGCCCGGGCGCGCTGCAGCGCACTGTTCACCGCGGCGACCGACGTGCCGAGGCTGGTCGCCACCTCGGCAGCGGACCAGCCGAGCACGTCCAACAAGAGCAGCACGGCCCGCTGCTTCGGCGGCAAGTGTTGCACTGCAGCAACAAACGCGAGGCGAATGCTCTGCCGCAGCACGGCTTGTTCCGCCGGGTCTGCGTCCGAGGGCAGCGCGCGGGCGTCGGGGATGGGCTCGAGCCAATGCTCGCGCGGCCTCGCTTCGAGCGCGTCGTGGACCGTACCGAGCGGCCCCTCTTCGATCGGACGGACGCGGCGGGCAGACACGGCCAATGCGTCCAGACACACGTTGGTAGCAATTCGATACAGCCAGGTGCGGAGCGACGAGCGCCCATCGAACCCTGCGAGTCCCTTCCAGGCGCGCAGCATCGTGTCCTGCACGGCGTCGTCCGCGTCCACCACCGAACCGAGCATGCGGTAGCAGTGCCCGGTGAGGGCCGCGCGGTGCCTTTCAAGTTGCGCCGTCCATGGCGAACCAGAGCTCTCGGCCGGGTTCGGGAAAGGGGCAGCTCGGGAACTCATCGCTCGCGCAGGCTAGCACGCAACAATGCTGAAGAATGCCGCGGCCGCAAGCGTGCCCAGAGCAACTGGAGGAGCGCTGCAAAGCGGCGCCGGGAGCAGGCTGTGCGGCAGGCTCACGAGCTTGCCATGGCAGCCATCAAAGGCAGACTAGGCGGCCGCAGGCTCTCGGGTTTTGTCTTGACCCGCCCTGGGCGGCGCGCCTTACTGCCGTGTTGGCGAACGTGTCGATTCGAACTACCAGTCAGCGCGGGCGCCGCCAGGAACGGTGGCAGCCATGAAGTGGAGTGCCGCAGCGCCCTGGAGCGGAGCTTTCCGGCCCGTCCCTGGGGCTTCGATCGCTGCTCATCTGCGCCTGGTGCGGCCGCTGACCAGTCCCGGAGCGCGGCATGTCTGGGTGGCGGACCACCTGGTGTTGGACACGGAGGTGGCGGTGAAGTTCTGCGCTACCCCCGACGGCGCGGAGCGCTTCCTGCGTCAGGCGCGCAGCACCGCACGCATCGCCGATCCGCATCTGCTCCAGGTACTCGAGCACGGCAAGATCAAGGGCAGCGCATTTCTCGTCACCGAGCTGCTCGAAGGCAAGAGCCTGCGCCAGCGTCTGCTCACGGGTCCCCTGACGCTGGCAGAGGCCCGGGCCGTGCTCGCGCAGACCGCCGGCGTGCTCGCCAAGGCGCACGCCCTCGGCCTCTGGCATGGCAGCGTCTGTCCGGAGCACCTGTTCCTGACCGAAACCGCCGGGGAGCCCTTCGTCAAGCTGTCCGCGTTTGGGGATGCTTTCGAGTCCGTCGAAGCCGCGCAGGGCGTGCCATCGAGCCGGGCGTATCTGTCCCCCGAGCAGCTGTTGCGGGGAGCCGGCAGCGGCGCGAGCAGCGACCTGTGGGCGCTGGCCGTCACTCTCTACGAATTGCTGACGAGCGCGCTGCCGTTCCAGGCGCCGACCGAGGCCGCGCTCAGCGTGGCAATCTGCAACGCCCAGTTCACCCCACCGACCCAATACCGCACCGATCTGCCGCCGCTCGTGGACGCTTGGTTTCGGTTGGTGCTAGCCAAAGATCCCGCGGCACGGTTCACGGGCCCGCTGGAGCTCGCACACGAGTTCGCACACGCGACGTCACCGCAGCACAGAGCGCCGCAGCACGGCGCCAGGCGCGGCGAGCAAGATCGGCGACAGGGAGCCGCGAGCGATCCGGACGACGACCACGACGCTGACATCGAAGAGCGCACCCAGAGGTGGGCGTTGCCCTCGGATTGGGCGCAACCGAGCAGCGGCGGCATCACCCGCTCGCCCTCATCGCGGAGCATCACGACGCTCTCGAGTGGTCCCCCGCCGCTCCCCAATCGCGCTCCGAGCTCGCGTCCACCTCCGCCCGCGTGGGCCATGCCTGCCGCGCTGCCACAGCTACCGAGGACGTCGACGCCCCAGGCACTCTCCCAGCGCGACCCTGCCCCCTCTCGCTTCGCCAAAACCAAGGGTTTATTGGCAGGAGCACTGCTGGGCGCGGCCGTAGCGCTCGCCGCCTGGGTCTATCAAAGCTTCGACCATGCCGAGGCAGACCCCACGCCGGCGGGCAGTCCGCCGCTGGCAGCACGCGTGACGGCGGAGCCCGCAGCCGCCGCCGCGGCAGCCTCGAGCACACGCGTTGCGACGCCGCGTGCCGCAGCGCAAGCCGAGCAAGACAGCGAACAGTTGCCCGTGATCTTAAATACGGATGAGCTGCCCCAGGCTCCCGACGAGGTTCCCCTCGAGGAAGTAGAAGGGGAACCAGAGGCGGCCGCGGGGCTAGATGTGGTCCCAGCTCCAACCGTGAGCTCACCTGGCCAAGGCACTGAAAGCGCCGTTGGCTCAGGTCGTGCAAGTCGCACGGAGCGTGCAAACATCCCAGCCTCTGTCTCCGCCCCGTCTGCAGCACAAGGCGCGGGAGCGCCGGGCACGAGTCGTGCCAGCGCAAGCGGCGAGGTCAACGGGGCGCCCAGGAGAGCCACGCCAGCGGCCGTGGCCGTGCGCCGGGATACGCCTCACCGCGCCAAGCCATCGAGCAGCGCAGACGACTGCAATCCCCCGTATTTCTTCGACGAGAACAACATTCAGCGGCTCAAGCTCGAGTGTTTGTAGCACGTCGAGTTGCACGTCGACGCGGCGAGACATAAAGCAACCCATCGAGGCAGATGGTCTCGCCACAGTGCGGCCACAGTGCGGCCAGAGTGAGCAGGCGGCGTGGAGTTTCTCGGCGAGTTTTCGTTTGGGCTTCCGCTGCCGCGGGCGCGAGCTTACGTCAGAAGAAGCTTAACCTGACACGCCCTTTGCGTGGCTCTCGGAAGAGAGGTACTTTTGAGCTGCCGTTTGAGCGGCATTGCGTGCTGGGCCCGATCTCCGGTCGAGGCCCCCTTCGAGCGGGCCCGACACCGCGAGTCGGCAGCACTTCGACTGGTGGGCACTCGATCCAACGACACGTTCGGCAAGAAGCGCCAAGCAGCGGGACGTGATTCAGAACCGATGAGAAGAGGACTCCGATGAACAAGCCCCGAACCCCCATCAAGCGCCGCGACGCTACCGGCCACATCGATCCGCGGTATGCGCGCGAACTCCTGGAGAAGGCCCGCGAGAACCGCAACGACGACAACAGCCCCGACTCCAATCGAGCTTTCATTGGCGTGAGATCGGACGACGCCATGGCGGAGGAGTTTGGAGAATCATTCCTCGAAGCGGCCACCTCCGGTGAGGATAGCGACGATCGCCGTGACGAGGTCACGACGGAAGAGACGGGAGGTCCCTTCGTGTACACGAGCGGTCGCGAGGAGTACGCGCTCGAACCCGACGAATCGAACATCCTCGAAGCCACGCGCGAGCCGCTACCTCGCACCTCCAATTCCGAACCCTAGAACTAGAAGCCGACGCGCTGCCTCACCGCAGACGCGCTACCTCACTGCAGACGCGCTACCTCACCGCAGACGCGCTGCAACCAGCAGAGCGAAACTACATGGCGCGCAACGACATGCCGCCATTGCACACTGCAATTGCGACCCTTGTGCTCGCAACCCCTCCCGCGTGAAGCCGTGCGCCGCACGAGCTCACACCAACCCATCGCACCTCGTGGGTTGCCAGCGAGGGCAGCGAGGCGCGTCGAACTCCGAGCCAAGTCGATGCAGAACCCAGCAGACCTGAGAGTGCGGATGGCCGCCTCTCCGCAGCTCACTTGCGCCAGTGCCGTACGAGGCCGGGTGCCCAAGCCGCGACGTGCCGACACGTGAGCGGTGGCGCCGCGAACGGAAGTCGGCTGCCGGCGCGGGGGGCGGCATCGGGCGCGCAAGTTCGGGACCGAACTGTCAGAACGTGCACCGCTGCACGCGCGGGGGCAGGTTCGGGACCGAACTTGCAGGCGCGCGGGCGGGTTCGGGACCGAACTTGCGGGCGCACGGGTAGCATCAGGTGCCGGTGCGGCATCGGTCGCGCAAGTTCGGGACCGAACTTGCGGGTGCGCGGGCAGCATCGGGCGCCGGTGCGGCATCGCGCGCGCCCCGGCAGGCGCCCCTACCCTACCGGATGCTTTCCGGCCAGGCTGCGCGCCGCCAGGCGACGATAGGTGCCGCGGGCGCGCAAGACGCACTGGCCTGCGCTCGGCAAGGTCACGAAGTTGTCGAGCAACTCCAAGCGATCCTCGGGATCCCAGAGAAACAGATCGAAGGTGGGCCGATCCGTCTCCAGGAGGAGCCCTTCGGGGTGTGAGGACACGCGCAGCCGCGGCGCCGTAAGCTGCGCTGCCTTTGGCTCCGCCAGCAGCCGGCAGGTCTGCGTGCCGAGAAAACTGGCGCTCACGAAGGTCTCGTTCGCGGCGAACTGGCTCACGCGCGCCTCGAGGCACACGCGCCGCTCGCCCGGCGACAGTTCGACGAACTGACTCACGCGCTCGAGCACTTGACCGTCGCTACAGCGACGCACGAGCAAGAGCGCCTCCCCTCGCACCGGGGCGCGCGCGTTGTCGAGCATGCTCCAGAGCTTCACCCGCTCGTGGCCGACCTCATACTCCAGGCTGATATGTGCCGGCGCATACAACCGCCGCAGCTCATATGCCGCCGCCTTGTAGGCCCCCTCCGAGTCGAGCACCGCCCAACTCTGCACCGGCCAGCAGTCGTTCAGCTGCCAGATCAGGCTGCCACGGCAGCCCGCGCTGCGCCGAAAATGTTCGATGCCGAAGCGCAAGGCATCGCGCTGATTGAGCTGGGAATAGTAGCTGAACTCCTCCAGGTCTCGCGACACCGGATAGTGCAGCTCCACGTAACCGACGTAGGTATCGTAGCCCTTGCCGGTCTTGTCATGCCAGAGCGCCAACGGGTCGCGCACGTCGCGCTGCAGCCCTTCGGGGTCGCCCGAAAAGATGCGCCGCCATGCTGCGCGCCCGGGCGCGCTGGCAAAGCCAAACTCGGAGGCAAAGCGCGCCGTCGATTCCTTGTAGTGCTTCCAATCGCCACGGCCGTGCCACACGTCCCAGTAGTGCTGGTCGCCGACGTTGCCGTCGTTGGCGTTCTCCCCTCCGATCGGCGAAGAAGCGATGTAGGGGCGCTCCGGGTCGAAGCGTTCGACCATTTCCGGCAGCGTGCCGTCGTACAAATTCTCGCCGTAGTAGCGCGGGGGTTGCGGCGCCGGGCGGCCCCACTTCGAGTGCCACATGGTGAGGTTTTCGTTGTTGCCACACCAGATCGCGAGGCTGGCGTGGTTGCGCAAGCGACGGATGTTGGCCTCTGCCTCCACCTGCATCACCGCTCGTTCGGCCTGTCCGTCGGGCACGTAGCTGCAGGCAAACGGGAAATCCTGCCAGACCAGGACCCCGAGCTCGTCACACAGCTCGTAGAAATCGTCGCTCTCGTACACGCCGCCGCCCCAGATGCGCAGCATGTTCATGTTCATGTCCAGCGCACGCCCGATCTGGGTGCGGAGCCGCGCGCGGTCGACGATGCTCGGAAAGGTATGGTCGGGGATCCAGTTGGCGCCGACCGCCCAGAGCCGCGCGCCGTTGACCACGAACTCGAACGACTCACCCTGGGCGTCCGCTTCGCGCAGCAGGCGCAGCGTACGCAGGCCGATGCGCTGCGAGCGCGTGTCGAGCGCGACCTCGGGGCGAGCCTGCGGCGGCGGCGTCCCCGGTGGCAAGAGGAAGCTGTCCACCCGAAATAGCTTCTGCGCTCCGAGCCCCACGGGCCACCACAGCTCCGGCCGTGACAAGCGCACGCTCTGGCCGTCCGCGATCGGCGCCGAGGTACCTTCCACCCAGTGATAGACCTGGCCCTTGCCGTCGACCTGACTGGCCAGGCTGAGCTCGACGTCGCCGCCGGGCAGATGCTTCTGCTGCACGTGCACGTCCGTGAGCCTGGCCTGGTATTCGAGCAGCGCCACGGTGCGCCAGATCCCGGCCGAGGTCAGCCGCGGGCCCCAGTCCCAGGCAAACATGTATTGTGCCTTGCGCACGAACGCGCGCTCGTCAAAGCGGGATACGTCGTCCGGCATGCCCTCCTGCGCGAGAAAGGCAGTGCGCCGCTCGCGCGCGATGCGGGGCGCGGAGTCAAAATCGATGCGCAGCTCATTCTCCCCCGTCTTCAGCTTGCCGGTCACGTCGAGCTCGAGCGGCACGAACATGTTGTCGTGCGCAGCCACGAGCGCGCCGTTCAGCCAAACCCGGCACACCGTGTCCAGGCCGGCGAAGCGCAACACCTGACGCGGCAGCGTGCGGTCCGGGGCATACACAAAGCGCCGCCGAAACGACCATGCATTTTCATCCACCCATTGGCAGCCGAGTTCGGCGCGCCCCTCGAAGGGATCGAGAATGATGCCGTGCCGGATCAGGTCGAGGTGCACATGGCCCGGGACCTGCGCCGGCAACCAGCCGAGCGTCGAGTAGCCGAGCTTTCTGCCCTTGCCGTCAGAATCCAGCCACTCAGGCGCGGCAAATTCCCAGTCAGTATTGAACGAAGTGGAGCGCATCACGCGGTGGACGCTAGTGCCGCGCTCGACTCGAATCGAGGGGAAAAGCAATCGGCGCCGCCGAGAGCGGGAAGTTGCCATTTCCAACCCTGCACCTATCAATGTTGCTCATGAGCCCAGAGCTGCCGACGCGCCACCGTCCCCACGACCGTCAGAGCGCAGCCTGGCTCTGCCTGGGTGGCGCGCTGCTCGCCAGCTGCGCGGCTCGCTCGAGCGCACTGCGCCTCGCCGAGGAAAGCGCGGCCCCTGCGCATGTGGACGCGCTGAGCGCGTTGTCGCAGCGGCTCGGCGTGCTGCGCCCGAGCCCCGCTCCGGCGCGCGTCGTCGCCCAGCGCGCCGCCGGACTGGTCAGCTCCAGCCTCGAGCAGGGGCGCGCCGAGCGCCAAAGTTGGCAGTACGCCGCGCAGGTCACGCAGGCCCCGTTGCTCGGCGGACAGGTGGTGGTGTTCGGCGAGGATGCGATGCTGCGCGCGCTCGAGGCCGCCAGCGGCGCCGTACTCTGGTCGATCCCCGACGCGGGAGCACGGCTGGTGGGCGTCGCCGATGACGGCCAGTTCAGCGCTCTCACGCTACGCGATCCGAAGAGCGGGCAGAGCTGGCTCTCGGTGGTCGACCGTTCCGGGGCCGAGCGGCTTCGGCTCGAAGCACAGCGTTCGCTCGGCACCGCGGCTCTCTCGGCAGGCACGCTGCTCGTCGCCTGGGACGAACGCTTCGTCTCCGCCATCGACGTCGCCTCGGGCACGGAACGGGGCCGCGCGAGCCTGGACGTGCCGATCTCGCACGCGCTCTGGGCGGGGGACGAGCTGTTCTTCGCCGGGCCGCCCTGGCTGCGCTTCGCCGCGCCGAGCGACGCGTATGCGCTGCCCCGGCGCCCGCTGCCGGGACGCGCCGAACTCGGCGTGGGCTCGCTGGCGTGGCGTGTCGACCCGGAGCTCACCCACCTCGTCGCGCGCCCCGCTGCACAGCCGGGCGCCGCACCCACCACGGTTCTGGCCACGCAGGGGCGGCTCGCCTTCGGTTTCGAGGGCAGCCGCGGCACGCTCGAGTGGGTGCGCCTGCTGCCCGGGGTGATCCTGGGCGCCGCTGCCGGCAGCCACAGCTTTGCGCTCTGCGACAGCACGGGCGCCGTGCGCGTGCTCGCAGACGACGACGCGCGCGTGCTCCTGCAGCTGCGCCTCGACACGCCCCGCCCGGGCGGCGTGCAGCCCGGGCTCCTCGCCTGCGCGCTCGACGCCGGCCAGAACCTCGCGGGCCAAGCGGATGCCGGCGAAGAGCGCCACGACTCGCTCGTCGATCAGCTGGGCCGCGTGCTGGCGCTGTCCGACCCCGATCTGGCGAGCGCCCAGCGCTTTCTTTCCCGCGAACTCGCCGCCCGCCCGGAACCCGAGGCCACGCGCGTGCTGATCGCCCTGGCCTCCCGCCAGAGCGCCGATACCGTGCTGCAGGCGGAGGCCGAGGACCTGCTGGCGACGCGCCGCAACGGCGCGGAGTTCATGCTGCGAGCCCTCTCCGACAGCGGCTCCGACTCTGGCGATCCGATCGCGCGCGCGCCCATCGCGGCACTCGCGGAGGCGTTGGCGGCGCAGGACGAGCACCGGGCCGCCCCGCTCCTGGCAGCGCTCATCAACCAGCCCGGTCACTCCCCTCAGGCCCTGGCACGAGTGGCGGCCGCGCTCGAAAAGCTGGCGAGCGAACGGGAATACACTGCGCTCAGAGTATTCTTCTCCCTACAGCGCACTACCGCCGATGAGCCGGAGCGCGTGGAGGCCGTTGCCTCGGTCGCGCGCACGCTGCTGCGCATCGGCGGCCAGCCCGGGCGCCGCCTGCTAGAGGGGGCGTTGCGGGACCCGCTGACGGTGCCGGAGGTGCGGAACCGGCTCACAGGCCTTCTGGCGGCAGGCGCGCCGACCCAGGCCGATTAGCCCCGGAGCCCGCGGAAGGATAGAGTTAGCCTGGGCTTGGCGCTCGGCTTCGGCCAAAATGCGCTCCACCAGTGCACCGAATTCGACGCCTCACATCATGAACGAGCAACTCGCTTCCGCCTTGCTCTACTTCACCCTGGTCGCCTACTCCACGGCGGCCACGTTGTTCTTCGTGGATCTGGCCCGGCGCGAGTACAGCCCCGAAGGCAACCTCTGGGCCTCGCGGGTGCTGATCACCGGCGCCGTGATCCACGCCGCGCAGATCTTCATCGCCAGCTTCGCGACAGACACCTGCCCGGTGGAGTCGCTGCCCTTCGCGCTGAACCTGAGCGCGCTGCTCACGGTCGCCGCTTACGCGCTGATCCGGCGGCGCTGGCGGGTCGATGCACTGGGCGTGGCCGTGGTGCCGATCGCGCTCGCCTTTCTGGTGGGTGGGCAATTCGTCAGCGCCGGACCGACGGTCGTCCATCTGCCGCGCGGTCTGCTCGCCGTCCACATCGCCGCCAACCTGATGGGCCTCGGCCTGTTTCTGCTCGCGGGAGCCGCCGGCGCCTTCTACATCGTGCAAGAGAAGCGGCTGAAGGCCAAGCGCATGCCCTCGCGCTTGCCCGCGCTCGACGCGCTCGACACCACCGAGCATCGCTTGCTGCTGGCCGGCTTCCCGCTGCAGACGCTGGGCGCGATCAGCGGCGCCGCGTTCCTGACAGACCTGCACATGGGCCAAGCGCAGCTCCTGCAGGTGATCCTCGCCTACGGCACCTGGCTGCTGGTGGCCGCCGTCCTGTTGGTGCGCGCCACGCTGGGCTGGCACGGCCGCCGCACGGCGTATGGCACCGTCGCCGGCGCTGCGTGCGTCGTGCTGGTGCTCTTCCTCTACATCCTGCGCGGCAACGGAGCCTAGGTCCATGTTCGCCGTCGTTGGACTGTCTCACCACACCGCACCGATCCAGGTGCGCGAGCGCATGGCGCTCGAAAAGGAACAGATCGAAAAGCTGCTCACCGAGCTCGTGGCCCAACCCGAGGTCTCCGAGGCGCTGGTGCTGTCCACCTGCAACCGGGTCGAGGTGGTCGCCTGCGCCGCCCCCGGCGTCCCGCCGGAGCGGCTGGATGAGGCCGTACAGAAGCAGCTCGCCGTGTTTGCAGAGGCGCTCAGCCCATACCTGTATCGGCATCTCGGCATGCAGGGGCTCAAACACCTGTTCCGGGTCGCCTGCTCGCTGGATTCGTTGGTGGTCGGCGAGCCGCAGATCCTCGGCCAGCTCAAGCAAGCGGTCGAGCTCGCTCAGGAGGTGGGCACCGTCGGCCCGACGCTGCGCCGGGCGACCACCCACGCGGTTCGCACCGCCAAGCGGGTGCGCACGGAAACGGCGCTCGGCATGGGCCAGGTCTCGGTGCCGAGCGTCGCCGTCGATCTGACCCGGCGCATCTTCGGCGATTTACGCGGGCGCAAGGCCGCTCTGCTCGGCCTGGGGGAGATGGGGCAGCTGGTGGCCAAGCAGCTGGGCGCCGAGGGTGCGCAGCTGTTCGCGCTCGGGCGCCAACCCGAGAAGGTCGCCACGCTGGCCCAGGCGCTCGGGGCCACGCCGCGCAGCCTGGCAGAGCTGGAGCAGACACTGCTCGAGGTGGACGTGCTGGTAGCCATGACCAGCGCGCACGGCTACGTCGTGGACTACGACATGGTGTCCCGGCTGGTGCGCCAGCGCCGCGGCCGCCAGCTGTTTTTCGTCGACCTGTCGGTACCGCGCAACATCGACCCGCGCCTGGACGGCCTGGACGACGTCTTTCTCTACAACATCGACGATCTGTCGCAGATCGTGCACGACACGAAGAGCAACCGGCGGGGGGAAGCGGACCGCGCCGAGAAGATCGTGCTGGAAGAAACGCGCAACTTCGAGCGCGCGGCCTCCGCCGAACAGGTCACGCCCATGGTGGTCGCGCTGCGGCGCAGGATCAGCACCGCGCTGCGCGCCGAGCACGAGAAGAGCCAGCGCACCAAGCTACGCCACCTGACCAAGGACGACCACGACGCGGTGGAACGCATGCTGGACGCCGCCGTGAACAAAATTCTCCACGTGCCGACCATGCGCCTGCGCGAGGCTGCCTCCAACCCGGAGGAGACGGCGGCGCTCGAGGCGCTGGTCAGCACCTTGACGGAACTGTTCGGACTCGATAGCGACGAGGCCGTGCCAGGACGACCCGAGAGCATGCCGCCCAAGGCGGCCAAGGGCGAGCGGCGGGATTCCCGTGCCCCAGTGCCCGCGAACGAAGAGCTGGCGGCCAGCGACAGCCCAGGAGACTCGAGATGAACCCACGGCGCAGTGTCACGGTGGCGACCCGCAAGAGTGCCCTCGCCCTCGCCCAGGCGCGGGCGTGGATGGCCGAGCTCCGGCAGAAGACTCGCGTCGAGACCCAGGAACTCCTGGTGGTCACCACCGGCGATCGCATCACCGACCGTCCGCTGCAGGACGTCGGCGGCAAGGGCCTGTTCCTGAAGGAGATCGAGGAAGCCCTGCTGGCGGGGGAGGCGGACCTGGCGGTGCATTCGCTCAAAGACGTGCCCGCGCAACTGGCGGCGGGCCTGCAACTGGGCTGCGTACCCAAGCGCGAAGACCCGCGCGACGCCATTCGCACGCGCAGCGGCTGCACATTTCTGGAGCTCCCGGCGGGCGCCAAGGTCGGCACGTCGTCCCTGCGACGCACCGTGCAATTGCGGGCGCTGCGGCCCGACCTCCAGTACGTGCCGCTGCGCGGCAATGTGGACACGCGCCTGAGGCGCTGCGAAGAGGGCGTGGTGGACGCGGTGGTGCTGGCCTACGCCGGTCTCAGGCGCCTAGGCCGGGGCGCCGAGGCGACTGAACTGCTGTCGGCGGATGTATGCATTCCTGCCGTGGGTCAGGGCGCCCTCGGCGTGGAGATTCGTTCGGGCGATGACGGCATCCTGAACCTGGTCTCCGAACTCGAGGATATTGAAACAGCCATCGCCACGGCGACCGAACGCGGCGTGCTGATCGCGGTGGACGGCAGCTGTCAGGTGCCGGTGGCGGCGTACGCAGAGCGCGACGGCCAGGAACTCTGGCTGCGCGCGCTCCTGGCGGAGCCCGACGGCAGCCATTTGCGGCGCGAAGAGCTGCGTTGCCCCTGGCCGGAAACATTGCAAAGAGCGCAGGAAATCGGTTCCACCGTGGGTCTGGCCCTGCGCCGCGGCGCCAAAGTGCATTCCTGACGTCGGCGCGAACGAGAGAAGTGACAGTTGTCGCACGGGCTCCGGCCCGTGACTCACGTACGCAACCGTCTCCAACGTGTTTATTTAGGGTCCTCTCGTGACTCAGCGCGCCGCTCACGGTGATGGCGGGTCACACCCACGGCTCGTGCTCTCCGCAGCTCGAGCCACTTTTCTCGCGAGCGCCAAAGTGGCACCCTGGACTACACCAGTTTAGATAAAGCCATCACGGTCGTAGTTGATGTCGAGCAGGTCGTCGCTCGAGCGGCGGCCCGCACGATGCTCGGGGCCGCGTGCTAGGCTATTGACCCTCCCCGATTTTTTGGTTTGTGGGCGCCCTAACCCACGACCGTTGGCGCCCGAAACCTCTACAGCAGCATCCCCGAAGAGGAGCTCATGCAAGATCAGAAGAAGGACATCATCAAAGAGGGCCCGCGCACCTCTACTCTGACCAAGGGACGAGAACGCTTCCTCGCGCACGTGATCGAGCACGGCTTCGAGGTGGGGCGTCGCTCCTCGGAGGATTTCGTTCGGCATTTTCCGCCCACGCTCATCATGGAGGGGCTGCGCGATCAAGCCAAGCTGCGGGCCAACATCCTGGTCGCGGCGACCGGCCTGAAGGAGAAGGTCGCGATCAAGAAGAGCTGGGAGTCCTGTGCGGACGATCTGCAAATCGCGCTGGATGAAGGTGAGACGGACGCCAGCCTGGTGATGAAGGTCTTCCAGATGGACGACCGCGTGCGCTACCTCGACCACAAGCTGCTCTGGGCGTACGTGACCGAAGGTGAGTTCTGGAAGATCTCACCGAGCCGCCAGAAGGAATACGCCGCCGCCAAGAGCCACATGGCGTTCATGTTGGGGCGCGCGCTCGAAGACAAGCTGGTCACGCACGCCGACATCGTGGAGGGCATCACCGTCGAGGAGCTCGCCTCGCGACTGCCGAAGAGCGAGCTCGGCAAGATCATCAAAGGTGCGCTGGACTGCGGCAAGCGCAACGCACCCTTCACCGAGACGGATCTGTTGGGGTCGATGCCGCCGGACGTGCTGGTCAACTACATGCCGCTGTTCCAGGTCTGGGATTCGATCATCGAAACCAAGATCGCGTTCGAGCACGGCTACGCCACCAAGAAGAAGGGCGAGAAGGAAAAGACGGACCAGGGCGATCATCCGAGCGCCACGGGCAACGTCGTCAGCCTGGGCGGCTCGAGCTCCATGCTCGCGGGCCCGAGCGCGGCCACCGCCAGCGCCGCCGGTGCCACCGTGACCGTGAGCGAAGAGGACAACTCGCCCGTCACCTCCAACGACGACGACTTCGGTGCTTTCGCGCCGCCGACCTCTCGGACCCAGACCGAGAAGGTGTCGAACAAGGACATGGCCGAAGCCAAGGACTTCAAGGACGGCAAGAAGGACGGCAAGGACCAGAAGTCCAACACCGCCGCTTCCAAGTCTCGGCCCAAGACGCCGCCCCCGCCCTTGCCTCCGGCAGTGGTCGGCGCCAAGCCCGTCGAGGATCCGTCGACCTGGTCGCAAGAGTTCGACGAGGACACGGAGTTCGTCGATGCGGCGGATCTGCTGGACGAAGAGCCCACGATCAACAGCAAGGGTGGGATGGGCGCCAAGGAATCGACCGTCTGAGTCGAGATCGCGATCACACGCTCCCCCACGGGAGCGTGGCCTCCGATCTGAGCTGGGAGGAAAGCTAGCGAGAGAGGGAGTGCGGATGGCCGCCTCCCCGCAGCTCCCTTGCGCCAGTTCCGTACGGCGACGGGCTGCATACGCGCTCTGCAAGCGCTGATGAGCTGCACGGGGACGGGCGTCGGGGCATCGGGAGCGGGGCGTCGGGAGCGGGGGTCGGGAGCGCGGGTGGCGGGCGCGGGGGTGCAGGTTTCGGGCGCGGCTTCGGCTGCGGTGCTGTCGGGCGCGGGTGCGGGCTTCGGGCGCGGCGCCTGTCGGGAGGAAGCGGGAGCGTCCTGCGGAGGCGCGCACACGGCGCGCCGGCGCCGGGGCAATACGGCTGAATGCGGCGGGGCGCCGTCACGCCGTCTGCGCGGTAGGGAGCATGACGCTCCCGCTTCCTCCCGACGGTTCACTTCCCCATCATCGGCTCATCGCCTATCAACTCGCGCTCGAGCTCGTGAAGCTCGTGGCTCGGACTCGCATCGCGGATGCGCAGCTGCGGCAACAAGCGCGAAAGAGCGCCGCTTCCTGCGCTCTCAATTGCGCCGAGGGCGCGGCGCGGCAGACGCGGGCCGATAAGGCTCGGGCCTATGCCATCGCGCTCGCGGAGGGCTGTGAAGCCTGCGCCGCCGTCGAGATCGCGGGCGCCTTGGGCGCCTGCTCGGCAGCAGACGTCAGCGCCGTCCTCGCGCTCGGCATCCGGCAAAAGAACGTGCTCAGCCGCCTGATTCGCTAACCACCAAAACCAGTCCCACAAAGTCGAGCGCGGGGCATGCGCGAGCGCAAACCAGTCCCACAAAGTCGAGCGCGGGGCATGCGCGAGCGCAGTACCCCCAATGTGCGCCCACCTCCCAGTCCATCCGAGTCGAGCGCGGGGCATGCGCGAGCGCAGCACCCCCAAGGGGCGCCTACCTGATCAACCGGCAGGGCGCCAAACCAACACCTTGGATCGCGACAACTCGAGGCCGAGGGTGGGGACCCGCGCTGCGCGGGGCCTCGGCCGATCCAGCAAGGGCGCCCCGCTACGGGGTGCGGAGTCCGCGCATGCCCCGCGCTCGACCCACCACCCGCGCATGCCCCGCGCTCGACCCACCACCCCGAGGCCGTCCAACGGCGACGTCTACTTCTCGGGCCAGGGCAGGTTCACGTCGAAGAACGCCTGCTTGCCCTCGACCTCGCCCACCGCCACCCCGCGCAGGGGCCCCGCCGCGCCGCCGTTCGCAAACTTCAGGCGCAGCGCGTCGCCCTTGTGATCCACGCCGAGCAACTTGGGCTGCTCGGGATCCGCAGGGAAAAAGTCGACCCATTTGACGTCCGCCGCCGTCAACGTGAGCGCCGGCTTGCCGCGGCTGACCTTCCAGTCGTGACTCGATTCGGGCAGATCCGTGAAGGCCTTGGGAATGGCCGAATACGGCGCGGCCAGCTCTTCCGGCAGCTGGGTCTCGGGGGCCTTGCGCGCGGACACGAGCTCGAACCACGCACCCAGCTCCTCGTCTGCGCACTCGTCGTTGCAGGCGAGCCAGTCCGCCTTCACTTCAAAGCGGAAGACCTGCTTCTCCGACAGCCGCGCTGGCGCCGTGACCTCGGCAAACACCGCGGTCTCACCACTGTAGCCGTAGTTCACCAGACGGCCTGGCAACTGGAAACGGGTCGGCGCGGGGAACTGCAGCGGTCCGACCACAAACCCCTCGGGCACTTCAAACACCACCTTGGTGCTCCGACCCACGTCGCCAGGATTGCTCCAGGAGATGCGATAGTCGCTCGGGATCTGGAAGCGGACCGCCAACAGAAACGTCGCTCCGGGTTCGATCGCCTGAGCGGACGTCTCGAACTGGGCACGCACGATCGACTCGGAGGACTCGACGGGGGCGGGCTCTGGCCATGCGCTGCGCTCGGGCTCCGGCGGGGGCGTCGGTGCGACCGGTGGCGGCGCGGCAGCAGGAGCGCAAGCGTGGACGCCCAGCGCCCCGAACGCGAGGGCACCGAGGAAGGCGAAGCGGGAGAGGTCGGATGGGGTAGTCATGCCGTGAGCTGCCGGGTCCTGTGTCGGAGGGTTGCGAGTCGCGATCCCTGCCCAGCAGAAGAACGTCAGCGCCCGACCGCGCTTGAATGGGGCTGCGGCCGGGGGTGGCCCCGATCGACCCAAACTGCACAGCATGGCTCGCTGGCGGGGTCGGCCACTGAGCCGCCAGTTGACCTGCGCCGCGCCCGCGGCAAATCCGGGCGGCATCGGTTGCGCGAACACACACACACGGCAAAGTGCTCGGGCTCGCCTTCATGTCGTCCACCTCACCTGCGCCGCCTGCCCCGGCAGCCCAGAACTCCGCGCGCCCGAGGAGCTCCCTCTCCCGCTTCCTCGGCTACGTGTGGCCGTACTCGGGCCTGATCGCGCGGGCCACCGGCTGCGGCCTGTTGAAGTTCCTGCTGCCGTCCACGATGGCGCTGTCCTTTCGCTTTCTGACCGATCGCCTGGTGCCGGCGCACGCGGCGGCCGCCCCCGCGCCGCAGGACATCATCGCCAGCTCGCTCGATCACTATCTGGTCTGGCTGGGCAGCAGGCTGGGTCCCTTCTGGACCACGCCCTGGGGAGCGTTCGATCTGCTGATGCTGACGCTGGTGGGCGTGTATGCGGTGTGGGCCGTCGCGCTGTACTACCGCAGCCAGTGGGCGCAGCTCGCCGGTCATCGCGTCATGATGGACCTGCGTGCGGATCTGTATCGGCACATCCACCGCCTGAGCCACTCCTTCTTTGCCGAAAACCAGTCGGGCGGCATCGTGTCGCGGCTCACGGCGGACATCGCGCTGGCGCAGAACTTCGTCGGCAGCGCCATGACCAACATCTGGATGGATCTGGTCACGTGTGCCGTCTACGTCTACGTGCTCGGGTCGATGGACCTGCCGCTGACGCTGGCAGCGCTGGTCGTGTTCCCGTTCTACGTGGGCTCGATGCGCTGGTTTGGCAGGCGCTCCAAGGACACCTCGCTCAAGGTGCAAGAGGCGATGGAGGCCTTCTCCGGCGACGTGCAGGAGCGGGTCGCCGGCTTTCAGCTGGTCAAGAGCTTCGTGGCCGAGCGCCGCGAGAATCTCTCCTTCTTCCAGCGCTCGCGCAGCTTGCTCGATCTCACGCTGCACAACGCGCACATCACCAACCTGTCCAATGCCGTCGTGCAATGGCTCACGCAGATGGCGACGCTCGGCCTCGTCTGGTACGGCGGGCAACGCCTGATGCTCGGCACGATCAGCGTCGGCACCGTGGTCGCCTTCATCCTGCTCGTGCGGGAGCTGTACTTTCCGATCAACCGCATCAGCGAGATGAATACGGTGCTGCACAACTCGCTCGCCGCCATCGATCGCATTTTTGACGTCTTCGATCTCGAACCCGACGTCAGCGATCGCCCCGACGCGAAGCGCCTCGGGCAGGTCCAGGGGCGCGTCAGCTTCGAGCACGTCACTTTCGGCTATCGTGCCGAGGAGCCGGTGCTGCACGACGTGAGTACCGACATCCGCCCCGGGGAGATGGTGGCGCTGGTGGGGCCGAGCGGAGCCGGCAAGAGCAGCTTTGCGCAGCTGGTGCCGCGCTTCTACGACCCGGACTCGGGGCGTGTATTGCTCGACGGCGTCGATCTGCGGGAGCTCCGGGTACGTGAGCTGCGCGCGCGGATCGGCATCGTGGCGCAGGAAAACCTGCTCTTCTCCGGCAGCGTGCTCGACAACATCCTGTACGGAAAGCCGCGCGCCGGCCGGCACGAGGTGGTGGCCGCGGCGCGTTCGGCGCACGCCGAGGAGTTCATCGACAAGCTACCGGACGGCTACGACACCCTGATCGGCGAGCGGGGCGCCAAGCTCTCCGGCGGGCAGAAGCAGCGCCTGGCGCTGGCGCGCGCGTTTCTCTCCGATCCACGCGTGTTGATTCTGGACGAGGCGACCAGCGCGCTCGACAGCGAGTCCGAGCAGCTGATTCAACGCTCGCTGGCGGAGCTGATGAAGAGCCGCACCAGTATCGTGATCGCCCATCGGCTCTCCACGATCTTATCTGCCGACCGCATCATCGTGCTCGACCAGGGGCGCATCGTCGAGGTGGGCAATCACGCGGAGCTCTTGCAAGAGGACGGCCTGTACGCCCGACTCTATCGAGCTCAACGGCTCGGCTCCCGGAGCGCTGAACTCGGGCCGCCCGCCGAAATCACTCGCCCTCCCGCCGTCGTCTGAGGCACGCTCGAGACCCATGCTGCAGCTCGGCCAGATCGAGGTACGGACGCTCCTGGACATCAGCGGTCTACACGCTCCCATCGGAGAGGTGTTCCGTGAAGCCACGCCGGAGGCACTGGCGCCGTACCGGCACTGGCTGGAGCCGGATGCCCTGTGCCCGCTCAGCCAGCGCATCATCCTACCCGTGCAAGCCTATCTGGTGCAGACCCGCCACCACCGCATCCTGATCGATACCTGTGTGGGCTGCGGCAAGTCCATCCCCGACGCCCCCGATTGGCACCAGCGCAGCGACACCAGCTGGCTGGCACGGCTGGCGGATGCAGGCCTCGCCCCGGAGCAGATCGACTACGTATTTTGCACGCACCTGCACTCGGACCACTGCGGCTGGAACACCCAGCGGCGTGACGGGCGCTGGGTGCCGACCTTCCCCAACGCAAGATACGTGTTTTCGAAGCTCGAGGTGGAGGCCACGGCCAAGGCCGGCGGCGCCGCGTTCGAAGAGAGCGTGCTGCCGGTCCTGGAGGCGGGGTTGGCCCAACTGGTAGAGCTGGATTTCGCGCTCGATGACGAGGTCTGGCTGGAGCCGGCGACCGGGCATACCGAGGGGCACGTGGTCGTCAACCTCGAGTCCAGCGGCCGCCGCGCGGCCATGTGCGGCGACCTGATGCACAGCCCGGTGCAATGCCCACATCCCGAATGGAGCCCGGTCTGGGATCGAGACCCCGAGGCGGCGCGGCGCACCCGCCGCGGCTTTCTGGAGCGCCACGCGGACACGGACACGATCGTACTCACGGCACATTTCCCCTTGCCCTCGGTCGGCCGCGTGGTGCCGCACGGCAGCGGCTTCATGTTCCGCTACGTGGAGCCCCCCGAGTTCGGGCGCTCGCGCTAGGGCAGCGGGCGCGGGTGCGTTGCCCACCTCACGTTCCGTCGAGCAGGGCCTCGAGGTCGGGAGGAATGGGCATCGGGCGCATCAGGTGCACGTTGGCCCCTCCCGTATTGCCGCGCGGGTAGCGACCGAGCAGCGAGGCGGGAGCCGCCCCCAGGACGCGGATCCATTGTCCGAGGATCTCCCGCGCGTCCCGGCGCGCGACGCCGATCCGCAACATCGCCACATGCACCCGCAGGTGTGGCAACGCATGGGCCTGGCTGAGCACATGCGCGCGCTCCAGGTGCCGGAAGGCCGCCCCCAGCTCGCCCGCGAGATACAGAGCAAACGCTTGCGACATCTCGGATTCAAAGCCAAGGCGCAAGCGTTGGTTCATGGTTGTTCGCTGCCTGTCGATGGGCCCTCCCCCGGCGCTATTGCTGCAGCGGGGCCTCCAGGCCCCCCCGCGTCGGCCGGACCAGCCCCGTCCCCCCTGGCACGGGGCAAAGCTCGCTGAGACGGAAGGCCAGCTCCTGCATCTCGAACGGCTTCTGCAGAATCATGTCCGTCTTCTGCAGCAGCCCCTGCTCCATGAGATACGGCGCGGGGTGCGCGGAGATGTACAGCGCCTTGAGGTCCGGGTACTGGCCTTTCAACATTTCCCGGATCCTGGGACCTGTCACCTCCGGCAACACCACGTCGGTGACCAGCAATACCAGGGCACCCTGGGCGCGAGACATCGCCTCCACCGCGTCACTCGCCTCCACCACTTCAAAGCCGAGGTCCTCGAGATACTGGCGCACGCTGATGCGAACGGTCCAGTCGTCCTCCACGAGCAGTGCGCGCCCCGTGAAATGAGTCACCGCCGGCGGTCGCGGCGCGGTCACGGGCGGCGCCACCACCAGCGGGAAGTGAAATACGAACGACGTCCCCCGCCCGAGTTCACTCTCGACGTCCACCTGGCCGCCGAGCGACCGTGTCACGGCGCGTACGGCGGATAGCCCCAGCCCCGTGCCCTTGCCGGCAGCCTTGGTCGTGAAAAAGGGCTCGAAGATCTTCTCTCGAGTCTCCCGGTCCATGCCGCAGCCGATGTCCCGCACTTCCAGCCGCACCGACGGCCGCCGATGAGCAGTGTCCCCGGAGCGAACCTCCGTGGTCCTGATCAGCAGCCTGCCGCCGGCCGGCATGGCGTCGCGAGCATTGGCTGCCAGGTTCATCAGGATCTGCTCGATCTGAACCGGGTCCGCCAGGATCATGCCGTGCGGCGCGTGCGCTTCGATGTTGAGCTGAACGTGATCCCCGAGCAGCCGCTGCAACAACTTGGCACAACCGGAGATCGCGGTGTCGACCGCCATGACTCTCGGATGCGCGCGCTCCTTGCGGCCGAACTTCATGAGCTGGCCCACCAGCGAGGCCCCACCGCGCACCGCCATGAGCGCTTGCCGCGTGTAGTCTCGAGCCCGCTCCGGCGAAGCGGTATCGCTCAGCGCGATGTTCAGGCAGCCCATCACGCCTTGCAGCAAATTGCCAAAGTCGTGTGCCACGCTGCTGGCCAGCGTACCCAGGGCTTCCAACTTTTGGGCCTGGCGAAGCTCCTCCTCCAGCTCCCGATCGTCGGTGACGTCGCGCGCCACTCCGACGATCTGCGGCGTCGGCTGTTCGATCAGGAAAGCTCGATCACGGATCCAGCGGATCGACCCGTCCCCGCGTACGATGCGGTACTCCTCGTCGAAGGGGTCGCCCTTCATGAGCAGGCGCTTGGCTTCGTTCGCCTGCGCGAGATCCTCGGGGTACACGGCATGAAACCAGGTCTGTCCGCGCGCCTCCGTGGGCTCGCGACCCCACACCTGCTGATAGGCGAGATTGACGTGCACGACACGGCCCGCCTCGTCGGTCTGGTAGTACACGTCCTCCACATGCGCGGCGATGCGCCGTAGCAGCGCATCGCTTTCTTGCAGCAAGTAGAGCTGCGTGAGATCCGTGACGGTCACCAGGCAGCTCCAGGCCTCGGCGTCCTGACTGAGCACGATGGAACTGAGGCGAACCTGAACGCTCGTCCCGTCGTCCCGGCGCAACCGAAGCTCCACACTGCGTCTGGTTTGTTGCTCCGCTTGTTGGAGCTCCTCCAGGTGTTGCTGGAGTAACGCTACGTCGGAATCCGATACGAAGTCCGACAGCGGGTGGCCCACGCACCCCTCCGCGGATATCCCCAAGAAGCCCGCTGCACTCGAGTTCAGCTTCAGAATCCGACGCGCGGCGTCAACGATACAATACCCGACCGGAGCTTCATCGAACGCTTGCCGAAAGTGATCTCTGGCATGCCCCACCTCGCTCAACGTTCGCTTCAACCCTCGATTGTCGAGCTCCAACTCACTGCAACGACGACGCAACTCCCGCAGCTGGTCCTCCACGCGAGACTCTTCCTCACGCAGACGCCCAGGCGTTTCCGGACTTGATAGCGACATTGAACCTCCAAATAGGACGCGCCGCTGCATCCCCCTTGGGGGAGCATAAGTCAGCCATCCCGCAGTGAAAAGCGCAACCATGGGTCATGGGCGTTTCCGCGCCTCGCGCCCCTGCCGCGGGGCGAGCTGCCGCACACGGAAGCGAGCTCCGCTCGCCCGCTGGTCGCCGCTTGATCAGCTACGTCACAGCTGCCGGAGCACATCGCCCCGGCGGCCGGCCCAGCTCCTTAGCTAAAACTGACGTCGCGCTCGATGTGGTTCGAACTGTCGTCTTCCTCATCCACGTTGGACTCGGTGATCTGGTGGGTCTTCAGCTTCTCCCACAAGGTTTTCCGGGAGATCCCGAGCAATCGCGCAGCCTTGAACTTCACGCCATTGGTCTCGTTGAGAGCCAGAATCAGGCATTGACGCTCGAAGTCCTTCATCGACTCGGTCAGCCGGCGAACCTTTGTATTTCCTTGCTGACCGTCGCCATCACCGCCACGGATGTCCGCGGGCAGGTGCGAGACGTCGATCTCCTGGCCTTGAGACAACACCACGGCGTGGTGGATCGCATGCTCGAGTTCACGAACATTGCCGGGAAAGGAGTGACGCATCAGCGCGCTCCACGCCCGCGGATCCATGCGCAGCTCGCCACGGTTCCCGCCGAACCGGCGATGGAAGTGGCTGACCAGGAGCGGCAGATCCGCGCGCCGATCGCGCAGCGGTGGGACATGGATCTGCAACACGTTGAGCCGGTAGTACAGATCCTCGCGGAAGGTGCCCGCCGCGATCATCTGTTTTAGATTGCGGTGCGTCGCGCAGATCAGCCGTACATCGAGGCTGACCGGGCGATCCCCGCCGAGCGGTTCGATGGTGCCTTCTTGCAGCACGCGCAGCAGCTTGGCTTGCACGCTGGGCGGGATCTCCCCCACTTCGTCGAGCAGCAGAGTTCCGCCGTCCGCCGCCTTGAAGCGGCCCTCGCGTTTCTGCGTAGCCCCCGTAAATGCACCGCGTTCGTGACCAAAGAGCTCCGCCTCGATCAACGTCTCCGGGAACGCCGTACAGTTGACCGCAACGAACGGCCCCGCTGCCCGGTGGCTCGCCTCATGAATGGCGCGCGCCACCAGCTCCTTGCCGGTGCCGCTTTCCCCCAGAATGACCACGCCGGCGTCGGTGGGCGCCACGGTCTTGATGCGCTCGATCAGCGACAACATGCTCGGCGACTTGCCGATCAGCTTGGCCCCTGGACTGAGCCCAGCCAGGGTGGCGCGAGCCTCCCCGAGTTCCTGGGTCAGGCGCAGGCGAGCGCCGAGGCGCTCGATACGAATGATCAGCTCCGCGATGTCGAACGGCTTGGTGACGTAGTCATCCACGCCGGCCTTGAGCGCCTCGACCGCGTCGTTCACGTTGCCGTGCGCCGTGACCAACATCACGGCGGTGGCCGGCGCGTGCTTGCGAATGTGCTGAAACAGGGCGGCTCCGTTGACCTTCGGCATCCTCACGTCACTGATGACGATGTCGAATCGTTTCTCGGCGAAGCGGGCCATGGCCTCCTGCCCGTCCGGCACGGCCACGACAGAGTAACCCGCCGTCTCCAGCGCCTCGCGCATGGTCATACGGACGAGTTCATCATCCTCGGCGATCAGCACCTCGAATTTCATTCGGCCCCACTCCCTGCGCCACTCGCGACGCGTTGCTAACCCTAAACCCTCGAGCTAACGACCGACCAGCAGCTCAAGGCTGGCCGAACGATATCACATCGAAGCGTGCGCTCAGACCGAGACTGGCAAAGTTGACTGCGGCGCCTTGCGCCGTCACGACCCGCGCCTCGGCGTCGAGGCGGAGGAGGTCGTTGTCCAGCGCCTTGAACCCGAGGACCAACTGGCTCGAGACGGGGAGCTGGGTCGACGAATTCTCCGCACCGAGAAAGGTGTAGGACTGTGACACGACGGCGAGCCCGATCCCCAGGCGAACGCGGAAACGCCACAGCTCGGTCGACACCCCGGGCGAGATGACCCAGGTGGCGAGCTGCTGCTCCATCAGCCCGCCCGCGCCCCACGGACCGTCGGGCAGCAGCGACTCCCCTTCCGCCAGCGCCGCGTAGCTCACCTCGAGCGAGGGGGCCAGAAAGTACGGCGAGCGATACGCCACCGCGAGCGATGCCAGCACCCCCACCCGATCGAAGGACTGCGTATACGCGGGGTTCGCAGGCTCCCCGAACACCACGCTCGGCCCCAGCGACAGCGAGAGCTCGAGCGCGGACGGCGCCCGCCCCGAGGCCTCGGCGGGCGCCTCGGCGGCCGCCGCTTCCTGGGCTACGGCCGCTGAGGAGATGCTCAGTACTGCTGCACCGGACAGCATGCCGAACGCGCGCAAAGCCAATCGCGAACGACGCATCATTCTGTTTCTCCCGGCAACGGCGGGGGGGTTCCGATCTTCTGATAGCGATGAAACAGGAGCGCTGAGCGCGACGAAATGATGCCGTTGGGCTTCGCCTGGGTCAAAAACGAGTTGATGAAGTCGCTCTGATTGATGGTCCAGAAAACGGTGATGCCCCCGGACTCGCGCACCTTGGCGACGTTGGCTGCCTGCGGACCTGCCGTCCAGGTGGGCCCCCAGGCGACGCAGCCTTCCGAAAGCACCAGCTCCGGATCGTACTCCAGGAGGCACGGCGGTACCGCCACCCCCTCGGCCTCCAGCGTGGCCTTGGCGGTGCGCCAGGCCGCCAGCACCTCGTCCGTCGTGATCGCGACGAGGATGCCCATGCGGCGGTCGTCGTTTGGATCGTCGTTCTCGTTGCGCGCCTGCATCTCTGCCAGCGCGGCACTGGCCAGGCGCGCCGTGGGCAGCACCCCCTCGGCGACCTTCATGTCGAGGTACACTCCCTCGATCTCCGTCTCATCGATCAGGGCGTCCAGCGTCTCGCTCACGGTGGGGATCGCTTCCCCATAGCGCAGCGTGCAGTTGGCACGCAGCTCCGCCAAGGACAGGTCCGCGATCTTCCCGTTGCAGAACAAGCCGTCCACGAGCACGCTCGACAGGCCCGGGTCGTGAAACAGAATGGGGATCCCGTCTCGCGTCGTCCGCACGTCGATCTCGACGGCGTTTGAGCCGATGCGGTCAGCCAGGCGCAGCGTCTCGATGCTGTTCTGGGACACGCCGCAGTGGTCCGTGGCTTCACAAGCGCCGTGATGCGCCGTGGTGAAGAAGCGCCCGCGCCATGGCTTCAGCTCCCGCGCCCAGCCCAATGCCAGCGGCATGGTCGGGTACTGGTCCCCGTTGCCGTAGCTGCCGCTGACCCGCAGCTCCGTGGAGGGGGCGGGCACCTCCCCATTGCACAGTGAGACAGCCAGCTCCGGCGGCTCGACGAACAGCCGCACCAGCCCGGCCTTCACGCGCGTCGGATATTGCCAATAGCCCTCCAGCACCACTCGCTGATCGGGCAAACACGCCGCGCCGAGCACCACATACCCCGAGTCCTTGTCGGTCAGGATCGAGACCGTGCCGCTGCTGGTGCGCACCGAGGCATCCGAGCCGAGCAAGTCCGAACCCTGCGACAGGTCGAAGATGCCTTCAAACGAGTACAGCTGGTCGCGGGTCAGCGGCGTGCCTAGCCGCAACATGCCGCCATCGCCAAACATCGGCACGTGAGCCTCCGGCGAGGACTCACACGACGTGGCTGCCGTGGCCATCGCGCAGCAGACCGCAATGGGCAGGTGACCGAGGAGGCGACGGCGCAAAGAAGACGACTCAGAATTCATAACCAGCCACCAGGCGAGGGTAAGTAAACAGCGAGGGAGAGTCCGGAAACAGGATCCAGAACGCGTAGTACGCTCGCGTCGTCATCACGCCCAAGCCGAAGTACCAGACGGACCCGTCCGGGGAGCTATTTTCGACGTACAGCGTCTCGCTGTGTCCAGTGAACAGGCTGGCGTTGTCGAGCCCGCCCCACACATCACCAATCTTGACGCGCTCCGGCCCCATCAAGAGCAGCGAGCCGCGCAGCGACAGCGCGATGCCGCCCAGATCATAGCCAATCGCAACTTCGGGGCGGTACTCCGGCGACAGGAGCAGCGCATCAAAGCCGAACTGCCCGAGCTTGCCGACGAACAGACCAGCACTGAGCGTGGCCTCCCACGACCAGCGCCCCAGGCTTTGCGCATAGCTGCCGCCAAACAGCAGCTCGCTGGTGACGAACATGGTGTTCAGGTGACCCTTGAGCGACCAGCCCTTGCCCAGACCATAGCGAGCATCCAGGCTCAGCTGAGGGATCCGGAACTTCATGCCATACATGACCGCCGGGTCGATGGCGTCGTAGTAAGCCCCGATGCCAAACCGAAACGCATGCAGCGGCGGGGTCGACGGGTAGAAAGAGAAACCCTTGCCCTGGGCCTGTGTGGCCACTGGACTAACGGGAAGCTCCGCCGTTGCATCCGGCGGGTTGCCTGCTCCGGCAACCACGGGTGCCGAGACGCTCAGCGCCGGCACGGGTTGCAGCTGTACCGACTCGTCAGCGCTGAGTGTCAATGTCGCCATCCCGGGTGGCCCCCGAGCCAACCGCTACGTTTCCCTGGGCTTCCGATACGCTTGCCTGCGGCAGAATGCAAGAGTGTGCCCTGTTGCGGGCCGGCGTGCGCATCGACTCGGGGGCGCTCCCCGTACAACTCCGGTAGGCGCGACCGGTACTGCTCCGGTGGTGATGAGGTGTTGCACGACCGGCGATGAAAGCCGTTGCCGGTCAGCCTGAACCGCTGTCGAAACCCAATCGTGCTGCTGGCAGCAACCAGCGACGTTGAAGATGAGCCACCGCAGGAAAAGCCCTGCGCCCGCGCTACAGAAGCGTAACGACCGACGCCCACCGCGCGCAGCGTACAGCCAGAGCAACCCCTGTGAACGAGGTTCACACAGGGCTCGGTTGCTGCTTTTTTTCTTGACGCTGCCGAGTCAAGCTGTCTCCCCCTCGTGCCGCCTGGCCGCACTGCGGCCAGCAGCGGGGGCCACGCGCGGCGTGTTGCATGGATGGATCACGAGAGAGCACGAGCGACCGATCCGCTCGGCGCGACACGGCCAGGGCACCGTTCGCCAGCGGGAGGTGCGGCGCCGACCACGATCAGGGATGCGCCGTCGTTCGTGAGCTCGAGAGGGGGGTCGCCGCGTCCGCGACCCGAAACCTGCGCGCGACCGCGACGCGCCGTCGTTACTCGGCGGCCTTGCGCGGAGGTAGCGAGCCGTCCCGATACGACCTGGTGGCGAACCAGAGCCAGGCAGGGGCGAAACTCCCCGGGGCGAAGCTGCGTACGCACTCGCGGAGTCCCAGCGGCTACCGGCTGCCGCAGAAGCCATGTGAGCACCCGTTGGCCCGCTCCGGCAGCCCGCCGGGCGTCGTCTGGGCCGGCCCCGTGCCGGGAAAGAGCCCTTTCCACGCGGTTTCGTCTGGACTAGTTGTCCTCGGTCGGTAGAAAACCGACCGAAATGTGCCGCCCGCTACGTAAGAGTGCCCGCCCGAGGCGGCCCAGGGTCGAAAGCGTACGATCCTTGCGCTCGAATGGATACGCGGGGGCGGTTGTCTTGCTATCCTGGGCGAACTACACGATGCCGCTAGGGGACTTACCGTCATGAGCCAGGCAACGCATAAGCCGCAGCGTGGGACCACTCGCATGTTCGAGTCGGACTTCTTTGAGAAGTTCTCGCGCGTGCACCCGTGGGTCCCGGCGGTGCTGTACCTACCGGTGGTGGCCATCTCGGCCCTGGTCGCGTCCCGAGTGTATGGTGTGGCTTCCGGCCGGCTCCTGCTCCAGATGTTCGGCGGCTACCTGGCGTGGACCCTGTTCGAGTACTGGGCTCACCGCCTGGTGTTTCACATGCCCGTCGTCGGCCCCAAGACGGCGCGCGTCCAGTTCCTGATTCACGGCGTGCATCACGACTTTCCATGGGATGAGATGCGCCTCGTCTTCCCGCCGGGAGCGTCCATCGGGCTGTGCGTCGTCACCTACGCTATTTTCCGCGCCCTGTTCGGAGTCGAGGCCATGTACGGCCCGTTCGCTGGTTTCGTCCTCGGCTACGTCATCTATGACGAGGTGCACTGGTATGTGCACGCCCGGCAGCCCAGCAGTCGCTTCGGGCGCTGGCTGCGTAAGGAACACTTCGTCCATCATTTCAAAGAGTCGGAATCGGGGACGCGCTTTGGCGTGAGTTGCCCGTGGCTCGATTACGTCTTTGGGACGCAAGGCAAGACCGAGCGGCCCACCACGGGGGGCCGCTCGGCTGCTCCGGGGCTCGACGCAGACTCGGTAGTCTGACTCCGTAGTTTTACGGGCGCCTGGCGCTCGGCAACGGGGCCTGTGGTCAGATCGGCGGCTGCCCTGTAGTCGCCCACGATCCGGGCAGCAGACACGGCGAATGCAGGGCGGTCGCACGGGCGGTCCCTAATTGCTGTGATCGCCCTTGGCGTGGGCCCGCTCCCGCACCACTATCAGTGTCTCAGCGTGGGAGCTCTTCCGTTGTATCCATCGATGTCTCACCGCCGCTCCGTCTCAGGGGCAAAGGACAGCACCACGCGGCACCAGGCGCGACCACTGGGCGGCGTCGCTGCGCGCGCATGCGGCGGGCTCGCGACTTTCGTGGTCGGTTGCACCGGAGCCGCGGACGTGCCCGCCGTGCCCGATCTTTCGGGGCTGGAGGAGAGCTATGAGGCACCCAGCGCCGAGATCGGAGACGCCCCCGCGGTACAGGCGGCCCTGGGCAGCGTCCCAGAACTGCAGGAGCTGGCAGCTGCCTTTCGTGCGGCCGGTGCGCTGATCGATCCCATCGACGACGCACGCGAGACGGCGGGGGAGACGAGCGGTGCCGGCATCCGCGTTCAGGGTACGATCCAGATCCAGGTGCGCTGTCCGGGCTCAGGCAGCACGCCAGTCTATGACGCGGCGACGAACGGCACCTTCACGCTCAGACTCGCCGTTCAAAACAACACCATTCGCGGCTCCTTTGGAGCCGACGCAGAGCACTGCCTCGCCAGCACCCGACTGGGCGAGACGCAGCTCCCGATCGAGCTCGATGGCAGGATCGAAATGGATCTGGGCGGCGACATCCGGTTCGGACAGCCGTGGACTCGCTCGCACACCCTCTTCTCGCTCGACGGAAGCATCACGGTCGGCGCTGCCACCTTTCGGAACGTCTCGGCGCGTCTGGAACCCGATCGCTTCGAGTTCCTGCAGGAAACTGCGCGCGGCAGCGTGGTTCTCTTCGTGAGCGACTCCGGCATCGGCCTGCGCGATCAGACCGGCACCTGGCTCTGCGACGTCGATGCGGGCACATGCGCCATCCTCTGAAGCTCCTGGCCCTGCTGGCCAGCTTGCCGCTGAGCGCCTCTGCCGGCGCGGCAGAGCTGGCAGGCCCCGAGGATGTGGCGCCAGGCCCCACGATCGGCGCCGCGCCGAGCAAGTACCGCCCGAACCTCAGGACTGATTTTACCGCGTACACGCGGCCCGGCGGGCGCGTGTCCATGGGTCCGCTCAAGTTCGAGTTCGGCCCGATCGATGAGGTCACGATCGGCACGTACGTGCCTCCCTGGTTTGCCTTTCCGTTCATCGGCGCGCCGGTGCCCAACGCGTACATCAAGGTGCGCAGCTGGTTTCCAGGGCCGTTCACGCTCGCGGTGCGAGGCGGCCTGTTGTTTGTGGACGGCAAAGCCGTGGCGGAGCTCGCCGACAAGGATGCCAGCGCCAGTGCAATGGGGTTGGCGGGCGAAGTCGACGCTTCCTACCGATTCGGCGAGCACTTCACGCTCAGCGCCGGCCTCGATTACAATCATCTGTCCGCGGTCGGTAGCGATGAGGAGGTGGCCACTTCGGTCGAGGGTGCGTCCACCGCCGATACCTGGAACAGCCGGCTGTTTGCCGAGTGGAAACTGACGAAGGTCTTCAGCCTCACGTTTCTGGTGCGCTACCTGATCTCTCAGAGCCCGATCTCCGCAGAGGCGGACACCAACAGCCCCGCGTTCAGCGTGAACAGCGATCTGTCCACGGAGAGCACGGGCGCGCGCGGGCGCTGGTCTGCCGCGCCGGGAGTCTCCTTCGACTGGGAGCACTGGGAGCTATCGATCGGGGTCGGCTACGGCGTGGTGCCGCTGCCCGTCTTCGGCATCCCGACCACGAAGAACTGGCCGCTCGTGGACTTTGCCTTCGCCTTCCACTTCGACCTGTACGACTGACTCCGCCCCTCGCACTTGCCGAACCCGTGTTTCACGGCTCAGGTCGCTCTTGCCGGCCACAAAAAGGATTGAGCCAGTGACCCCCCACGAGTCACTGGCTCACGGAAATACTGAGTCGGTCTCCCCCCCCCGGGGTCACCGACTCAGCTCGGATATCTTCATGGCAACAGCTTACTGCACCAGCGGGATCTGCGCGGCCAGCTCGTACTTGATGACGGCCCGCACCTTGTTCTCGATCTGCGTGTAGCGCGCCACCTTGTACGGCGGCAGCGCCTTCTCCAGCTTGGTCACGAGCGCTCGCTTGAGATCGAGCTCGGCCTTCTCGATCGCGAGGGTCTCCGTCAGGAGCTTCTTCGACAGATCATTGGAGATGGCACCCTTGTCGTAGGCACCGAGGTAGCTGTCCACAGCGGTCCCGATGCGCTGATTCAACTTGGCCAGGTCCGCCTGATAGCTCTCGTAGATCGGCCAGAATGCCTTTGCCTCGGCGTCGCTCAACTCCATGTTCGCAGCGACCAGGAGCTTCTTGTCGGCCTTGAGCTTCTGCTTCAAGATCTCCATGTTCGCGTCCGCCGAGGAGGCTGCGGGAGCAGCTTTCGCAGCCGGTGCGGGCGCCGCTTTCGCCGCCGGGGCGCTGGCGGCTGGCTTGTCCTCGGCGAGGACGGGAAACGCCACCAATGCCGACGCCGTCAAAACCGCAAAAATCGTGTGCTTCATAGCTGACAATCCCCTTCAGAATCCGACCCCGAGCAACACGCTCAGGCTCTGTACATTTGTTACTTGCTCCAGGAACTCTGCCGCAGGCAGGTTCGAGTAGCGCACATTGACCAGCCCCACCGGGGCGTTATAGCCGAACGGAATCAGCACGCCGCCCTCGAATCCCCACGCAAAGGTAAACTGCGTGTCGGAGATCACGAAATCGGCCGCCTGGGTTTGAAACGACGCCCAGCTGACCCCGATGTGGGGACCGATGTACGGCTGCACGGGGCCGTCTTCAATGAAGAAGTAGTGCGCCATCGCGTGGGCACTGGTGGTCTGCAGGTAGTTGTAGGCCGTCGCCGTGATCGTCGAGTTGCCCGTCTCGTAGGTCGTGCGCGGGCGATCGTCGACATAGGTCGACCATTCCCCGCTCACGCCGAGCGAGAGGTTCGACATCACCCAACCCTGGAACTGCAGCTCGAAGCCAAGCGGGCTCACCACCTCTGCAAAGTTACGCACGCTGCCCAGCGGCACGGCGAACGCCCAACCCATGAAGCCGGACATGTGGCCCTCCTTCGACGGAGGAGGCGCCTGGTACGTCGAGTACGTGTCCGCTGCCAGGACAGGCTCCACCACGGGAGCCGGCGCAAATCCGGGCGGCGGCGTCTCCGCAGCGGGCGCCACTCCACCGGGCGGTGGCGTTTCCGCTGCGGGAGCGACCATGCCGGGCGGCGGTGCCGTCGGCTCCGGCGCAGCAGCGGGAGCAGGCGCGGCGGGAGCAGGGGGAGCCGCAGCGGGCGGCGCCGCCGTACCCGCGGCTTGCATGCGGGCCGCGACGAACTTCTCCGGACCCAAAACCTCAGCCGAGGCCGCGCTCGACCAGGCCAACAAAGCTAACGAAGCAACACCCATCGTTCTCATGACATTCCCCTTCAAGGTGCCGCAGTAAGGTAGGGCGATTGGATGAACGCCTGATTGATGCCGGCGACCGCGCGGTCCTGCACGTATTGCACCGAGTCGACCTCTGCGCCGTAGATGGCGGACGTCCAGACGGTGCGCAAGACCTTGTCACCCGGGATATCAGGACCGACTCCCCCGTCTCCCACCGGCGGCGGCGTCACGATGGCCGTATCCATCGCGTAAGTCAGCAAGGTCCCGGAGCGCCACACCGACGTATCGCAATAGGGATAGTAGGGATAATAGGGGTAGCCCCAGTAGTAGTAGTCGTACCAGCCATAATACGCGTAGCAGTACTGCTGGCTGTTGACCGAACGCAGGTAGACGAGCTCCACCGAGAGGTCCGCCTCTTCCGCTGTGGCGGCCGCCGTGTAGCCGCGCTGCGTGAAGTTCGTCACCGTCGTGTCGATGAGTGGATCCGCCACGGTGGGGGGTACCACCTCGGGCACCGCCGGATCATCCTCTTCCCTGCCCTCGTCGAGGACGCGAATCGCCGGCCGCACGAAGAAGGTGCCATACGTACCGAAATCCGTCCCCTCGTCGCGGGACGTTACGACAATGGACTCCTCAAACGCCTCATCACTCGACGGCGGCGCATAGCAACCCCAGAGCGCTACGCCAACAAGTAAAGAAAAAAGCGGCTGTTTACACGCCATGTAGGCGACGATGACACACGGTCTTCGAGCTAATCAAGAAAAATCTTGTGAGGAAATCTGGCTCGATCGCTGCGTTACGATGGCAGCAACGTGCCACGTTTCCTGCGTCGGTTTGTAGGGGAAACGCATTCCAGGAATCCAAGCGATGAGGATGGTTTGCACGGGCCCAGTAGCGTTGGTGCGTCCAGCGCGTGTTGTTGGAGAAGCGTTTCAGCGCGGGTCTCGCAGGTGAGCATGCTATCTGCGAAGCAAGAGAGAGGCGGCAAAGCGATGGCGATGCTCGTTTGGAAGCTGCGAGCCGGGCGGCTCAGTGCAGCGCTGTTCAGTGCGGCACTGTTGCTTTTGTCGCTGCAAGCCAACGCGCAACCCGCGCAGCCCGCGCCAGCGGCGAGCACCACACCGGCAGCCAGCCCCGGCTCGCCCGCACCCAAGGCGGCGTCCCCCGCGCCAACGGCGACGACGCCCAATGAGCAACCCGGCAACTGGCCCCGCACGCTCGTCAGCGAAGGCATCACGTTCACCGTGTACCAGCCGCAGTTGACAGCCTGGGATGGTTACCGCTTCGGCGCCCTGGCAGCGGTCATGGTCCAGGAATCTGGGCAGACGAATCAGACGTTCGGCTCCATTCAGATCGACGCGACATCGATCGTGGACAAGGACAACCGGACGGTGTTGCTCGAGCAACTCCAGGTCAGCAACGCGAAGTTCCCGTCCGTACCGGACAAGGCGGCCCGCTACCAGAAACTGCTCAATACCGCGGCCCAGAAGGCCGATACGGCGCTGCGCACCCTGGAGCTCGATCAGCTGGAGAGCTCGCTCGACATCTCGTCCGCGCAGGGCGCTGCCGCGCGCAACGTGAAGAACGAACCGCCGCGCATCATCTTTGCCACGGATCCCACGCTGCTCATCTACGTGGATGGTTCCCCCGTCTGGCGCGCCGTGGAAAAAACCTCGCTCGAGCGCGTGGTCAACACGCGGCCGCTGCTCGTGCGCAACGCGCAGGGCACGGTATTTCTCAAGCTGTTCGACGGTTGGATGCAGGCGCCCTCGCTGGAAGGCAACTGGAGCGTCACCCTCCAGCCTGCGCCGGAGCTCGAAGCGGTCCTGAAGCAGGCGCTCGCAGCCAAGGCGATCGACCCGCTCACCGGGACCAGCCCGGATCAGAAGGAACCGGCGCCGACGCTCAAGGTCAACCCACCGCGCATCCTCGTTGCCACGCGGCCGACGGAGCTGATCGTCACCAAAGGCTCGGCGGAGTACACGCCGATCCCCGGCACCAATCTATTGTTCGTCTCCAACACGACCGGCAATGTGTTCAAACACACCGGCACTCAGCAGACGTACGTGCTGGTCTCGGGGCGCTGGTTCAAGGCGCCCTCGGAGAAGGGGCCCTGGGAGTTCGAGCCGGCAGACAAACTGCCCAAGGATTTCGCGGCAATTCCGGATGAAAGCCCGAAGGAAAATGCCAAGGCGGCGGTGCCGGGCACGCCCCAGGCCCAGGAAGCGGTGATCGCCAACACCATCCCGCAGACGGCCAAGGTCGATCGCAAGAAGGCCACGTTCAAACCGCAGATCGATGGGGAACCGCGCTTCGAGCTGATCGAGACCACCACGATCTATCGCCTGATCAACTCGCCCACGCCGATTCTGCGCATCGACACCAACAACTTCTACGCCGTGGAAAACGGCGTCTGGTTCAAGGCAGCCAAGCTGGAGGGTCCATGGACGGTGGCGGACATGATCCCGGCGGTGATCTACACCATCCCGGCAAGCTCGCCCGTCTACTACGTCACCTACGTGCGCGTGTATGACGTCACGCCCACCACCGTCGTGGTCGGCTACACGCCAGGCTACTACGGGACGTACGTCAGCAACGGCGTCGTCGTGTACGGCACCGGCTACTACTACACGCCCTGGGTCGGCAGCGTCTGGTACGGCCCGCCAGTGACGTACGGCTTCGGCGTGGGGATCGCGTACACGCCGTGGACGGGCTGGTGCTTCGGCTTTGGCTTCGGCTGGAGCTGGGGCAGCGTGACCATCGCTTATGGCGGCTGGGGCTGGGGCCCCTATCCCTGGTGGGGGCCGGTCGGCGTGGGCTTCTACGGACCTGCGTATTATCCCTGGGCATACGGCCCGCACGGGGGTGCCGTCTGGGGGCCACGCCCCGGCAGCGGCGCCGTCTGGGGCCCCGGAGGTTGGGCGGCGTCGACGGGCAACGTCTACTCGCGCTGGGGCGCAACCACCGCGGTCACGCGCCAAAGCGGGGGCTACAACGCCTGGACCGGCACGGGCTGGAGCCAGGATGTCGGGCGCTCGTACAACTCTCGCACGGGCACGCTCTCGGCGGGCCAACGCTCCAGCGTCGGCAACATCTATACCGGCAACTACCAGACGTCGGCCTCGGGCGCTCGCTACAACACCAAGACCGGCGGCGCCGCTGTCGGCGGCACGGTGACGCGCGGCAACGCATACACCGGCAATTCGGTCACCGCCGGCGCAGGCGCGGTGCGCAACCCCGTCACCGGTGAGGTCACGACGGGTGCCGGCGTACGCGGCGAGAACGGCGGCGTGGCCCGGATCGGCAACGACGTGTACGTCAACCGCGACGGCAACGTCTCCAAGTACGAAGGAGACGGCTGGAAAAGTCAGGGCCAGAACGGTAGCTGGGATCGCGTTCCAGCAAACAGCCCATCCGCTTCCGAACTGAACCGGGCGAGTCAGCAGCGGGACGCGGGGCAACGCCGTTACGACGGCTACTCCCAGGGCGCCCACCGCTCCGCGGGCTATGGTGGGGGCAGTAGAGGTGGCGGCGGCAGAGGCGGCGGCGGGGGCCGGGGCCGCCGCTGAGCGCCAGCGCTGCTCCACCGGCGCGGCTCGATGCGAGCCACAGGTCCGCAGAGCATCGGGCGGCGCGGGCCCAGCGCGCGCTCCACCGCGGACCCGACGCTCTCAGGGAGGGAAGCGCTCCAGGATGTCCAGCGTCGCCTGCTTCACGAGCGCCGGCACGCCGCTCGCGCCAGCCTCCGGCCTTTTGGCTGATGCCCAACCGTGAAAGACGAGCTCCTTGCGCTGGGTATCGTAGACATCGATCAGCAGCGTGGCCTCGTCGAACGTGCTCAGCACCGATTCTTGGCACGGTGGAACAGCACCTGCCGGCAAGACCGCGCCCTCGTACATCTCGTAGTGCCAGTAGTTGTCGCAGACGTACGTGTTGATACCGGTACGCTCGCGGCTCGTAAAATGTGCGGTCGCAATCAGCTGGGCCTCCGCCTTGGGCGCCTGTTGATAGCCCTTGCGCGTCAGCTCCGCCCTGGTCGTATCTTCGATGAGCTGAACCAACTCCAGCTGCGCGGGGGTGATGTCCGCCGGCAACAAGCCCGAGCGCTCGACGCTGAACTTCTTGCTGGGCGACAGATCGACACCGCGCTCCCAGTCGGCCCCGGCCTTGACCGCAGTGCCACAGCCTGCGGTGCCACCCCCCAGCGCCAGTACGCCGAGCAGTGCAAGCGCTGGATAAACTCGTTGGCACGAGGGCATTTGCCCGACTTTCATCATAATTTTGATCCCCGTGGGTCCGGCCGACCCTAACAGAGCCGCTTTTCTTTCGGAACAAGTTTCGGGGGGCTCGAACGACAATCGACCGCGGCACGGTTGCTGCCGTGCGAAAGCCATGAACTCTTGCACCGAAGCAATAGCTCAAGGATGGTCCTTCCCACTCGCGTCCGCCATCCATGGTCTGGTTGCACCGACTCGTTGCTACGACCCTATCGACCGGCATGGTGCTGGGCCTGTTCGCTTGCGCGAGCATCGAGAAGGGGCGCTACGGCATCTCCGACCTGGAGATCGCCGGCATGGAGCAGATGCATCCCGCGCCCTTGCGCGAATGCTTGCTCACGCGCGGACGCGCACGCGTCACGATCCGCCTGAGCGCCACGACGCCCAAGTGCACCGAGCCGCCGTTTTCGTCGGGGCCGCCGGAGCTCGGACTCTGGAGCTGGAGTTGGACGGATTGGCCCACGTTCAACCGCAGCGTGCTGGAGCAGGATCTGAAGCGGATCCTGCGTTGGTACAAGGCGCGCGGCTTCTACGCGGCCAAGATCGAGCACGTGTCCTTTGACCCGGAGGTGGCCGGCGAAGGGAACCCGTGCCCGGACGGGCCCTGTGAAGTGGAGGTGCGGATCAAGATCAGCGAGGGCGAACCGATCGTCACCGAGAGCGTCACGCTGGTCGGTGTCCAGTCCCTACCGAAAGAGCTCCAGGCGGCGCTGGATGCCGCCGTGGTGATTCATGCGGGGGCTCGCTTCGACGAGGGCGACTACGACAGCACGAAGAAGGCATTGCTCGGTGTCCTGCGCCAGGCGTCGTTTGCCGGCGCGCGCGTCGTCGGCAAGGTGAGTGTGCTGCCGTCCTCACTCCAGGCAAACGTGCGCTTCGAGATCGAAGCCGGCAAGCCCTACACGTTCGGAGCGCTGACCGTGACCGGCCAGGGGAAGCTGCCGGAGAGTCCGATCATCTTGGCGGCCGGGCTCACTCCCGGGGAGAGCTATCGTCCCGATCGCGTCGACGAGATCCGGGTCGAGGTGTTGGCGCTCGGCGCGTTCTCCACCGTCGAGGTGCAGGAGATCCCGGACGACGCCAACGCCAGCATCGCCCTCAGCGTGAAGGTGACGCCGCTGGCCCCCGACGAGCTGCGGCTCGGCATTGGGGTGACCAGCGGTGCCAACGTGCGGTTGGAGACCGGGGACCTGGATAGCATCCCACAATGGGACATCCACCTGTTCGGTCGCTACGAACGGCGTCATATCGCCGGCACGCTGGGTACCCTGCGCGTCGAGGATCGGCCGCGCCTGATCTTTGGCGAAGCGTTTCCCGGCCTCACGCCTCCCGAACTGGGTAACGTGCTCACGCTCCGGGTCAATCAACCGGGTCTGATTGAGGCCCGCACGGACGTGTTTGCGCAGGCCTCCTGGGATTATGGTCCGGACCCCTACCTGGGGTTCCGGCGCTCGGACTTCAGCGTCCGGCTGGGCGCTCACCGTGGCTTTTTCACGCGGCGCCTGGTCGCCACCGCGGCCATCCAGCAGGACGTATTTCTCGTCAACGACGACCCCGGCAACGTTCCGAGCGACGGCAGCGAGACATCCAGCTATCGTTACGCTTTCCTCGAGCAAGATCTGCGGCTCGACCTGCGCGATCAAGCGATGCAGCCGAGCCAGGGTGTTTACCTGGGCCTCAACTTGACCGAATCGGCGCACATGGCCACCTCGGACTGGACCAGCTTCAAGCTGGCCCCGGACGTGCGCGCCTATTTTCCGCTGCCGTTCGCGAGCGTGCTGGCGCTGCGCGCCACGCTCGGGGCGATCGTGATCCTCGATGCCGATGCGGAGCTCGACGACGCCTCGGAGCGGCTCGGCCCCTCGACGTACCGGCTGCGCGGTGGCGGCGCCAACAGCGTGCGAGGGTTTCTGCCCGGCGGGCTCGGCGTGGGCAGCACCGGCGGGATCCGGCGCTGGGAAAGCATGTCGGAATTGCGCATTCGCCTGGGCACCTCGTTCACGGTGGTCGGGTTTCTGGACATGGGCGATGTGAACGACCAGAGCTCCTTTCGCTTCGGCCACCTGAACACCAGCGTGGGATTTGGCCTGCGCTACTACACGCTGATCGGGCCGGTGCGTCTGGACGCGGGCTTCCGCGTCATCGATTGGCAGCGCGCGGACGGGTCACCGGGCATCGAACCCGACGCCAACAACTTTCCCTTCACGGACACGCCCGGCGCGCTGCACTTGACGATCGGAGATTCGTTTTGACCCGGCCGCGGTCCAGGCTGCGCGGCGCCGCCGTCGCGCTCGGCCGGGGCGTCGCTGCCATCCTGGCGCTCGCGCTCGTCCTGTGCCTGGCGGCCTCGGTCTATCTGTCCACCGCGTCGGGCAAGGCTCGCCTGCTCGGCGCCGTGCTCGCACAACTGAACCAGGCGCTGCCCGGCAAGATCTCGGTGCAACAGTTGCACGTGCTGCGGCCGACCTTGGTGGTGCTCGAGGGGATCCGCATCACGGCGCCGGCCGGGAACGAGGTGATCGCGGTGGCTCGGCTGCGGGTGCGCCTCCAGCCGTGGTCGCTGCTAGGGGAGCAGATCGTGGTCCCGGAGCTGGCGCTCGAGGTCGAGAACGCCGACGTCCGCGCGCCCATGGAGCCGGGCACGGGTCTGGTCTCTGCGTTCGTGACGCCCGACGCCGCCCCGGACGGGGCGAAGTCGTCGTTCGCGCTGTCCGACCTGCCGAAGTTGCAGGTGACGGTCCTGCACCTGCAAGCGCGCCGCATCGGCCTGCCCGAGGCGCCCGTGGGAGGTCCGCTCGAGCTCCGCCAGGTCGCGCTCGAAAGCAAGGTCACGCTGGGCCCACGCTTGCGCGTGGAGCTCGCACGCCTGGACAGCCAGGTCTGGCGGCGAGGCGCCGACCTCGGCCATCTGAGCACCCGAGGTCACGCGGACACGGAGCAGCCGTCGCGGCTCGACTGGGAGAACAGCTTGTGCGGTATGGAGCTAGCGCTGCACCTGGATGGCCAGTTTCCCGAGACGAAGGACTGGCTGGACGCTGGGTTCGACGCGCGGCTCGAGTTGCGCGAGCTGAGTACCGCGCGGCTCGCGACATTGCTCGAGCTCCCCGAGCTGGCGGCCACGCCCGTCGGACCCGTCGGGGCAGACCTGCGCTTGCGTGGCACGCTACGGCACATCGAACTGTCGGGCACACTGCTCAGCCTGGGCGGCAACGTTGCCGTCTCCGCCACGGCGCTCGAGCTGGCCGACCTCGACCAGGCCCATCTCGATCTGGTCCTGGATGCGGAGCGGCTGCGCCTTCGGCCCGTGCTCGAGAGCCTGCCCGATTGGCAGCTCACGACCAAGTCCGCGGTGTCTCTGAGCTGGCCCAACGCGAGCCCGGGCCTGCACCTGGCGGCCCGTTCCGAATCCGCCCTGGATGGCACTCCCCTGCCCCTGATCACGCTCCAGGCCGACCTCGCTGACGGTAGCGTTCACGCCACTGCGCTACGTCTGGAGCAGGGGCTCACCTCGCTCACGGCGAGCGGCGGCTGGTCCGCGGAGGGGCGAGCCCATCTGCGCTTGGCCGGCCACCTCGATCTGAAAGACGGGCGCAACCTCGCAGGCGCGCTGGGCTCCACCTTGCCGAACGCGACGGGTCAGGTCGCCATCGAGCTCGAGCTGGATCGCGACAGCACTGGCCGGCTCGATGCCCGCGGCAGCCTCGGCTCTCGGCAGCTGCAGCTCGAGTCGGCGCAGCTCGAGCAGCTGAACACGCGCTTCTCCCTCGCCGGCACCTTGCCGTTCCCGGAGCTGCACCTGGACGCGACGTGGGCCGCCGTCCGCCATGATTCGCTCGCGCTCACGCCCGGGCACCTGAAGATCAACGGAAAGCCGAGTCGCTATGCGTTCGATCTGACGAGCGGGGCGCTGCCGCTCGGTTCGGTGGCGGCGTCCGGCTGGTTCGAACCCGGCGCCAAGCGTTCCCGCCTCGCGCTCGCGGCCTCGGGCAGCTTCCGGGACTCGCCCTGGAGGCTCGACGTCGAGCCGCTCGAAATCCTGCCCGGCGGTACGCTGCGCGTGCCCGCAGTAGTTCTGGTCTTTGCCGCGCAGCACGCCAAACTCAGCGGCACCTATTCGCCCACGTCGGCCGAGCTGGGGCTCGACTTTGCCGATGTCGATCTCGCGCAGGTGCTCGCACCCTTCGGCGTCGCCCCCGGCCTGCGCGGTACTTCGAGCGGTCATCTCACGGCTCGGGGCACGCTCGAGCGGCCGAGCCTGCAGCTGGAGCTGCGCGGGAAGCGCATTGGACAGGTCAACGCCCCCACGCTCGACACGCAACTCAGCGCGACGCTCGACGTTGCTGCCGGCGCCTTCGAGCTGGACTCTCGAGTCTGCGAATCGCCGGAATCGGCGCAGGGCCGCGCACGGCTCCAGTTCCGCCTGCATGCGGGCAGCCTGTTCGACAAGCACGCCGCATGGCCCGGGAGCTGGCGTGACGGCGAGCACAGCGCGACCCTCGCCCTGCAGCGCGTGGAGCATCAGATCGTCGGGGAACTGCTCGGCGAGCCGTTGCCGGTCGAGTTCGACCTCCAGGGAGCGCTCTCGGTCGTGGCTCGCCACGGGGTCCCGGAGCTGCACTGGAAGGGCAGCGGAAAGCTGGAGCCGAAGCTGTCCGCCTTCGGCGGCGCCGAGGCCCTGTCCGAGCAGATCACGCACGAACTCGACTACCACGACGGGCAGATCGAGACGATCTTGCGCGTACAGGATGGCGAGGGCGAGTGGTTGACGCTGCAGGCGCGCGCCGAGCCCCTGCCGGGGCACACGCGCCCCCCACGCCTCTCGGAACTGCTGGAACGCGCCCAGCTGCCCGTGACGAAGGTGCTCGAGGACGCCGTGTGGAGCCTGGAGCTCGCGGCAAAGCCCCGCACCCTGGCGCGCTGGCCATTACCAGCGTCCGTGCTGTACCTCAGCGATGCCAGGCTCGCGGCGGCCCTGTCCGCCCACGGCCACCCTCTCGGTGAACCCCAGGGCAAGCTCACGTTCGACCTGTCCGGCGCGCCAACGCAAGGCGACGAGACGATCTGCGTGACGCGAGATTGGCGCATCGGGGGCCAGCTCGACTTCGAGGACGGCGACTTTCGCGTCGATGTGTCCGGATATCATGGCCAGGAGCAACTGCTGCAGTTGAATACCGACGGACGGTTCGCGCTCTTGCCACGCTTGCGCGGGGAAACGCCGTCGCCGCCTCGGCTCGACGTCGTGGCCAAGATCGAGCGCCTGCCGCTGGCTGGATTGCCGCTGGTCTGTCAACGCGCCCGAGGCGTGTTGAGCTCGACCTTGCGCGTACAGGATCCCTTCGGCAGCTCTCCCCGAGCCACGCTCGATCTGGGGGTCCTGGGTTTCAGCCTCGGCAGTGAGCAGGTCCTGGACCTGAAGGCGCAGATCGCCGTCGATCCGCAGCAACTGGTCGCGCACGGCTCACTCACGGGCCAGGGCAGCGCTTCCAGCATCGAACTGCGCCTGCCCGTGCCTGCGGCGGGCTTCAGTTCCGCGCCGGCACAGGACGCAGCCGTCGAAGGCAAGCTCTCGCTGCAGGCACTGCCACTGGCCACCGTGGTGCCGAAGCAAGGGCCCCTGTCGCACGTCTCGGGCACCGCCAGCGGCAGCGTTCAGCTGCAAGGCACGGTGGGAGCGCCTCGCCTCTCCGGCGAGTTGAAGATTCAGCAAACCGGGTTCACGGCCACGGCACTGGCGCAGCCGCTGAGCGACATCGACGGCGAGATCAGCTTTGCCGACGACGTGATCCTGCTGAAGCAATTGTCGGCCAAGGACGGGGACGGCACGCTCGGCATCGATGGTCGAGTGAAGATCGAGAGCGCAAACGAGTTTGACGGCACATTCAACCTCGCCGCGAACAAGTTCCCGCTGCGGCAGGCCGGGCAGGTCATGGCCACCACCAGTGCCAACGCACAGATTCAGGCCCTGTGGAGCCCGGCCGTTCGCGACCTGCGCATCCAGCTCCGGGACTTTGACACGTGGCTCGAAGGCGTTCAGGCGACGAGCGGCCTGGGACTGGATGCCCACCCCGATATCGTCATCGATGATCCAGCCACTCGAAGCGCAACGCCGGCAGAAGGCGAAGAGAACGACTCGCCACCGGGGTCCAAAGCCACGAAGCTCATCGTGCGGATCGACGCGGGGCAACAGTTCTGGGTGCGCCGAGCCGACTTTGCCATCAAGCTCTCCGCGAATCTCGAGATCGTCGTGGACGAGAAGTCGGCGGCTCCCGAGTCCCGAGTGAGCGTGACGGGGCAGCTGGAGTTCGACCGCGGCTATCTGGAGCTGTTGGGCAGAGTCTTCGACATCGAGCGGGGGGGCACGCTGCGCTTCACGGGCGGAGGCGATGCGACCATCGATCTCAGCGCGACCTATCTCGATCGCCGTTCGGAAAAGACCGTCAAGGTGCAGCTCAGCGGCAGCGCCATGTCCCCGCAGCTCGAGTTCTTCCTGGAGGGCACGCGCATCAACGCGGGAGAGGCGTTTACTGCCATCTATGGTACGGAGACCACATCCTCCGATCAGATCGAGGATACCGAGGCGCAAGCAAAGGCATTTGTCAGCGCCCTCACGGCCGGCATGATCGCCACCGGCCTGCGGCGGAAGCTGGGAGCACTGGCGCCCATCGTGATGGTCACTCCCGGTGACAGCCAGAGCAGCGGGCAGCTGCGCGCGGGTTTTGAAGCCGACGCTTTGATCCCCGAGTTCATGCGCGGCGTCGTCACGGGCGTGTACGTCGAAGGCATCCTCAGCTCGGACAACACCGCGGCGAACGGCAGCAGCCAGCGCGACGTGCAGCGCGGAGTGGCCGTCGACGTCCACTTCCCGCACAACCTCGTCACGAGCGGTCGCTATGGCCCGGACACGACGTGGTCGCTCGACTTTGGTTGGCAGCCGTAGCTGCCCACTGGCGAGCGAGCGCAGGCTCCCGAGCTTCCCCCGGACGACGCAGCACGGACGGGCGTCGTGAAACGCCGCAGCTTTTGTGCTGTATCGTGACGGGTGACTACATCCTACGCTTATTGACCACCATAAAGAAGGGTCCCGATCTGCCCGTTCTGCAGGCAGATCCGTGCCGTGCACTAGTTCAGCGTCCGCCACGTTGATGCTCGGGTTTGTCGTCATCGCCCTGGCGTGCGGTGAGCCTCCGCTCACACCCAGGCCGCCGAGCGAAGGTGCGCCGCACTTCACGGTCATGACCTACAACATCGAGCTGGGGGCCAAACGTGAGGCCTCGACGCTCGACAGCATCGCCGCCGTGGATGCCGACATCGCCGGCCTGCAGGAGGTGACACCACAAGCCGAGTTGGTGATGCGCGAACGCTTTGCTGAGCTGTACCCGTACCAGCTCTACCAGTCGAAGGGCGGCGCGGGAGGGCTGGGGATCTTGTCTCGCTTCCCGATCGAGGACCGCGGCCTGCTCTTGGCCCCCGAGGGCTGGCACCCGGCGTGGCATGTCGACGTGCAGACGCCCGGAGGCCTCGTGCAGCTCTTGAACATCCACCTGCGCTCCCAGTTCAGCGCAGACACGGGCCTGTTGAACTCCTATCTCGCCACGGATACCGATCACCTGACGGAGATGCAGATGTTCGCGCAGGACTGCGACGACAGCCTACCCGCTGTCGTGCTCGGCGATTTCAACGAGGGCGTGAACGGCAAGGCCGTGCAGTTCCTCGAACAGCAGGGCTTCCGCAACATGCTGCCTGCCTTTCATCCGGGTCAGCCCACGTGGCGTTTCCCGGCCGTGGGCGGCCAGCTCCAGAAGACGTACGACCACATCTTGGTCGACGACTTTCTGCAGCCGCTGAATGCCTGGGTGGAGACTCGCGGCGAGTCTGACCACTTGCCGGTGATCGCTCACGTGCAGCCGGCGGACTGGTGACGGATCCAGGGATGGGCAGGGGCGCCGGGGCCCCGCCTGGAACTCAGAATGCGAAGCCGACCGTGACCTCGGGATAGACCGAGTCACAGTCGAATACGCTGTCGTCGTCGCAGTCGAGCAGCCGCTCGTAGACAGCGCCCAGGCCCGCGAACAGCCCGCGGCGCGGGATGAGGTAGACGCCCAGGCGGCCGCCGACCTGATCGAAATCTTCATAGTCCGAGACGAACGTGTGCCGATAGAAGGCACCCACGTAGGGCTTGAGCGGGCCGAACTCGAGCACATAGCGCACCCCCGGGCTCAGGCGCTGGAGCGTCGGATCGCCAAACAACCAAACCTCGTAGTCGAGGCCGAGCTCGAGGTGGTTGAGGACGTAGTAACCGAAACCGGCACCCAGGATCAGGTAGTCGTCGCCCGCCGCAGTGCCCCAGCCCGCGAGCAGGGACAACCGCTTGCTGCCGCGAGTGAACAGACCACTTCCCTTGGGCGCGGGCGCCTCCTCGAGGCTAGGCTCGGGTTCCGGGGGTGGCGGGGGAGCAGCCACCTGAGCCTCGGCGGTTGCCGAGAAGCCAGCCGGTGGCGCGGAGAAATCACTGGGCGGCGGCGCCGCCGGGTCGCCCGCACTGGGCGTGGTTTCAGCCGGTGGCGCTCCTTCAGTGGCGGGAGCAGGGGCCTCCCCTGCCGGCGGCGTCGCGGGATCGCCCGCGGGTGGGGTGCCCTGACCGTATGCCGGCCCCGACGAGACGAGTGCGGCCAAGAGAAGCAGCGCACTACTGCTCGAGAAGGATGGCGTCAGCGGCCGTTGCATTGTTCCACGCATGGTCGACGCATCTAGAGTGTTGCTCGCCCGCCGTCAATTTGAGACGACAGTTACGAGCTCGTAACACCCGCGCCGGCACTGCAAAACCGCTCGATCCGGCGGCCTGGCGGCGCTCAGTGATGGGGAACAGCGGTCCGCGGCTCGCAATTGGTAGCGAGCAATGCTGTTTCACGGCTGATTTCCTGCGACTGCTCCGCATTCTTGTGGATCACCGCGGGCTCCCCCGGCGCTGCCAGGGCTCGGGCACAGGCGAGCGACTGCGCGCGGATGGCTTCCGCGCTGCCCGGCTGGGCGCGCATGAGCTGCCCCTTCTCCATCTCCCAGCCGGCGGCGGGATGCAGGGTCGTGGGCAGCGCGCGCAGCGTGTCGCTGGGATCCTGCTGATTGGCTCCCAGCACTTCGCCATCTGCGGCGCTGCGCAGTGGCTGCTGATAATCCGACTTGGTCCGGAATGCCGCGGGATCCTGCCGCTGTGCATCGCTCGAGCCGGCGCATGCCCCGAGGGCAGTGACGACCAGCAAGGACCACACACCCCAGCACGACGCCCGTTGAACGCTCGACGCTGTCTGCATGTTTGCCTCTCCCGAGTGCATTGTGCCACGGAAAATCTGCCACGCAAACGGCGCGGGCCGCTCGCCATCGAAGCGTTTCACCACTGCTGCGCGACGGCGAATCCCCAGTGCAGGCGGCGATTGTAGTACTGGAAATTAGCCCAGCTCAGCTCAGCTTCCGCGCGCAACACGAAGCCACCGAACAGCTCGCTGGTCACACCCACGGGAATGAAGGGCGTCACTTCCGCGCCCCAATTTCCAATCCGAGGCGACGTGTAGATGCCAGTGCCCTGCCATAGGTGCAACGTCACCGGGACCGATGCAGCAGCCCAGAACAAGCCCAGCTCGAGTTCCGGTGACACGGCCAGGCGGCTACCGGGCAGAGCATCCCAGCGCAACGCCGTGCCGCCGAGCACTGCGGAGGTATCAAACGCGAGCAGCGTCGTGAACAACCAGCGCTCGTCGAGCGCGTGCATCCACCACACCTGGCCGAGGCGCTGCGTGGGCTCTTCCACGTACGGCCGGGGCTCGATGCTCGAGATCGCAATTCCGATCTCGTCGGAGCGGCCGCTGACGAGGCCGCCTCCGGGGCGAAAGCTCTGGGAAGGCGAGCAGGCCTGTGCAAGCAGAGCCGACAGAAATGCGACGGGCAGTGTGCACCCGAGCCGTACCTCAAAAGACAAGCCCCGCCCCGATCGCGAGCCGGCGCTCCTCGCGCCGCGCCACCAGACCCCCGAGCGAGCTCTCGTGCCTGTAGCCCTCCAGAGCGCTGAAGAAACGCAGCGGCGTCCCGGGCGGCTCCAGCGCCAG
>Ga0315912_10000491_pt1 | contig 73524 bp, 53 predicted proteins | sample VfabasoilMG_FD_204469 | JGI IMG/M metagenome (GOLD analysis project Ga0315912, IMG submission 204469) | Garden soil microbial communities collected in Santa Monica, California, United States - V. faba soil | ecosystem: Environmental > Terrestrial > Soil > Garden | place: USA: California... | reverse complement strand
GGCCGCGGCGATGAGGGCCATGTTCCAGTGCATGGTTATGCAGAGGTTGAGGCGATCGATTTGCCAGCGCGCGGCGGCGATGTCGCCAACAGCTTGGAAGGCCACCTGGTTGTAGGGCTTGTAGATGAAGACGAGTTGGTCGACGAGTTCCCGGTACGCCTCGCGGTCCTCGTTGCAGACGACGGCTTCGTGCGGCGGGACGAAGTGTTTCAGTTTTTCGGCGCGCGAGCCGTCCTTCATCGCGTTGCGAGAGGACCTGGCCTTCCCTTCCTCCGTTTTCGGACCTCGGGATTTGGCGCCGTTTTCACGGGCGATGCGGGCGCGTTCTTCGGGTGACATGATTTTGCTCCAGTTCGTGTGGTTAGCAACAAAAAGCCCCCCGTTGCCGGAGGGCTTTTTGTTGCCGGGAGCGTTTCGCTCCCTTCTACTTTCACTCTAACGGGTGGAGTCAAGGGTTTTGGAGGGTTTTCGGGGCCGGATTGGTGTTAAGTGTTTTGTTTTCAGTGTCAAAATAATTTCGCATCCCCAGGGAACTGCTTTTTTGGAAGGCTAAATTTGCGAGTAGCGTGAAATGCTCAGGAGAGTAATGATCGATGAACGTGATCCTGGAAATTCCAGATGACGTGGCCACGCGTCTTTGGGTGGCCGCCGCGCACTTTTGGCCCGCGCTCTTGAAGCATTTGTGGCCAAGAGTACCGTCAGGGGAATCTCGACAAGCCTGAACTTCGGCGCTTACTGGGCTTTACGACGTCCGACAGCGCGGGGGTGAAGAAGCGCCGGACGGTCACCGAGTATGACGACAGCGAACGGACCGTTCGCGTTGTCAGCGACCGAGCCAGCTACAACGACCAACAGATCGCTACCGTCTACCATTTCAACCAATTGGGATCGCTGTTCCTGCGGCGCGATACGGACGATACAGGAGGTCCGATCACGGCGGCCGGGTCGGGCGGGATCAAGACCGTCACGGCGGAGTTGTTTGAGAGTTTCAGCACCAGCCCATCGCAGATCTGGAACCGGTACGTCCTCTCGTCCAATCCGTATCGATCCGGCGCGGATTCGACGATGGGTTGGACGCTGCGAACCTTCGATACGGAGGGCCGTGTTCAGGCGGTGAAATTCTACCGGGGCGGCACAAAACCGACACCGGCGACGGCGGAAAGTCCGGCAGCGGGCTTTACGGGTAAGATTCAATATGGCAACAGTGGCGATACCACCACGGTGACCGATCCGGCGGGAGCGGCGCGCACGACGGTCATTGACTCGCTGGGGCGCCTGGCGTCGGCTTCCGACGCGGGGCTGATTTCGGCCGGCTACGGCTATGACGCCCTGGACAATTTGAGGACCGTGAACCAAAGCGGGCAGATCCGGCAGTTTTACTACACATCCCTGGGGCGGCTGCGGAAGGCGAGCAATCCGGAATCGGGTGATACCGATTATGAGTATTACCCCGGCGGAGCGCTGAAAAAGCGCACGGATGCCCGCCTGGCGACGGTGAACTATACGGTGGATGGATTGAACCGGGTCACCAAGAAGACGAACACAGGCGGCGCCTATCCGTTGCCGGAAGCTACTTTCTGCTACGACGGCAAGGCATACGATGCGGCCACGGGCAATTGCACAGCGGGCAGCGGCACGGGCTATGTACGTGGGGCCCTGACGGCCTATGGCAGCCGGAAGACGGCGCCGGGGAACTTGCGGTTGGCGCCCGGCACGGGCAATCCGCTGCAGACGACAGCGGTGGCCTCGACGGCCGTGAATTCGATCGATGCGTTGGGGAACCCCGGGTCCAGTACGCATCAAGTGGCGGGGCTCGCGAGTGCGCAAACGGTCACATACACTTACAATGTGGGTGGCGCATTGACGCAAATGCAGTATCCGTCGGGCAAGGTGGTGCAGTACGACGTGAACGGAAACAACCGGATTAGCGCGGTGCGGCGAGGAGCGGGATCAACGGACTACTACGCCACGGGGATCACCTATGGGCCAACGGGGGCGATGGCGACGGCGACGATGGGGCAGAAGCCGACGGGCCCGGCGGCGTTCACGCAGAGCTGGAGCTACAATAGCCGGTTGCAGCCGCGGCAGATGACCGCGGTGAATGCTTCATCGCAGAGCCTGCTGAGCTTGCGGCTGGCGTATGCGCAGAGCTACGACAGCGGATTCGAGGAGACGGCTGCGACCAATAACGGGAATCCGCGAGTGGAGCAGTTGGACTATTTCGTGGCGCCGAGCACGACGAAGTCGATCGTCCGAAAGTTCGATTTCGATAGCGCCAACCGTATAAAGAAGCTTGACGACGGCGGGAATGTCCAGAACTTGGATTACGATGCATTCGGCAATGTTTGGCAGGTGGGCGCGTCGGACGGAATACCGGAGTTGAAACAGACCGGGAGTTCCTGGTACTCGACAACGACGAACCAGTTGACGGGTGTGCAGTTCGATGCGGCGGGGAATCAGGAAGCGTTAACGGTGAATGGACCTTCGGCGCTGCAGATGCGCTACGATGCCGAAGGCCGGATGGTGTGGGTAGAGAACACGAGCGGGGCCGGATCGGTGATGGCGGAGTATGATTACGACGCCAACGGGATGCGGGTGGTGCGGAAGGAAGGCTTAACTGCCAGGCAGTATCTGTACGGGTTGAGTGGGCAGTTGTTGAGCGAGTATGGCGGAGCGGTGAGCGGGGGCGGGACGAAATATTTGTTGGCGGATCATTTGGGTTCGACGCGGATGGTGGTGGATAATGCCGGGGGTTGCGTGAGCCGGGTGGATTATGCGCCGTTTGGGGCGGAGATCACCAGGAATACGGCCACTTTTCCGTGCTATGTGAGCGCGGCGGAGGTGAGCCAGAAGTTTACTTCGAAGGAGCGGGATTTAGAGACCGGACTGGATTATTTTGGGGCGCGGTATATGTCGTCGGCTCAAGGGAGGTTCACGTCACACAAGCAAGGCATCACATCGGAATAGAGAGAAGGAAGGCAACTCTCAATTTATCAGCAACTTCGAGGTTTGCGAGAACTACAATCAGTTGAATCCCGTTAACCCGGCATTGACGGTGCTGGGCATATCGCAATCGCAGCATGGAACAACCGAGACCATTACCTTTGAATACCGCCGCATCCAGTGGACCTATACAAAACTGCGGCAACCGGATGGAAGTAGAGAAGGAAACACCAGCGCCTCCTGGTCGAGGCCCACCGCCACGACTGAGAATAAGCGTGGCACACCGATTGGCCGCCAGTAATCGGCTCGCCGCCCGTGTGTAGGCTATTTCAGTCGAGCCCTGCAAGCCTTGGCTCCTCCCAGGGGCGTGCGGCCGCACGCCAAGCGTGCGAGATGGCTTGCCGGCCTCCGTTATCTAAACCTCGCTGCAAGTGCGCGAAACTGTCAACTTGGGACTTGGGAGGCCAAAACTGATGATCAAGGGGGACCCGCCGGATTTCCGAACGCATTATTTTTGCGGGAGAAGCGAGTGATAGTCCACGAGCCCTGGACTCTCTTCGCCTCGCCTTCCCAAAATCGCGTTCGCCCTCCTCTCAACGCTGGTCGCCTCCCTTTTCCGGCCCATCTTCCGCAGCGCGTCCGCGTAATTTCTCAGCGTTGTTGCGACGTGTGGATGGTCTTCCCCCACAGTTTTTTCAAGGATGGCAAGGGCACCCAGATAATGCGGCTCAGCTTCGCGGTATAAGCGACGCCTTGAATACAGAGATGCAAGGTTCTGTAGTGGCAACGCTAATTCCGCGTGCCCCGAGCCATATACCTGCTCACCGATGCTGAGTGCCTGCCTATAGTATCCTTCTGCTTCCTCCTATCGGCCTTGCTCCAAACAGACCGAGGCAAGATTCGTTAGAGACAGGACGACTACAGGGTCCAGCGGACCCACGGCCGCTTTTCGAATCTCCAATGCCTGCCGGGAAAGAGTCTCCGCTTCGTCGTATCGTCGCATGAAACGGTATACCTCGCCAAGACTGGTCATTGCCGCCGCCAGATTGCGGTCCTGGGTGCCCGTCGTCCTTTTGCGGACGGCGACTACCTGAGTATAAAACCGCTCAGCTTTCGTGTACTGTTTTTGGTGGAAAGCGACCAACGCGGAATTCTGAAGAACCATCAAGGTGTCTGGATGCTCAGCACCTAGTGTACGAAACGAGGTCAACCGCGCCTGGCTCAACAGGCGTTCCGCCTTCGCGTAATTCCCAAGGAATGAGTGAATCAATCCAAGTTGGCTGTGTAGGATGACCAACTGGCCTTTCTGATCATCGTCTTGTTGGGCAAGCGCGACCGCTCTCTCCGCCAGCGGTGCGGCGTCGCTATATCTTCCCTGATCTACTAAAAGGGCCGCCAGATTGTTCAGCGCTACTACGAGGCTCCTATTCCCGGAAGCTGATTCGGACTGTGTGATCGCTGAACGAAGGGTCTGCTCGGCTTCTGGTTTACGTCCTTGCCGGCGAAGTTGCCTCGCCTTGAGTATCTGATCATCAGCAGAACCGGGTTGGGAGGCGACTGGCAACTGCGAAAATTGAAGTAGCAGGCAGGGCCAAAGCATGCCAAAGCTTTTCATGGATCGACTATGCCCAAACTCGAGGTGTATGCCTATCAAGTGGGCTTCAAATCGCATCAGAAGAATCACAAATAATCATCAGAGCGTGATAGGACCGGAAGTTAACCTCCCGCCGCGACGCCCGCGCGGAAACTGGATCTAGGCATCGTTCAGTGTGCCTGTTTCAGTAACGGATAGACCGCGGTGCGCCCTTATTCCGGCAATGCGACTCTCTTCACCAAGGACCGGAATCGCGGGTTATTCCTCAATATCTGGAACGCGGGTTCATCGAGCAGATGAGGCATCAACACCGAGCGCTCCTCATACGCCTTCTCGAGCAAGCTGAGCGCTGCCTCCGTGTCGCCTAGCCGGCTGGCGGACACGGCTGCGGGAAAGGATCTCAACCCTTCTTCTTGTAGCTTCCTCCATGTCATCCAATACCCCTTCGCCCCTGACTTCGCGAAGTTTTCCCGTAACTCTTTAATAAATTCTCGCGGCCTTCCGTATTGTTCCGAAAGATCTATGGCGCTCGCAAGGTCGCCCGCGATTTCATAGGCTCTTACGGAAAAAAACCGAGCTGTCGGTGAGGTCGGATCAATCTCGAGGGCTCTTTTGCAGGCAGCTAGCGCCTTCCCTGGATCTGGCACGGGCAGATTGTTGTAAACCCAAGCGAGATGTCCATGCCCATTCGCATCGAACGGATCAAGGTCAAGCGCTTTGTGACTCTCTCCCAGCGATTCACTGTGGCGGGACATCGCGGTTAGGTAAGTCGAAAAACTACGATGCAGCGCAGGATCGGCCGGGTCGAGTTGGATGGCCCGCTGAAACTCCTGTTCCGCTTCTCCCCAGTTCCAGTTGAATTGAAAAAGCAAGAAAGCTCGAGCCCCCCGAGCAATAGCCAAACTGGGGTCGATCCTCAATGCAACGTCCACTGCGGCCTTAGCCTTCGGATAGGCCTGACGGGCAGGCATCAATGACATAGAAGCAAGCGTGTTATAGCACCCAGCCAGTCTCGCGTAAGCGGCCGCGAATTTCGGATCCTTTTGAATGGCTGCCTCAAAGCAGCCAATCGCTTCCTGTAAAAATGGCTTCGAGAGGCCTCGTCGCCGAAAGACGCAACCACGCAGGTAATCCTGATAGGCCGCAACATTTTCACTAAATGGGCGTACCACAGTGCGCGGGGATTGATTCGGCTTTAGGGTTGCCGCCACCTCGCTCGCCACCTCCATTTGCGAGGCAATAATGCCACCCATCGTCCGGCTCCACGATTTTGACCATAGCTGATATCCGTCGCCTACTGTGCTAAGATTCGCCGTGATCCGAAGGGAATCGCCTTCCCGTCGAACACTCCCCTCCAGTACGGCATCGGCCTGCAATCGTTTCCCAATCTCCCGAACATCCAGACCTTTCCCTTTGAATTGAAAGGCTGAGGTCCGGGCAACCACTTTTAAGTTCGGAATTCCAGTGAGCACACCGATCACTTCTTCAGTGAATCCGTCACTTAGATATTCCTCATCGGCCGATCCGCTTAAGTTCATAAACGGCAGAACAACGATCGATTCGACACTATTGGCGGGCCGTCTCCTGGCGGACCAGTACCATACTCCAAACGGCGCCATCAGAAGTGCGCCGCCGGCAACTAACCATATTCGCCGAGTGTTGTTTGCTGATACCGGCTCGAGCTCCGAGGCTCGGCCGTCGGCAGTTCCTTCTTCGACCACGATTTCATTCGAATCCGGGGCGGCCGGGATCACGAACTTGTAACCAATCCGTGGCGCGGTAACGATGAACTCTTCACCGTCGGCCTTTTGCCCCAGGGCCTTGCGCAGGACGAATACTGTCTGGGTTAGGTTGGATTCTTCAACCGCCGTACCTGGCCAAAGTGCGTCCAGGAGCTTCGTTTTGGTGAGTACCCGGCCCTGGTTTTGAACGAATAAGAGTAAGAGTTCGAAAGGCTTGCCGGCCAGTGGCACCGGCTGGCCATCGCGGAATAGCTCACGCCCTTCTACATTCAGAACGAATGGACCGAACTTTTGCGTTCCATTGACAGCAGGCCTCATGGGAGTCCAGGCCCGTATTCTAGCTTACTTTTCTCGAGCTACTAAAATATTTGCTGGGATTGAGTTTAATTTGAGTGACGATTGAGGAAACTTTGAGGACTGGAGGGCCCTCGCTCAGGATTGATAGTGCTTCTTGGGGCACGCCTCCAGTGGTCAAATAAGGCACGGTGAGGAGATCGAAGGCGCGCACTTCGCTGGAGCCTTGAACGAGCGGGACTTTGGGGCAGTTACTCGCTGTCCTTTTCCACGCCTATTCACTCCCGGAATTCGTTGTAATGTCGCTCTCGGGGAGCCAAACTTTTCTCACGCACCCGATTCGGTGCCGTTGGTTAACGCGACCGCAGCTTTGAAATGTATATTGTTTGCAATAAGTTGCGTAGCTGAGAATTCTCTGGCTGAAATTGCCGTGCTCGTGCCATAGGAAATCCGGGCTTGAAAAGCACCCGTTTTGGCCACTTCTCTGGTTCTCAGCGCGTTTCCGCGAGGTCCAAAGGAGCGACGACGAGATTGCTTTGGCTTCCCCTCAACGCTTCCTGGAGCAAATCAAACGCGCCCACCGCGATGCGATTCTTTTCCACGAGATAGATTGCCTCGACGACGCAAATCGAAAGGTACAAAACACGGCTTTCCGGCGGCCGCCGCGGCCCGAATCGCCTGGAGGGCTTCTATGGACAAACGAGCGTCCGTCGCCAGATACCAAATAGCGGCGTGCGTATCGAGAACCAAACTTGTCATTCGATGTCTCGAGGGAACTTCGCCCACATTTCCCGCCGAAGCCCGGCGATGTCCTCTTCCGAAATGTCGACGCCTTGCCCGGCCCAAAGGCCCTCCAGGCTCTTTAACGGACGCCGCTCCCTAGCCCCAAGGAAACTCGCAAAGTCGAGCACTTCCTGTTGTTTGTCTTCCGGCAGTTCGCGCAGCTTGGCGACTACCGCGTCCTCGATTGCGTTGGCTGCCATACCCTCATTTTATCGCGCCTCACGGTGTGAGGCCAGTCCAGAACCCGATTGTAGCTGTAAAAGGAGTGAGGTGTCATCACAGGTAGGGAATGAAAGGCAGTCTTGACCTATGTACCACTCTCCGACACTGATAGAACTTGGCAAACCACCGGCTGGCTTCACGGACCGTGCCGATTGGCGGCTGAAACGAATACTGGATGTGACAGCCAGCACGAGTGAATCGCGGCTCACGTTGAGCGAGTTTTCTCAGCAGCTCGGCATTTCTCCGGGCCAGGTTAGACGCCTGTTTGTTCGCGTTACGGGGCGCCGGTTCCGCAACTTCGCCATGGCGCATCGATTGCTTCAGGCTTCGCGGCTGCTGCTTGAAACCGAGAATCAGATCAAACAGATTGCCTCCGAACTCGGCTACGGCCATAGTCGCGATTTTTGTCATCGTTTCAAAGCGGTCTTTGGCATGACGCCGAAGGAGTTCCGCGAGCGGGCCCGGGCGGAGCGGGCATTGCATCCGGATGGCGGGGCGCCCGCTGTTACTGAGAATGAAGTAGAGAGGAACAATTCATGATCATTCGTTTATCGTCCGTGGTTGCGCTGCTTCTGGCGTTGAATCTGCCGGTTCCGGCCGCAGCGGCTCCAGCCGCCAAGAACTTGATGGTCAAAGCTCCTCCGGTCAAGCTGGAGGCAATGGCGTCGTCCCTGCCTATTTGGTTTGAACCCAACCGAGGACAGATGGGAGGACGGACGGAGTGGACCTCGCGGGTGCTGGGCGCGTGGCTGTTTTCGACTTCGAACGAGGTGGTGTCTGCGTTGCCACTGGAGATTAAGTTCGATCCGAAAAAGACGCCGGACGTGCCTGCGTTCAAAACCATCAACGTGCATATGCGGATAGAGGGTGGGCGGCGGGTGAAGGAAGTTGGCGAAGGGGCTATGGGAAGCTACTCCAATTACTTTGTGGGGAAGCAAGAGGACGAGTGGATTACCGGCGTACCGCACTTTGAGCGGGTGCGTTATGCGGAGGTGTATCCAGTTCCGCGGGTGGTCGCTTGACGGCGTCGAGAGCCTCCGTACGGCCACGCCGGTGGACGTGACCTTTTATCGCGATCTCGGTTTCGGCATTTACAATCTACGGCCGGACCCGGTTGAGGGTGTGCCGATGGTTATCGCGGACCCGAACGTGGCGGGCGGGCACCGCTATAACTACGATGCGTTTGAGATTCCGTGGGAGTTTCCTGGCCGCCAAGGGAAGCTGGGCCGGAACGTGTTGCGCGGCTTCGGACTGGCGCAGTTATATCTGACGGTACACCGGGAATTCACGATTCGGGAGCCGTTGAAGCTGCAGTTCCGGGCGGAGATGTTCAACGCGTTGAACCATCCGTCGTTCGCGGATCCATCGGGATCGTTGCTGAGTCCGCAGTTCGGGTACTCGACGAGTATGTTGGGACGGAGCCTGGGGCGCGGGGGAGTGAATGGAGGGCTGAATCCGCTGTTCCAGATTGGAGGGCCGCGGTCGGTGCAGCTTTCTGCGCGGTTTGTTTTTTAGTCTTGGGGCTCCGCGAGAAATTGTTAGTGGATCTCACCGGGCCGGCGTCGACAAAGACCTGTGGGGTTGTGATTGAGTAAGGGGCGAAGGCGGCTAACGGGATCTCTGGAACCACTTGGCCGGCACGCGTCGCGACTGCTGCCCTGCACATCGGGAATCGCCCGCTGTCGAGGAGTCGAGAGATGTAATAAGATCCAGGGGAATCAGCAAGTACAGTTTGGAAAACGCTATGCCAAAAAAGATCAAGACAGTACCCGTAGCAAAAAAAGATTCGGTGTTCTCAAAACTGAAACGAAATGTAGTGCCGGACAGCATCGACCTGCGAGACCGGATATACATGCCGTCAGTAACGGTAGTGCCGGCGGAGATGTTGGCGCCTAAGCTGGATATTCCGGTGCTGAATCAGAAGGAGACGAGTGCCTGCACGGGCTTCGCTCTTGCCAGCGTTATTTACCATCTCCAACGCAGAGCCAAGCGAAGTGTCGCGGCGGCGGCAGTCTCGCCGTTCATGTTGTATTCGATGGCCCGCCGATATGACGAATTTCCAGGCGATCCGAGGAAGGACACGGGATCCAGCCTAAGAGGGGCAATCAAGGGCTGGTACAAGCACGGCGCCTGCTCGGTCGACTTATGGCCAGACGAAATAGGTGTCCCGCCTCCTCCGTCCAAGGATCCGAAGAAGGACTGGTGGCTGGACGCAGTACGCCGTCCGCTGGGAGCGTACTATCGCGTAAACCCAAAATCGGTAACCGATATGCACGTGGCGTTGAACGAGATTGGCGCCCTTTACGCGAGTGCGGTATGTCACCAGGGGTGGCAGAGAGAGCCCTACAAACGGGGGCGGAAACCGTACTGGACGATCCCAAGGGAGGCCGTTACCCCGGCAGATGGCGCGCACGCATTCGCGATCGTCGGCTACACGAGCGAAGGTTTTATCGTTCACAATTCCTGGGATACGAATTGGGGCACGAATGGGCGCGCCGTCCTCACCTACGACGACTGGATTGAAAATGCGATGGATTGCTGGGTGGCCCAGTTGGGGGTGGTGACGGATCAGCACCTGGCGATCGCAGAATCGAAGACACTCAGCAAAGCGGGAGGAGCAGTGCAACTGGCTGCCAACCGGGAACTCCGAAGCCATCAGTTGGATCCGTTCATCATCGACATGGAGAACAACGGGCGGCTAAGCAATACCGGAGAGTTCAGGACCCAACTGACTGACGTCCGGGCTTTGGTAACACAGCAACTGGGGGATACGCGAAAGCTATGGGGCCTGAAAGACTCGGACCCGGTGGACATTGCAATTTACGCTCATGGCGGGCTGACATCGGAAAACGGGGCAGCGGATACGGCAGCAATGTGGATAAAGGCCCTGTACGATAGCCGCATCTTTCCCATATTCCTGATGTGGGAGACGGATTTGTGGTCAACGCTGAAGAATATGGGCCAGGATTTTATTGAGAAACAGCGGACGACAGGGGCCGTGCTCGATTCCTTGAAACGTTGGTGGAACCAGCGGCTTGAGAAAATGCTGGCAGCGCCCGGCACGGCGGTCTGGGGCGAGATGAAAGAAAACGCCGATGCCATTTCGAGAAATGAAGATGCAGGGGGAATTCTGCTTTACCAGGAGTGCATGAAATCACCTTGGTTCAAGGACCTGTCGAAGGTGCGTCTGCATCTGATCGGACATTCCGCGGGAGCCATTGTCCACAGTTCGATTGTGGAACGGTTGGCGTCCAGAGGGTGGACGTTTGAAACCGTGAACTTTCTGGCCCCGGCGGTGCGCTCCGACTCCTTCGAAAAACAGGTAGTTCCCGCGCTCCTGAAGGGCCAAGTGAAAAGGTACAACCAGTTTCACTTGTCCGATGACGTGGAGCAAACGGATCCGACGTGCCAGCCAATTTTGGGATACAGCCGCTCCCTGCTGTATTTGGTTTCGCAGTCATTCGAAAAAGGTCAGGTGACGCCGATTCTGGGGATGCAAAAGTACTTCAAGGCCGGTGCGGGATTGCCGGCCGATAGCGTGAAGGTAATCGTGGCCCCTGGCGACGAATCGCGCAGTGTCACCCACGGCGGATTCGACGACGATCCAGCAACGATGCAGAAGGTCATTTCATTAATTCGCGGGTGAGACATCGGCCTGTGGCCTGCTCTGGTTGCTGACGCAGCCGCTGAGATGTGTATCCGGTCCGTGGGATGCTGGATGCACCGAACCCGGATAATTTTCCGAGGCCCTTTCACTTCGCTCTATGACGTTTGGCGGTTTCAGCGGGCATCCGGTTTATTGGCTGAATCGACGACGAAGAGCGATATCGGTACGCTCCGCGGTTCAAGACGGAGCCCGAGCTGGTCCTGTAGGGCAGAGGACAGCGGTAATCCCACGGAGTCATCCCACGACACGGTGAAGTCGTAAAATCCCGCCAGCCCAGTCTTGTCGACCACCGGAGCGGCATTTATTCCGCCCAGGTAGGTAGCCAGCATCTGCATCGAATACCTTGTAGCACCGAAAGATGCCGGCCGGCCTAGCGTGGGTCTGCCGGTAGGAAAAGTAATTCCCGCCCGAGCGGCGGCAGAGTCCCGAACCTTGGGCCCATTCTGCGCTACGACTAGCGAGAAGCCTGCTTTGTCGATCGTCTCGCGATGGAACTTCAATTGGAACCGGTCGATCAGGAGTTTCTGGAGCGCACTCAGGAGTTGCTGCTGGGTCGCACTTTTGGGATCTTCCAATTTCGCTTCGATACTGTAACGATAGTCGCCGCTGGAGATCCAGTCCGACTCGCTTTTGATGTCGTTAGTCCCGTGAATACCCCATGCGAACATAATGAAGTGAGCGAGCCGGCCGTTCGTAATCACGCAGGTCCCGAGTGGTACCGCTGTGAAGTCGTAGCCGGGACGGTATTCGTAATCGATGCCGCGGCAGCCGCCCTTGTAGCCAACGTCCGGGCTACCGGGCCTCACCGATGCAGTTGCGAATGTAGACTGTGCGTGGCTGTGTGGCTGACTCAGAAGGGTTAGCAGTATGACTCCGGTGAGGGCGACTGTCTTGGTGTGCATGGGCTTCTACAGAATATCGCTGCTTGCGATTGCGCTGAAGGCTAGTTTTGCGTTGGCCTTTCGATTCGTTCGATGACGAATGCGGACACAGGCGATTTTCGGGATTTGAGCGCGGTGAAGATGGAAGGGCGGGGGTCGTCGTCTGGGACCGGTTCGCCGGCCGCCGCCAGGGCGTGTTGGCCGTCGGCGCTTTCGGGACGGAATTCGAGCTTGTACTTGAACCGGCCTGCTACGCCGGTATCGTCGAGGACGGTGCGGCCCAGCATTTGCGTTAGAGTTACTGTCAGGAAGGAAAGCGGAGCGCCGCGATGCCACTTCGGATACCAGCCGTGCTCCCAGGTAGCGGCATCGTACCCAGGCGCAAATAAGGCAGTGGGAATCGCCAGGATTCGTACCTCGCGAGGAATGGATAGCTGAAACGCCCGGCGGAATGCCGCGAGGATGGCAGGCGCCCTACCGCACGGTAATCAACCCTGTGTTGGAGGAATTACCATCGATTGTCACGAGCACAGCCTGCGTTCCCGGCGTGAGCCCGGCAGGCACGATGGCGTTAATCTGCGCCAGCCCGGCGAATCCGGGCGCGACACCGCGGAAAGTCACCTGCGCCACCCTGCCTCCGATAGACACCTCCACCGGGGCAGTGATGACGGAGAGGGGACTCGACGGCGCCGCGGCCCCATCGGGGACCGCTGGGGAGACGGCCCCTTCACCGGTGAGAAAGAGAATCACATAGCCTCCGGCCGGGATGGGCGTGGCAGGGGTATGGACGCTCAAGTCGCCGTTCAACGCCGCGGCACGACTGTCAGCGGAAAGGAACACTCCTGGATCGACCGGCGTCAGCGTTGAAGAGTACGCATTCGAGATCTGCGAGGCACGTTGACTGGGGGCGGACTCATTGGTGACCGTTACGACCGCGTTCATCGAAGCCATGCCCGAAGGCATCTGGAAGTTGATCTGGGTTGGGCTGACGTAGAAGAGCGGCACCCGTACCTGATTGACCGTCACGAACGTCGGCCCCAACCGGTCCGGCAAGGGGTTGCCGGCCGCTGCGTAAACACCATTGGACAGATCCCTTCCGAAGATCGTCATAATGGCCCGCTGGGCGCCGCCTGGCTGGAAACTGGCGGCGTTGACGACCGATGTGACGATGGGACCCGACAGGCAGCCACCCTGTTCGCAGCCCACGATCAGCGTAACCGGTACCGATACGGGGCTTAGCCCCGATTCCACCGGCGTGAGAATTATCGATCCGTCGTAGACGCCTTTCGCAAGACCTGCCGGATTCACGCTGACGGCCAGCGTTGCAGGCGTAGTCCCCTGCGATGAACCGACATTCAGCCAGGTTCCGCCTGAAGGGGCGCTAACCTGGATGGTTGCCAGGAACTGGATGGACCTTCCGGTGGACGTGACCTCGATCGATCGGGCCGCGGGCGGCATGGAGTTTCTGAGGGTTGCAAATACCAGCGAGGAGGGTGCGGCCTGGAGCACCGGCTTGCCACTGAGAGTGTAAGTGACCTGCACCGAAGAGGAGCCAAAACCCGGACCCGAAACCAGGATGTTGCCGGTGTAAGTGCCTGCCGCCAAACCGGTGGGATCCACAACGACGGCTATCTGCCCAGGCGTGGTTCCACCGACGGGCAGCGCTGTCAGCCAGGGCGCCGAAGGCGTGGTGATCCAGTTCAACGGAGATCCGGTACCGCTAGTTAAGATGACTGCCTGGGCGGGGGGCGCCGGACCGCCGAGTTCGCTATCAAACTGCAAGCTGGCCGGCGTGAGCACGATGGGGCCGGTGGGAAGCGGCGGACTGAGATTGACCAGCGCAAAAGACGCGGAGGAACTGACACCCGGGGTGGTGGCAGTGACCTCAAAATTTCCTGCCTGACCGCCAGCGACCAAACGCGGCGAGGTGGCCACGCCGTTTCCGTCGGTGGTAACCGTAGCGGGACCGGCAAACACGCCCGTTGCGCCGGATGCCGGAACCGAAAAGGTTACGCTGACCCCAACGGCGGGATTGCCTCCGGGATCCAAGACCTGCGCTTCCAGGAGTGAAGCGAATGGCTGCGTGACAATGGCCGATTGCGGCGAACCGCTGAGGACGAAGATGCCGGATGGCGGTCCCGGGCTGACCTGAAAACTATTGCTGACCGCCTGGGCCTCCGGAGAGTTCGCGCGAAGAGTCTTGGCGCCAGGGTGGTCGAGGCGCAGATCGGTGAAGACGGCCAGTCCCGTGGGGTCCGTGAACTGTACAAGCGTGCCGGACAATCCCCCCGTACCGGTCGCCAGGGAAATAGTGATGGGCACGCCGGACACGGGAATGTTGGCTCCGGCGCTGTCGCGAACCTGAACGGTAACCGGGGGCGCGATGGCATCGCCGGCATTTACACCGGTTGGCTGTTGTGCGAATGCGATCGACGCAATCGGCAAAGGGAGATTCGTCAGATCGAACGAAGCGGAGCCGGTGATAGACGCCGACGATGCCGTCACATAGTACGAACCGGCCGCGGAATTGGCAGTGATTATGGCGCTGGCACGGCCTGCCGCGTCGGTGTTCACGGTGACGGTAGACTGTCCGCCGAAAGTACCTCCCGGACCCGATGCGGGAGCGAGGAAAACGACAGGCACGCCAACGACGGGATTACCCGCCGAATCCGTGACTGTCGCCTGGAGCGGAGCCCCGAACACGGTGTTGACAACGGCGCTTTGGGCGGCTCCTCCGGTGGCCACGATCGACGCCGGCGTCCCGCCTACGATCCGGAACGGAGTGCTGGTTGCGGATGCCAAATTGGGGGAGTTGGCCTGGAGCTGATATGTGCCGGCGCGAACGCCACTCAAACTGGCAAAGGCCGCCAGGCCATTGGCATCGGTAGGTTGCGTCAGGTTGGCGGAGAACGCACTCGCCCGTCTGGCGGCGATGTCCGGCTGCAAAGTGACCTGTACACCGGCCGAGCGCACGGGATTGCCGGAGCTGTCGAGCAACTGTACCGTGACTGGCGGCGTCATAATCGCGCCGGCAGGCGTGTCGGCAGGCTGTTGCTGGAAGGCAAGCCTGTTCGCGCTGGGGGCGGCATTCGTCAGCATGAAACTGACTGGCGATACCGCATTCGGCGCCGAGGCGGTTACAACAACGGCGCCGGGCGTTGCGTTGGCGGTCATCAGCGGGGAAACCGCAATTCCCGCCGAATCCGTGTTTACTGTCGATGCGCCCGCGAAAGTCACGCTGGGCCCGGAGGCCGGCGCCGTGAAGGTAACGGCGATGCCCGGTAACGGATTGCCAAACAAATCCAGCACGCGGGCTTTCAGCGGACCGCCGTACGTCGCTCCGGCTAAAGCAATCTGCCCGTTGCCCTCGTGGACTGAGATGGTGAGCGCCGCCGTGGCGGCCGTTACCTGGAACGGGGTACTTGACGCCGAAATGCCGCTGCTTATAGCGGTCAACTGATAGGCGCCGGCCTTATTGATGCGAAGGTCGCCGAAACTGGCATCGCCCGATGCGTTCGTAGTGGCTGTTACCGTTCCGGTGAGGACGTCCACGGCCGGCAGGCTCAATGTGACGGTGGTTCCGCTCACCGGGTTGCCACCCGCGTCTGTGACGCGGACCACGACTGGCGGGGCGATAGGTACCCCGGCTTGCGTGTTCCCCGGCTGCACCAAGAAGGCGACCTGACTTGCCGCGGCGGCGATATTGCACAGCGAATAGGCCGCGCTTCCGGCGATGCCCGCAGTGACTGCACCTACTGCGTAGCAGCCTGCCACGCCGTTGGCGGCGGCGGTCACCGCTGCCCGGCCATCGGCGCCGGTGACGGATGATACAGCACTCAGCGCGGCCGAAGCGCCGGCGGCCGGAACGCTGAATGTCACAGTCTGGCCAGCCAGAGGATTGCCGAACCCGTCCTGAACCGTCGCCTGAAGGGCCTGACCAAACGGCGTGAGGATAGACGTGCTCTGGGGGGTGCCGCCAGTAGCCGCGATGGTTGACCCGGGCCCGGCGACGGCGTTGATGGAGAAGGGATTGCTGCTGGCCGCGCCGGCGCCTGCCGCTGAGGCCGCGAGAGTGTATCGCCCGGCTTGATTGATAATCAGCGCGGCGAAGGTGGCTATGCCATTGGAATCGGTCTTCTGGGGCGGGATAGATCGAGCGTTTCGCGATCTCCCCGCCACCAGGTCCGCCTGCATTGACACATCGACTCCGGCCGTTCGCACGGGATTGCCGAAGCTGTCCAGCAACTGCACGGTCACTGGTGGTGCGAGCGCCACGCCCGGCATCCCATCGCCCGGCTGCTGCACGAATGCGAGCTTATTGGCCGTTCCCGCCACGTTGGTCAGCACAAAGGTGGCCGGAGCGGCTGCTCCCGGCGTCGCCGCCGTAACAGAAACGGAGCCAACTGTACCGTTAGCGGTCATCAGTGGAGAGAAGGCGATGCCGTTGCCGTCGGTGGCCACAGCGGCGGGGCCGCCGAAGGTTACACTCGCTCCGGTCAACGGCGCCGCGAACGTCACTTGCACATTAACAATCGGATTTCCGAAAGCGTCCTGCACGCTTGCCCTCAGCGGCGAAGGAAAGGCGGATCCAACGGACGCGGATTGGCCGTCACCCCCGGCGACGGCGATGGTGATTGCCCCGCCAGGGGTAATCTCAAAGGCATTGCTGAGAGCCGAGCCGCTTTCCGTGGTGGCATTCAACTTATAAGTTCCGGTTTTGTTAATCGAGAGGTCGTTGAACAATGCTTGCCCGTTGGAGCCGGTGGTGCGAGTCGAGGTCCCGCTGAGCGTCCCCGTGCCACCCTGCAATTGCAGGCTGACCGGGACGGCACTCACGGGATTACCGCCTGCGTCAGTCACCAGAACGCTGACAGCGGGAGTGATCGCGGCGCCGGCGGCTGTGTTCATTGGCTGCTGCGCAAACGAAGTCCGGCCGGCGGCTCCGGTGATGTTGGTCAGCACGAACGCGGCAGGCGCCAATGTGCCAGCCGTCGCATTCACGGCGTAGCCGCCGGCGACGCCGTTCGCCGTAGCCGTAATAAGCGCATTACCGCCGGCATCGGTGGCGGCTGTAACGGCGCTCAACACGGCCGAGGCCCCGGACGCCGGAGCATTGAAGGTCACGACTGTATTGCCGACCGGATTACCGAACGCATCTCGCACGGTCGCCTGCAGTTGTTGATCGAACGGTGTAAGAATCGTCGCCTGCTGAGGAGTTCCGGCGGTCGCGGTGATGGTTGCCGGCGCTCCCGCGCTTATCACGAAAGGATTGCTGGCAGCGGACGCAGTGCCGGCGGCCGAGGCCATGAAGGTATAGCTACCCGCCTGTTCCACGGTCAAGGAAGCGAATGTCGCCACGCCGCTCGCATTGGTTGGCTGCGCCGGGATGACCGTCCGGCGGCTGATCCTCGTGTTCACGGGCACCAACTCGAGCGCAACCATAATTCCGGCCGTTGGCACAGGGTTGTTGAAGTTGTCCAGCAACTGTACCGTAACCGGGGGAGCGATTACGGCGCCCGCCGCGCTATTGCCGGGCTGCCGCAAATATGCGAGCTTTCTGGCCGTCCCGACGACGTTGGTCAACAGGAAAGTTGCGGGCGAGGGCGCTCCCGCGCTTGATGCCGTAACAGAAACGGCGCCAATTGTGCCGTTCGCAGTCATCACTGGAGAGGTGGCGATGCCGATGCCATCGGTGACTACAGTGGCCGGACCTCCGAACGTCACACTCGCTCCGCCCGAAGGCGCGGCGAACGTGACCGGCACGTTGGGGATGGGATTTCCGAACGCGTCCTGCACGCTGGCTTTCAGCGGGGCCGCATAGGCGGCGCCGACGGGCGCCGATTGGCCGTCACCGCCCGCGATGGCGATGGTGGACGCCGCACCGGGGGTTACGTCAAACGAATTACTCTGCGCGGAAGCGACGCCAGACGATGCGGCTAGAGTATATTTGCCAACCTTATCAACGGTTAGGTCGTTGAAGAAGGCTTGTCCATCGGAGCCCGTCGTGCGAGTCGGCGTGCCACTCAGGGTTCCGGATCCTCCCTGCAGTTGCAGGCTGACCTGGGCGCCGCTGACTGGATTGCCGCCTGTGTCGGTTACCCGGACACTGACCGGGGGATTGATGGCGGCACCGGCCGCGGTCGTTGCCGGATGCTGCGCAAACGCGACCTGACCGGCTGCTCCGGCGATGTTCGTTAGCGAGAAAGAGGCGGGCGTCAATACGCCGACGGTTGCATTTACGTTGTAGCTACCCGTCTTGCCGTTCGCCGTCGCTACAACCTTTGCCTGACCGGCCGCATCGGTGTTGGCTGTCACGGAGCTGAGCGTGGCGGAAGCCTCAGACGCCGGCGCGGCAAAGGTTACAGCCGTGTTGTTCACGGGATTCCCAAATTGATCCCGCACGGTTGCCTGCAACTCCTGGGGGAACCGCATCAGTATTGTTGCGGTTTGCGGAGTTCCGGCGGTTGCTGCTATGGTTGCCGGCGCTCCGGCACTGATGGTGAAGGAACTGCTGACGGCGGAAGTGAAGCCGGAAGAGGCCGCCGCCAATTGATACTGACCGACTTGGTTCACGGTCAACGAGTCAAAGGTGGCGACGCCTTCCGAATTGGTGTTCCGGGGAGGGATCGCGGGCGGAGTTGCGGCCCCCGCGGCCATCGGATTCAACTGCAGCGTTATGAGGATATTAGCCGTCCGTACAGGATTGCCGAAGCTGTCCTGCAATTGCACGGTGACAGGCGGTGCGATTACCGCGCCAGCCACGGCATTGGACGGTTGCTGCCCGAACGCGAGCCGGGAGGCGGATCCGGCAACTATGGACAGAGTAAATACAGCGGGCTGGGAGGCTCCGGAAACGGCAGCGTTCACCGAAAACGCGCCTAATACTCCGCTCGCCGTCATTGCCGGGGACACGGCGATGCCACTGGCATCCGTGGTTACCGCCGGATCGCCGCTAAAGGTGACCGTGGCTCCGCCGGGGAGTGCGGTGAAGGTCACTGACACGCCTGGAATAGGATTCTGGAAAGGGTCCCGAACGACCGCTCGCAGCGGCGCAGGATAGGCCGCGCCCGCACCGGCCGATTGACCCGAACCATCGAGGACCGCAATGGTAATTTGGGTTGCCGGCGCGATGGTGAAGGAGTTGCTGGTTTGATTTAGGCGGCCATCGGACGCTACCAATTGATAGGTACCCGCCTTCTCGATGATCAGGCCAGAGAAAATCGCGATGCCGTCCGCCCCGGTCCGTTGCGTCAGCGTACCCGTTATCGGCGCCAATCCGCCTGCCACCGCGATGGTGGTATTTGCGTTCGCAATCGGATTGTTAAAGGCGTCCGTCAGCTTGACTTTGACAGGCGCCAACGCAACCCCGGCCATGGTTCCGACCGGATGCTGTACGAACTCAATCTTCTGCGAAAAACCCGCGGTATTTGTAAGGTTAAACGTGATCGGCGCCACTCCGGTGACGGTGGCGCTAACCGGGTAGGGTCCACCGGCGATTGAGTTCGCAGTCGCGCGAACGCGGGCCAGGCCGTTGGCGTCAGTGGTAGCCGTGAAACTGGGGCTGCCTGGCGTGAACGGATCAGAAAGCGCGGCCGAGGCTCCAATAGTGGGCGCGTTAAAAACGACTGACGCCCCCGAAACCGGATTGCCTCCGCTGTCGGTTACCCGGGCCTCGAGCAGGTCCGTGAATTCGGCATTTACGCGGGCCTCCTGGTTATTCCCGGCATTAACCCTAATGCTGGCGGGAATGAGCGGCGTCAGGGAGATCCTTGAAAGAAACGCCTCATCCGAGCCTCTGTAGCCCGATTGAAAAGCATTTGGCGTGATAGGAAAGCCGCCCCGCGTCCAACCGGCAACGTAAATCCCCCCGGAGTTCACTGCGATGGCTCTGGCGTAATCTTGATAGGTACCGCCCAGATAGGTTGAGAAGAGCAGGGTGGACGCGCTCGCATTGAGCTTCATCACAAATGGCTCATACCCTCCCTTGTAGCTAAAGAGCGGATCCTTTACTGGCAGGCTGAAGCTAAGGGTGCATCCTGCAACGTAAACCTCGAATGCCTCGTTTACGGCGATAGCCATCCCGAAGTCGCCATTGCCTCCGCCGAAATAGGTGAAGTAGTCCCGCACAGCCGCGTTGGCGCCGGATTGACTCACTTTGGCCACAAAGGCGTCATTGCTCCCTACTATGCCCAAATATTCAGGCTGGAAAGTTCCCAGCGTGCCAAGACCGGGGCTAATCGTGCCGCCGGTGACATAGGCCGAGCCGGTCGAATCCACTGCAATGGCAATCGCTCTGTCGGCGTTAGCGCCACCCAGGTAGGTGGAATAAACCATACTGGAGAGCCCCGCGACATTCGTGTCCAGCTTGGCTATGAAGGCGTCGTTTGATCCCCCGCCGTAGAGGAGTTGAAAGCCGTTCTTGGTGGGAAAGGACCCGCTCGTGCTACCCGACACGTAGGCGATTCCAGGGGAGCCCACGGCAATCCCGTATCCTCGGTCTATCCCCGCGCCTCCGAGATAGCTGGAATACACCAGGCTCGATGTACCACTCCTTTGTGTGTCCAATTTCGATACAAAGGCGTCCGAGTTGGTCCCGTAGACGCCGAGGAATGCGTTCTCCGTTACTGGGAAATTGGCACTCTCAGTGACGCTCGTGACATATGCATACCGGTCCGCCTCGATGGCTATTGCCTGGTTGATAAACGAGTCGCTGGTTGGGTAATGGCTCGATGTGCCCGGGCTGCCGTCATTCCCGCTGCCCCCAAGATAAGTCGAATACAGGAGAGAGCCGCCGCCGGCCGCGAGCTTTGTTACAAACAGATCGTAGCTTCCTGCGTTGGCGCTCCGATAGGCGCTCGTGGTCGTTGGGAATGCGGTACTCTGGGTGGCGCCAACTACGTACACGTTGCCACTCGCGGCGATAGCAATGCCGGTTGCCCAGTCCCATTGACTCCCGCCCAGGTAGGTGGAAAAAACCAGGCTGGCGCCCCCTGTTGAACCCGTGTTCAGCTTCGTCACGAAAGCGTCGTACGTTCCGAGTTTCGCCGGTTGCATGGCGGAGCCGACAGGAAAATCGGTGCTGGCGGTGTAACCCGCGATATAGACATCGCCCGAAGCACCGGAACCCGCGGGAGGTACCGCGACCGCAAGCGCAATATCCGAATCGCCACCACCCAGGTAGGTGGAGTAGTCGAGCGTAGGATCGACGATCAGTTCCCGGTTACGGTCCCAGTTTCCGAGAACCAACCCGACCGTGCGATTCCGTATGACATAGGCCGCCAGCACCGGCTGGCGTTCTCCATCCATTTCCTGGTATGCAATCGGTTTTTGGTGGATAATGTCGCCAAGCCGCGTGGTGATGAGCAGATTGCCGTCCGCATCGATCGCCAGCTTTTCCGCGCCTTGGAAGGACAGTCGAATCCGACCGGGGTCGGCGCCGGGCGCGACCACAAAGTCATACTCCAGTCTGCGCCCATTGCCGTAGTAGACGATGTCGATCCCCGGATACACGCCCGCGGCCTTTACTTTGCTGAAATTCGGTACACCGGATCGCCACTTCGACGGGTCGTTTCCGATGAAATAGTTGGATACCGAAGCCGCCTTGTCCAGGCCTTCGAACCGGCGCGGGACGGTAGCGCCTTCGAACTTCATTCGAACCACCGCTTGCTCGAATGCAGTCTCACTCTTGTGCCGGGACAGCACGATGACGTTCTCGCTGTCCGTAAGGAAGGACGTCATCCCTTCGGCGCGGGTGACAAAGCGTACGCGGGAGTCGCTCCGGCCGAGGTTGGGTTCGAAACGCAAGGGCGCGCCACGCAAGACTTCGGCCGCGCGGTGGATGGATACCGGCGCCTGTGCCGCGGCTTCTAACGGGGCCGATTGCCCGAACAAGCCCGCCACGCCGTGGAGCCCGATCACCCACGAAAGCAGAACAAGGAACTTTTGGAAATGTGTCAGTCCCGCGTAGTCGCCGTGTTTCGTACTGGCCATGTTTACGGACTAATGAGTAGGCCATTTGAGCCAGCGATTCATTATTTGAATGGACAGCGTAGCGCGCGTTCGACGGTTTTGACGCCGTCGAGGGTGCGTTACTCGCGGCGAAGGGCTGTTACGGGGTCGAGGAGGCTGGCGCGGCGGCCGGGGAGAGCGGCGGCGATGGCGGCGTTCGCGGAGGAGGGTTCGCTCGATCTGCTTTTCGACGGTGGAGACGCTGGTGACGATGATCGATGGGTGGGTCCGTTGCAGTTGGCGGCGGAGCGTTTCGGCGAAGGCGGCGGCGTTGCCCGTGCAGCGGACGGTGAGGGCGATTCGTCGCGGAGGTTCAACGGCTTGGGGCACCGGGCTAGAATGTCAAGGAGAGCGCTCGGCCTTATCCTTTGCGAGCCGCTTCGATGGCGGCGATGTCGATTTTGCGCATGGTCATCATGGCCTGGAAGGCACGATTAGCTTCGCCGCCGCCGGCGGCCATGGCGTCGCTTAGGGCCCGCGGAGTGATCTGCCAGGAGATACCCCAGCGGTCCTTACACCAGCCGCATTGGCTTTCCTGCCCGCCGTTGGAGACGATGGCGTCCCAGTAGCGGTCCGTTTCTTCCTGCGTGTCCGTGGCGATTTGGAAGGAGAATGCTTCGGTTTGTTTGAATGCCGGGCCGCCGTTCAAGCCAAGGCAGGGGATGCCGAGGACGGTGAAGTCGACGGTGAGTTCGTCGCCGGCCTTTCCGCCGGGGAAGTCCGTTGGGGCGGTGTGGACGGCGCCTACCGAGCTGTCCGGGAAGGTAGCGGCGTAGAATTTGGCGGCTTCGTGGGCGTCCTTGTCGTACCAGATGCAGATGGTGTTCTTTGGCTTCATGCGGATATAGGGCTCCTATTTCCGATGATGCCACTACCCGAGTGGCGGAAACCGATAGAATACGCGGGCGAAGGAGATTGCCCCTTGTTGCCTTTACTGATTGCCCAACTGGTCTTGGATTTCGGATTCTTCCGCGGCAGCGTCGAGCCCGTGCTTTTGAAGAAGCGCCCGGGCCTGTCGTCCTGCGTCACCTGCCACGAACATGGCACCCCGCCGCTGCAGCCGCTTGCCCGGGGAGCGATACGGTGGACCGAGGAGCAGTCCCGTAAGAACTTCGCCATCTGGAAACAGTTCGTGGTACCCGGGGCGCCGGAGAAAAGCAAGATGCTGTTGCACCCGCTGGCAAAGTCAGCCGGCGGCGGCAAGTTCCATGCGGGCGGGCGGCACTTCGCTTCCAAAGAGGACGAGGACTGGCAGACGCTGGCGGCCTGGGTGAAGGGCGCCAAGTCATCCCCAAATGGAGTCGTTCGCGTGCTTCAATCGAATTCCGCCGGCGATTCGATCCATATCATCGATCCCGCCATTAACCAGGTTACCGGCACGATTACGGGCGTGGAAGTCCCCCACGGTCTCGTCATTTCGCCGGACGGAACGCGTATCTACGTGACCAATGAATCTCTGCGTTCGCTGGACGTTGTCGATTGGCAGTCCCAGCGGGTGATTCATCGGATTCCACTGAGCGGCCGTCCCAACAACGTCGACGTGCTTCCCGATGGCAAGCGCGTTTATGTCGGCATTCGCGAGGCTCCCGGAGCGGTAGATGTGATCGACGTGGATGCTATGAAGAACGTGAAGACCGTGCCGGTAAAGGGCGAGATTCACAACGTCTACGTCACGCCGGATGGCAAGTTCCTGGTCGCGGGCTCCATTGCGGCCAGTACGATCTCGGTCATCGAAACGGCCGGCGACACATTGGCCTGGACGCTCACTCTCAGCGCCGGCATCCGGCCCATGGCGTTCACGAAGAACGCGGACGGCTCGACGAAGGACATTATCGTGCAGCTCTCCAACTATCACGGGCTGGCGGTGGTGGACTTCGCTACGCGTAAGGAAATTCGCCGACTGGAATTTCCCGACGTCGCCGGCCATGAGCGGGAGACCGAAGGACTGCAGGGATCGCCTTCGCACGGCTTGGCGATCTCTCCCGACGGCAAGACGCTATGGGCGACAAGTAAATACTACGACGCCGTCTTTGCCCTATCGCTACCGGATCTCAAATTCATCAAATCGGTGCCGGTGGGGCTTCACCCGGACTGGCTGACGATTCCGCCCGACGGGAAAAATCTTTATGTCGCGGTAGCGGGAGAAGATGAGACGGTCGTTGTCGACACCGCCAGCATGAAGGTGATCAAGCGGATCCGTGTGGGCGCGGTGCCGAAGCGCATCATCAGCGGAGTCCTGCGATAACTGTGGCATGCTGGGTTGTTATGAAGCGCAGAGGATTCCTCGCAGGGCCGGCGATGGCCGGGTTGGCAATGGCGGCAAGTTCCTCCGAGAGCCGGATTCTGGCGACGGGCGATGGCCAACCGTTATCTCCGGCCGCTTATTCCGAACTCTTGCGATCGCTGGCCGGGGGGATGACGCCGGACAACTTCTCGCTGGGCGGCGTGGTGCAACGGCTCGAAGAACGAATGGCGGCAGAGCTTGGAAAAGAGGCCGCCGTTTGGATGCCCACCGGGACACTCGCCAATCATTTGGCCGTGCGGACGCTGGCGGGAAACCGGCGCCGCGTTATCGTACAGGGCGAGTCTCATCTTTTCAACGACTGCGGCGACTGCTGCCAGACGCTGAGCGACCTGCACCTGCTGCCGCTGGCGATGGGGCGGGCGATGTTTCGCGTTGAAGAGATTGACGAGTGGAATACGCGCGGCGACGGCGGGCGCGTGGCGGTACCCATCGGCGCCATACAAATTGAATGTCCTGTGCGTCGCCGCACGGGAGAGGCGTTCGAATTTGCCGAGATGAAGCGCGTGACCGCGTGGGCGCGAGAGCGCGGTATCGGGCTGCACCTGGATGGCGCGCGACTCTATATCGCCGCAGCCTATACGGGTGTGAGCGTTAAGGAGTACTCGGCGCTGTTCGACACGGTTTATGTGTCAATGTACAAGTACTTCAATGCCGCCAGCGGCGCCGTTCTTGCCGGTCCCAAGAAGTTGATCGAGCCAATGTTCCACGCCCGGCGAATGTTTGGCGGCGGACAGCATGAGGCATGGCCCTTCGCGGCCGTGGCGCTGCAACAGTTGGACGGGTTTTCGGATCGGCTTTCCCGGGCGGTGGGGGTTTCCGAGCAGGTCATCGGCGGATTGGGCTCAAGCGTCGAGCGAGTGAAAAACGGGACGAATCTTTTCTATCTACGCGTTCCGGAGCCGGAACGATTTGCCAAACGGGTTCGGGAAGCGGGCTTTATGGTGGGTGCTCCGGTCAACGGGCGGTTCACGGTCGCCGTCAACGAATCGTGGAACCGGGCTCGCGCCGGGGATATTTTGGGCCGAATACGAAGCGCTTTGTAATACGCCGCTGGAAGCTTTGCAACTAACGGTAGATGAATCCATCCGGGCCATTTTCAAGGCGCCGGAGCGGAGCCGACGACGAAGAGGGTTCCGGCGTTCTGGGTATAGATGCGGCCGTCGGGGCCGATGGCGAGGGGGGTGTAGGCGGCACCAGTTGCAACCTTCAAGAAGACGCTGCCGAGGAGTTTGCCGGAGCGGTCGATGGCATATAGGCTGCCGTCTTCGCTGTTGGCGTAGGCGACGCCGTCGCGGTCGATGGCGACCATATTGACGCACCATTCGTATCCGTTGGCTTGGGCGACACATTGGCGGGAGCCGTCGTCCTGGCGCTCGCAGCCGAGTATATTGGGGCTGATGAAGCTCCACTCCATTTGGAGGTCCGCGGTGAGGCTAACGATTTCGTAACGTTCGTCGTCGCGCTGGCAAAAGGGTTCGAGGCCGCAATAGGAGCGGGCGCCGTAGTGGTTGTTTTTGAGGATGACCGAGTAGGTACCGTCGTGGGGGTAGATGGCGGGGGTGGTGTCCCAGCCGAAGTCGTAGGCGGCGAGGAATTCACCGGCGGAGCTGAACTTCATGAGATGGCCGCGGAAGCTGTTGTAGGCGGTGGAGACGCCGAAGAAGATCGAACCATCCGGGGCAATAGAGGGAGAGGCGGTGGATTGGTCGAGAACCTGGCCGGCGGGAAGTTGATTGGTGGTGGGGTCGACGCCCATGGCAGTGCCTTCGCGACAGCCGCCGATTTCGCCGTTGGGTGGAAGCATGACGCCGCAGCCATTGCGCAGATGACCGCGGAGCGTGGTGGCCCATTTAAGGGTGAGGTCCGGATTAATCGCGATCAGGTAGCTGTAGCTGGGGTTGAGGTGGGCGCGGCTAACGGTGTAAATGGTTCCGTCCGATGAGATCGCGGGGGCGATGTTAAGGCCGGGGCGTTGGTCGCCGCATGGGGCCAGCGGGGGGAGGGCGTCACCCGCGGGAGGCCAGGGAGGGAAGGCCGTGGCGAGGGTGAAGGAGAGACTGCATTCGGTGGGCGGGTTGGGGACGAGGGAGTTGTAGGGGACGGCTTTTTTGGCGCCGCCGGCGGCGATTGCAATGAGCCAGGCGCCTTCGATGCCGGCAGTCCAGGGTTGGCCGGGATGGAATTTGAGGGCATTGTAGAAGAGATCCCCTTGGGCGTTGACCGTGATGGGACCGGCGACGTAGGTATTGGAATCGAGGGTGTCGAAGGGGTTGATGCTCTCGACGGCTTCGCCTGTTTCACGGTTGAGTTTGAGGAGCGTGCCGGAGGCGGCGGGGAGGTAGAGATAGTTGCCGGCGAGAGCGGGGTGAAAAACCGGTTCCCACGCGGAGGGGCCGGCCGGGGGCGGGGTCCAATTGGTGTTGGCAGTCCATTTCCGTTCCAGCTTGCCCTCGGTCCAGCGGAGGTTGGTAACGCTCCATTGGAATTGGCTCCAGAGCTCGGTGCCGCAGGGCGAGGGGAAGAATCGGCAGGAGCGCCATGCCCCGCTCTTAGTGACCATATAGACATCGTTGCCGTCGACGATAGGGGCCATATAGTGGGCCAGGAGGTTGCCGTTGGCGTCGGCCCGCATGGGGTTAGCGAGGGGGTCGTATTCAAATTCGGCGAGGACAGCTTGGGGCGCTTGGGCGGCTACGCTGACGACTCCCGTATGGCTGGGGTTCTGGCCCCATTGCGGCCAGCCCTGGCTATGTGCGACTACGGCGGCGAAGAGCCAGAGGGTCCGCGGGGGCATTAATTCCATTATGGCTGGTAGCGTGAAAAATCGATGATACAAGGCGGTGGTGGAAGTCACTATAATTTAAACGCAATGAGACTCCTATACTTACTATCTTTGGCCAGCGGGTTGCTGATGGCGCAGTTCAGCACCCGGGGTGTTATTCGCAGCACGGGGCAGTATGAGCCGACGGGCAACGTGGTTTACAGCGTGTATGTGGCGGCTGGTCCGGAGGATCTGGAGGAGATGACGATTACGGCGTCGCTACCCGCTGGAACGCGTTATTTGGAAATGGTACAGACGCCACTGGGGGCGCGCTACGACGGCGTGAAGGCGGATACCGTGTGGTGGACGTGCCCGAAGCTGGAGCAGGATACGGTATTGGGGCCGTTTGTATTCCGCGTGAAGCTGGACGGGACGGTGAATTCGGTGCCGGCGACGATTCATGCGGCGTTGGCTTATGAGAGGCCGGTAAAGCAGTTGGTGTTGACACCGGAGCCTTCGGGGACACTGGTGCCGCTGGCCGAGAGCGGATCGATTGTGATCGATCAAAAAGGAACGGTGGACGCGGATGGGAAGAATGGGCCGGCTCCTGTTGGCGATACCGGGGTGGTGCTTTTTGTGCCGGAAGGCGCCGTGAACGAGAAGGTGACGGTGACGTTTACACGGCTTGACGTCACGAAGACGAAGATGCCGGTGACGGATCCGTCGACGTGGTGGTGTTCGGTTTATAAGATGACTTCGGAGCCGGCTGTGGCTTTTTCGAAGTCGATCAGCGTGGCGCTGCCGGCGCGGCGGGGGTTGACGCCGGGGATTAACACGTCGGTTTTTGTGACGGGGGATTTGGAGAATTGGAATAAGGCGTTGGGCGAGGAGCCGGGCAAGAGCGGGGCGGAACGGGGGCTTGGGTTTGGCGCGGGCGGATTTAATCAGTTTGGCGGGCAGTGTATTTCGCAGTTTGGATTTACGACTTGCGGATTCGGGGGCGGATTTGGGGTCGGGGGCTTCGGGGGTTTCGGATATGTGGAGCAGGACAATTTGCGTGGGAAGACGACGGGATCGGTGCTGGGAACATCGGCTATCTCGTCCCTGATTTCCCCTCCGAGCATTGTTGCGATATTGGTTGGCGCGCGGCCTTAGAATTATGTAATGACTCCGAACATGCTGGGCGCCTATGGCGAGTGGGCGGCGGGGACGATGCAGGATCCGCCGCGGCTGTCGTTCCGGCAGCCGATGTTTCAAAACGTGGAGGCATGGCGGCCGGCGGCGCGGGCTCGATTTCGCGAGTTGTTGATGGGTCCGGGAGCGGCGCAGACTCCGTCGGCGGTGGTTCAGCACCGGCTGGAATTCGACGGCCTGGAGATTGAGCATTTGCAGTGGCAGTTGCCGTTTGGCCCGCCAACGGAGGCGCTGGTGTTGAAGCCGGCGGGCGCCCGCGGGAAGCTGCCCGGGGTTGTGGGGCTGCACGATCATGGCGGAAACAAGTATTTCGGGCTGCGGAAGATTACGCGGATGTCCAAGGATCCGCATCCGCTGATGATTACGCATCAGACGCGGTACTATTCGGGGCTGGCATGGGCGAATGAACTGGCGCGGCGGGGATATGTCGTGCTGGTCCACGACACGTTCACGTTTGGCAGCCGGCGGATGCGCTTGGCGGATTTGCCGGGCAATATTCGAAACAACCTGGTCGAGTCGAACCCGGAGGCCGAGGATGAGATTCAGCGGTATAACCAGTTTGCCGCCGGGCATGAGCATTTGATCGCGAAGAGTCTGTTCTGCGCGGGAATGACTTGGCCGGGAATTTTCGTTTATGACGATCAGCGGGCCGTGGATTATCTGGCGGGGCGGGCGGATGTGGATGCGACGCGGTTGGGATGCTGCGGGTTGTCGGGAGGCGGGCTACGGACGGTGATGTTGACGGGGGCCGACGACCGAATCCGTGTTTCGTGCTGCGTGGGGATGATGACGACCTGGCGGGATTATCTGTTGAACAAGAGCCATACGCATACGTGGATGTGTTATGTGCCGGGGCTGCCGCGAGAGTTGGATTATCCGGAGATCCTGGGGCTGGGGGCGCCCAATGCGGCGCTGGTATTGAACAACCGCCAGGATGCGTTGTTTACACTGCCGGAAATGGAGCGCGCGGACCGGATATTGGGGGAAGTCTATAAGAAGGCCGGGGCGCCGGAGCGGTATAAAGCGAGCTTTTACGATGGGCCTCATAAGTTTGATGCGGATATGCAAAAAGAGGCATTTGGGTGGTTTGACAGGTGGTTGAAGTAGATTATTGTCGCGCAGGATAGGGCGTGCGCGGCTGAAACAAAATGAATCCCCCGATTGCGGGCCGGCATTAGCGCCTGCAGTATTGGTATTGCCTGCAATTCGATCCACCGAGCCATGAGCCTTTGTATTCGTTCGTGGGCGATTCAGGCACGTGAATTCTCGGACGCGCCTATTGGGGGCATTGGACCCGCCGGGTAACATTTGGAAGGAGAAAATTCATGAGATTTCGAACGATCGCAGCACTTGCCGGCATCGTACTACTGACTACGTGCTCTCTGAGCGCAAAGGACACACCGGACCAGCAGCGCGACAAGATTCGCAAGATGGCAGCGCAAACCCTGACGGAACTGCACAAACTGCAACCCGCATCCCGGGAGGCTGTTCAAAAGTCGGCCGGGTACGCTGTCTTCGACAATATGGGAACGAACCTACTGCTACTCAGCACGGCGCGAGGCTCGGGTATCGCCATCAATTCCAAGACCAAACAGGACACTTTCATGAAGATGATCTCCGCGGGTGCGGGCCTGGGTGTTGGAGTAAAAGACTACCGAGTGGTGTTTATTTTCGAGACAGCGCCGGCGCTGGCGCAGTTCCTGGACTCCGGTTGGGCCGGGGAAACGCAGGCTGACGCCGCGGCCAAGTCCAAGTCAGGCGGCGGGGCCTTCTCGGGAGCCGTGATGGTCGCACCCGGCGTGTGGGTCTACCAGATCACTAAAAAGGGGCTTGCCCTTCAGTTGACTCTACAGGGTACGAAGTACTCCAAGAACGACGACCTCAACAAGAAGTAGGGAGGGAGTAGATCGCCGGGGCGGTAACGGGTGTCTCCACCACGCCATCACCTGCCCAAGTCATTCCCTGGGAGTTGATGGCCGTCTGGAAGGTTCCGTAGTCCTTACCGGATAGGGCTTGTCGAATCCTTTAGCGTCACCCCACAGGATGCGGTTGAGCAGATCCGTTGGCACGTCGTCGATATCGTCGAAGTTCATCTTGGCGGACTCGACGGCGGCCCAGCGCTCCTTGCCGTTGAGGGCGGAGATGGGCGGGTTCATGTCGTCGAGCTTGATTTTAGGCTCGACGGCGGTGTAGGTGTCGAGATTCGCTTCGGTGGTGAAGACGCTGTTCATGGCGCGCGCATTGGCGAGGAAGCGGGTGCGCGGCTGGAGGTTGAACACGTCCTGCATCGTGCGGACGAGGTTGATTTGGGTGTAGTAATTCGAGTCCAGGGCCTGGCGGCGGATTCGGGGACCGATGGCCAATGCGATCGTCCGGCGGCCGCTGACGTGGTCTACACCGTCCTGCGCGTCGTCCTCGACGACAAGGATAAGGCTTTTGGCCCAAAGACTAGATTTGCTGATCTTTTCGACGATTTTACCGAGTGCCCAGTCGTTGTCGGCGACCATGGAACGGGGACGCGGCGCGTTGGGATTGCGGCCCTCGGTGTGGTCGCTGGTCATGGTGACGATGGTGAGATTGGGCGTTGTGCCGGACTTCTCCCAGGTGTCGAGGCGTTCGGCGAATGCGGCGGCGCGGATCTGGTCGGGGACTTTCATGGAGGACGGCGGGAACTTCTCGTCAAAGATCGGACGGAGGGCAGGGACAACGCAGCGGGAGCCGATTACCTGCTTCCAAGTGCCATTCTTGTAGTGGTTCCAATACTCGCTCCACTTGAGCATTTCGGTCTCGTTGATGTCGCGCATGAGGCCGTTGGGGCCGGGAGTGGCCGGTTCAGACACGGGGCCGAGAAGGCGGACGGAAATAGGACGGCGTAGGTCCTGCCAGAAGAAGCCGGCGGGGGAGACGGTGAGGGAGTCGCCCATGTTCCAGGCGTAGCCCCGCGGGGCGGCCTGCAGGGCGCGCTCGGTATGATCCGAAACGAAACCCATCATCAGCCATTGATGGCCCTCGAAGCTGATGGCGCCGCTGGAGTAGAAGTTGTCGAGAAGAACGTACTTTTCGGCCAAAGCGTGGTGGTTGGGGGTGACTTCGCGGCCGTACATGAGGAGCTTTTCGTCCCGGTTGCCGCGGGGAATGTCGGAGAAGACCTGGTCGTAAGTGCGGTTCTCCTTGATGAGGAAGAAGATGTGCTGGATGCCCAGTTTGTTGAGGTTTTTGACGCCGCCGTTGGCGGTGAAGCGGGGGCGGGCGGCAAGTTGAACTTCGCGGGCGCCGGCGTGGAGTTGCGCGGCGGTCGGGTCGGGGACTGAGGAGAGTGTGCCTTCGAAGGCGCGGCTGTTGTGCTTGCCGGGTTCCTGTTCATCGTCGCCCAGGCCCTTCACGCTGGCGATATGGATGGTTCCTTTATCGTCCAGTTGCAGGGCTGTGGGAAACCAGCCGGTGGGCAGGCCGCCGGCGAGCTTCCATTGATCTCTATTGCGGTCGAATATGGCGACGGAGTTCTCGCCGCCGCAGGCGATGTATAGGCGCTGGCCGTCGGCACGGAAGGCGGCGGAGTTGGGGAGGATACCGGGGAGACGGTTGGTGTTATCGAGTTGGAGGGTAGTCGTGGTTAGGGTTGCGGTGTTGACGATCGAGACCGTGTCGGCGTGGGCGTTGGTGACGGCGAGAGTTGTACCATCGGGGCTCAGGGCGATGCCGGCTGGCGCGAGCCCAACGGGAATCGACTTGGCCGCGCCCGTGGCGGTTTTGAAGATCTGGACGGTACCGGCGAGGACGGAGCCCTGATCATCGACGGGGAGCGGGACAGCGCCGCTGAGGGCCTGCTTACCTTCGGCTCGCGGTTTGCCGCCGCGGTTGGAGACGTAAAGGGTTTGGCCGTCTGGACTGAGAGCTAAGGAGAATGGCGCGAGTTCAGTGGACCAGGTGCCAGTGGTTGCACCGGTCTCGGGGTTGACGGCTAAAATCTGGTTCGCATGATGGAGGGCGGCGTAGAGCTTTTTGCCGTCCGCAGTGAACACGAGGCCCGAAGGAATCGGGTGGCCCTTGAGCTCGAAGCGATCGAGTTTGCCGAGGATGCCTGCCGGGTTGTGGGCGATGCGGAGAAGAGCGTCGGGGCCGTTGCGAGTCGCTTCGCTGGCCCAGATTTCGTTGGAATTGGGACGGAAGCGGATGCCGAGATAGGAGCTCGTTTTCGTGGCGACTCGGCTGAGTTCGCGTCCGGTCGCGAGATCGATCGTGACGACGGTATTGCCGTTGAGAACGGCGGCGAAGGTGCCGGAGGGATGGATGGCGAGGTCGGCTGGACGTCCTTTGATTTCGCTCATGACGCGCCAGGGGCGGATGAGTTGGGCGGATGCGACCAAGTACGCATCGTTGGCCTGTTTGCCGGCGGCGGTGTTGGTGGGGAGGATAAAGGAGAGATCGGGCTTTTTGACGGCGGCAACGACGGCCGCGGTAATGGCGAGAATGAGGGCCAGTTTGCCTTTAGTTATCACTTGCCCAGCTTAGCCGAGCAAAAGCGAATCGTATATGGAATCTATCTGAAAATCGTTCACGCCGAGCGATTTAAGCTTGGAAATATCGCGGCGGGCGCCTTCCCAGTGATCAACCTTTTCAATCTCATAACGAAACGTATTCAACGCGGCTACAGGTATTACATTGTGGGCTCTGCAAAGAGCGACGGCTTCGGCATCCAGGACGCTTCCGAGTTCGAAGAGGTAGAAGAGATCCGCGACCTTCTCGCCACGGGCGATAGCGGAGTTGAGCGCGGTTCGGTTGGAAGAGAGCTTCAACTTTCCCTTGAAAAAGCCTTTCACCCGATCGCCGCCTAACGTGTAGGCGTTGGCCAGAAGATTGTGACGGCGGAGTGTAGTTTCGAGGTCCGTGTAGAAGGCATCGGGGTAGCCTTCGCTCTTGATGTCGAGCATCAGTCGAATGCGGCCGGAGCACCGGACACACAGCTCGGCGAAGTCCATGGGCCGGGTGTTGCCCGGGGTGGCACGAAGCTTGGTGATTTCGTCCCAGGTCATAGCATCGACGGGACGATCGACCCCGAAAAAGCGTTTGAAGTTGGCATCGTGCTGGACGATCGCGCGGCCATCTTTTGTGCGGCGGATATCGACTTCAATCATCTGGTACCCGCGTTTGATCGCCGCTTCGACCGAGGCGGGGCTGTTTTCGGCATGCTCATTGCCGACGATGCCCCCGCGATGGGCGATGAGGAATGGTTTGGCGGCAGCGGCCGTTAATGCGGCCGCCGCAGAACCCAGTATTTGGCGCCGGGTGAGCATCAGTGATTGTGCCGGGGAATGTCCTTGCCGACATCCTTGTACTTGACGGCGAACTCGAGGACGGCGCCGTCACCAAGTTGGCCGACGTGATTTCGCTGCAGTTCCTGCCAGGGGGTTTGGCTGGGAGGTACGGCGATTTGCAGAGCGGCGCGGCGGGCAGCGATCTCTTCGTCGCTAATGAGAACATCGACGCGGCTTTCGTTAAGGTCGATCTTGATGGGATCGCCGGTGCGAAGGATGGCGAGGTTGCCGCCGACGGCCGATTCAGGGCTGGCGTTCAGGATGGACGGGCTGGCGGAGGTTCCGCTCTGGCGACCGTCGCCCAGGGTGGGCAAAACGTCGATGCCGCGCTTGACCAGATAATCGGGCGGCAGCATGTTGACGACTTCGGCAGCGCCGGGATAACCGACGGGGCCCACGCCGCGGATGACAAGGACGCAGTTTTCATCAATGGCAAGGTCTGGATCGTCGATGCGCTCGTGATAGTCCTCGGGGCCATCAAATACGATGGCGCGGCCGGTGAAGACGTTCGATGAGAAGAAGCGCTCCTTGAACTGCGCGCCGATGACGGAGGTTTTGACGAGAGCGCTATCGAAGAGATTGCCGCTGACAACGAGGAAGCCGGCGTTTTCCTTTACGGGGTTGGTCAGTGGGCGGATGACGGTGGTGTCGAGGCTGCGCTTGCCGGCGTAGACCTCGCCGATGGTTTTGCCGGTGGCGGTGATGGCTTCGGTGCGGATGTGGCCGCCGGCCATGAGTTCTCCGAAAATGGCGGGGACGCCCCCGGCCAAGTGGAACGTTTCGGCGAGGAATTCCCCGGCGGGCTGGATGTTGGCCAGCAGCGGGATGTGATGGCCAATCGTCTCCCACTCCTTCACCTTGAGGTCGATGCCAATATGACGGGCGATGGCGATGACGTGGGGCGGGCAGTTGGTGGAACCGCCGATGGCGGAGTTGACGACGATGGCGTTTTCGAAGGCGGCGCGGGTGAGGATTTTGGAGGGCGTGAGATCCTCGTGCACCATTTCGACGATGCGTTTGCCGGTGAAGTAGGCCATTTGGCCGCGCTCGCGGTAGACGGCGGGGATTGCAGCGTTCCCGGGGAGCGACATGCCGAGAGCTTCGGTCAGCGAGTTCATGGAAGTCGCCGTGCCCATGGTGTTGCAGTGGCCCGCGCTGGGAGTGGAGTTCACCACCTTGAGAATAAACTCCTGGTAGTCGATTTCCCCGGCGGCCAGCATGCGGCGGGCGTCCCAGACAGCCATGCCGCTGCCATCCAGCTTGCCCTTGTAGTAGCTGTTAATCATCGGGCCGCTGTTGAGGGCGATGGCGGGGATGTTGACGGTGCAGGCGGCCATCAAACAGGATGGCGTAGTCTTGTCGCAACCGGTGGTGAGGACGACGCCATCGATGGGATAGCCGTGAAGGATTTCCACGATACCCAGATACGCCAGGTTCCTGTCCACGGCTGCAGTCGGGCGGCGGCAGCTCTCCGAGATCGGGTGGGTGGGGAAGACCAGCGGTACGCCGCCGGCATCGCGAATGCCGTCGCGAATGCGGGTGACGAGTTCCAGATGGATGCGATTGCATGGGGACAAATCGCTGCCGGTCTGGGCGATCCCGATGATAGGCTTGCCGCCGGCGAGTTCCTCGGTGGTGAGGCCGTAGTTCTGGATGCGCTCCAGATAAACGGCCGTCATGCCGGGGTTGTGGGGATTGTCGAACCAGGCGCGGCTGCGCAGACGGCCGGTGATTTCTGCCTTGGGGTCTCTCATTCTGCTTTAACGCTGGATGCGGGCGGAGCCGCCCTTGGCGAAGTCAATGACCTGTTCGACGGTGGCCATCGTAGTGTCACCGGGGTAAGAGGTGAGCAGGGCGCCGTGAGCCCAGCCGAGACGGACCGCCTGTGAGGGGTCAGCGCCGGAGAGGATGCCGTAGATTAGGCCGCTGGCAAACCCATCGCCGCCGCCGACGCGGTCGAGCACGTCGAGCTCGCATTGGGGAGCCTGGTGGGTTTCGCCGTTGATCCAGGCGACGGCGCTCCAGGTGTGCCGGTTGGTCGAGTGGACTTCGCGGAGGGTGGTGGCGACGACCTTTAGATGCGGGTGTTTGTCGAGAACCGCTTTCATCATGCCGAAGAACGCGGTGGGATCGAGCTTGGAAGCGGATTCGACGTCCTGGCCTTCGAGGCCGAGGCCCTTTTGGAGATCCTCTTCGTTGCCAACGAGCACGTCACAGTAGCTGACGATCTTGTTGAGGACGGCGACGGCGTTCTCACCGCCTCCGAAGATGCTCCAGAGCTTGGCCCGGTAGTTGAGGTCGAATGAGATGATAGCGCCCTGCTTCTTGGCTTCCTGCATGCCTTCGAGGATGACCTCGGAAGTGGTGTGAGAGAGGGCAGCGAAAATGCCGCCGGAATGGAACCACCGCACGCCGCCTTTGAGGATTTCGCTCCAATCGAAATCGCCGGGCTTGAGAAGGCCCGCGGCCTCATTGGAACGGTTGTAGAAGACGACGGGGCCGCGTGGGCCCTGGCCGCGATCGGAGTAGACGGTGGCCATATTGGGGCCTGTGACGCCGTTATGAACGAACTTCTTGTAAAACGCCTTGACGCCCATGCCGCGTACGCGCTCGGCGATCAGGTTGCCGATGGGGTAGTCGACCATGGCGGTGGCAACAGCGGTGTTCAGGCGGAAACAGTCGGCCAGATTCGCGGCGACGTTGAACTCGCCACCGCTGACATGGATGTGGAAGTCTACCGCTTTACGGAAGGGGATGATGCCGGGGTCGAGCCGGTGCACCAGCGCGCCGAGGGACAGGCAGTCGAGCGCCGCATCCTCGCGAATCTTGAAACCGTAGTTCATGTTTTTCTCCTGGGAAACATCTTATTCGCTGCTGGACTGTTCCCGCGCGGCGCGGGTGGCGAGTTCATCGCAGCGGTTGTTATCTTCGTGGGCGGCGTGGCCCTTGGTCCACTCCCATTTTGTCTGGTGGCGGGTAACTTCGGCGTCGAGCTCCATCCAGAGATCCTGGTTGACGACCGGCGATTTGTCGGCTTTCACCCACCCTCTCTTTTTCCAGCCGTGGATCCATTGGGTGATGCCGTTTTTGACGTATTCGGAATCCGTGGTGACGGTAATCTCGCAGCTTTCGTTTAGGGCGCGGAGGCCACGGATGGCAGCGGTGAGTTCCATGCGGTTGTTGGTGGTCTGGGGCTCGCTGCCGTACATTTCCTTGGTGTGCGGACCGTAACGGAGGACGCACGCCCAGCCGCCTGGTCCGGGGTTGCCGAGGCAGGCCCCGTCGGTAATCAGGGCGACCTTCTTCATGCGGCGGCAAGCTCTCCGAGGAAGAAGTTGTCGACCAGTTCGCGGATTTCAGCGGCGGTGTGGGAGTGGTAAATGGCGGTGCGGAGTCTGGCGCCGTTGCGAACACCGTGAGTGAAGTAGCTGGCGAACTGCTTCATTTTACCGACGGTTTCGGGGAGCTCTTCTTCTTCCATCATTCGATAATAAGTGGCCATGATCTCATATCGATCGCGTTCGGTGGGCTGCCAATAAGTGCCGGTGGCGATGTATTCGGAGATCTGGCGGAAGATCCAGGGGTTGGAGGACGCGGCGCGGCCGATCATGACGGCGTCGCAACCGGTGTCGCGTTGCATGCGGACGGCGTCTTCGGCGGTGACAATGTCGCCGTTACCAATTACGGGAATTTTTACCGCTTGTTTGACTTCGGCGATGCGGGTCCAATCGGCGCGGCCGGCGTAGCCCTGTTCGCGGGTGCGGGGGTGGAGCGCAATGGCGGCGACGCCGATGTCCTCGGCCATGCGGGCCACCTGGACATGGACCAGCTCTTGGTCGTTCCAGCCAGCGCGGTACTTCATGGTGAGAGGGATCTGTATCGCATCGCGACACTGTTCAAGAATTGAACGCATCAGATCGAGGTCACGCAGGCATCCGGAGCCGCCGTTGCACTTGGTAACCTTCTTAACCGGGCAGCCAAAATTGATGTCAACGAAGTCGAAACCGAGGTCCTGGCAGATGCGGGCGGCGCCGGCCATAACGGCGGCGTCCGATCCGAAAAGCTGGGCCGAAATCGGGTGCTCTTCGGGTTCGAAATCGAGGTAGTTGAAGGACTTCTTTTTGCGGCCTCCGTCGGAGCTGATCACGCCGTGGGAGCTAGTAAATTCGGTCATTATGAGGCCGCAGCCGCCCTGGTTCCGGATGAGGCGGCGGAAGACGGTGTCGGTGACGCCGGCCATGGGGGCAAGGATGGTGGCCGGGGCGATGATTTTGGGGCCGACGTGGTAACTTTGGGGGAAGTTTTGCCGGTCCTGGGGCCGGACGGGATCCATCTCTCCATTGTACCCATTACGGAGTTTGGAAGCCTACATGCATGAAGGGTAGTAGTCGTGTTGAAACGGGAGAAAACAAAATGAAGAAGAATCTGACGGTCCTCGTATTCGCAGCCATGTTGGGAACATCGTGTACGCGGCAGCAGAGCGCAGTTGAAATGCAGCCTGCTTCAGATCCGGTTCCCGTGCGGGAATCGGCATTTAAGCCGGTCTCTCCGACGGCGGCTCCGGTAAAGTCGGCGGCTGGCGGGGCACCGAAGCCGATCCTGCCCGCGGGTTCGGCACCTGTGGAGGCTCAGACGCAACGTGCGGCGACGCCCGTGACAAGGCCTACCGCGCCGGCGACGGTGACGCTGGCCGAGGGAACGGTGCTAGCGGTTCGCGTGGGCGATACGCTGACATCGGAAAAGAACGAGAGCGGCGATAGCTGGACGGGTGTGCTGGCTGAGCCGGTGGTGGTGAATGGATTAGTGATTGCCGAACGCGGCGCAGAGGTCACCGGACGAGTGTCGAATGTGAAGCGAGCGGGAAAGGTGAAGGGTGTGGGCACGATTAGCGTTACGTTGAGCCGGCTGGCGACCGCCGATGGTCAGCGTGTTCCGATCAGCACCACATCCTTTGCCGCTTATGGCAAGGACGAGACCAAGCGGGACGTCGGCAAGGTGGCGATAGCGTCGGGTATCGGCGCGGCGATCGGCGCCATTGCGGGCGGGGGGAAGGGGGCGGCAATCGGGGCCGGCGCTGGCGCAGGCGCTGGCACCGGTGTAGTACTCGCGACTCGCGGAAAACCGGCCGTGATTTCGAATGAAGCGCTGATTCGCTTCAAGATCGCAGCGCCGGTGACCGTCACCGAGAAGACGGGCAGTTAAAGTACGTCGGCAAAGCCCCGCTTTAAATGGCGGAAGAACAGGCCGCCCAGTATAAATGCGGATACGCTCCATGCCACCTGCATCGACAGTTCGTCGAGCGGTGGCATGGCTGTTGATAGGAGCCGTTCGCGGTAGGCCCGGACAAAGAGCGACATCGGGTTGCTCCGGATGAGGAATCTCATGCCTTCCGGTATTTTGTCCTCGGTGATGAAGATCGGCGTCATCCAGAACCAGAAGGTGAGGAGGACCAGGACCGCCTGGGCGGTGTCCCGGACGTAGACCTGCAGGCTGGCGAATACCCAGCCGATGCCGACCCCGAGCAATCCGATGAGCGCCATGTAGATCGGCAGCGTGAGGGCATAGGGGCTGACGCCGCCTTCGAAATAGGCGATCGCCCCAATCGAAAGGACGAGGGCCAGAATGTGATTGGCGAGCGAAGAAAAGAAAACGCTCAGCGGAAGCATCTCCGAAGGGAAGAGCGTTTTGGTGATGAGATTGGAATGCTCGAGCAGCGAGTTGGCCGAACGCGTGACAGTCTCCTGGAACAGCATCCAGGGTAAATAACCCGTGAGCAGGAAAATCGTGTAATTGCTAGTGAGCGAGCCCGGAGGCATCTCCGACTGCAGGCAGTACTGGAAAACGAAGGTCCAACTGGCGAGCATCACCAGCGGATGGACGAGGCCCCAAAGCCAACCCGCGGCGGAACCGATGTAGCGCTGCCGGAAATCCCGCTTGGCCAACTGGAACAGCAGATTGCGCCGTTCGATGAGATTCCTAAGAAATTGACCGCCAATCACGTCTTTTCAGTGTAGCGGGAATTCGTGCTACTGATTAGTTATGCGTATACTTCTGATGCTCGCCGCGGCCGTAACACTGGTCTCCTGCGGTTCGGAGCCGACGGCGGCGGAGAACGAGCGGCCCAAGAATGAACCGCCGGTTCCGGCGCATTATCAGACCGAGGCGGAGGCGCAGCCGCTGCCGGCGACGCTGAGCGCAAAGGTGTTTTCCGACCCGCGAGTCGCGCGCATCTACGAGATCGCCGAGAGGATTCCGGCGATTCTGGCGCAGCAGCCTTGCTACTGCTACTGCGACCGGGGACACGGGCATCGGAGCCTGCTGGACTGCCAGCGGGACAATCATTCCTCCGGGTGTGTGGTTTGCCGGAAAGAGGTGCTACTGGCCGATCGCATGGCGCGGCTGGGGTTGAACGCCAAAGAGATCCGGTCGGCGATTGTTCGAGGGGACTGGAAACAGGTGGCGGAGTAGTTTTCAGAAAATTAACAATTTCGGGCGCCGACTGACGGTTGGGGCGGGGGAAACTCGGCTATATTACAGGGGGATGTCCGCGGGGTTTCCCGGGCGCCGAAATGATTGCCGGCTAGCGGCAGTCGCTTTGATTGTATGGCCAAGCCTTATATCGATCACGGGGCGAAGCAGAACGCTGCACTGACAGCGATGATGCAGGTACTGGGTGATCGAGCAGCGGGCTCGTCGGGCTTTTATCAGGACGATCCCGCGTTTGAGCAAGTTGGCGAGGAAACATGGAGGGCCCTTTCGCACAGAGGGTACGTGCGGATCGTGGACTTCATGGGCGGGAGGCCGGTCTGCTTCCTGACTGGCACCGGATGGAAAAAGGCGCTGGTCGTTTCCGGGGCTTCGCAGTCGCCGGAGTATTCGCTCCGCCTGGCGAAGGTGGCAATGAATTTGGTTGAACGCGTGCAAGGGAAAGAGTTGCCGGTGCGCGTAGCCGTAGAACAGGTATCGACTGAGACCGAAGTGCCGGAGGGTTTTGTCTGGAACTTGATTGAGAGCGGGGCGTTGGGGAAGGGCGCGCCTTATTGGGCCGCGCACTCCGAGTCTCCCTACTTAATTGAAGTGCCCGCGAACTATCGCCCGGAGGTCGCAATCAATGGCCGAGGAACTACGGGAAAATGAAATCCCGCCGGAGCAGCCGTCGCTGCAAATGAGCTTCAAGGGTTACGCCTATGCGTTGATGGGTGTTGTTATCGTTGGCGGCGTGATTGGGCTGGTCCTGCGGTATTGGGGGTAGAGTAGGTCTAAAGTCCCATGCTGCGCTAGGGGGATTTCCCTAGCGCTGTCATTAGAAAAGTAAGATCCCATAGGGAATACCGCTCTAGCTTGTCGTGTCCGGCAAATGGCAGATTCGAATAGATGCGGGTTCGATTGATTGTGGCGGCAATGGCGGGAGCCTGTTTAGTTGCAGGGGCCGATAGCGGCTACTGGCATACGTTAGGCGGGCAAATCGTCGACTCCGAGAATAAGCCGGTGAAGATTGCCGGGGTCAACTGGTTCGGGTTGGAGACGGCGAATTATGCCCCCCATGGGCTTTGGAGCCGGGGCTACAAGGAAATGATGGACCAGATGAAGAGTCTGGGATATAACGCGATCCGGCTGCCGTATTGTAACCAGCTTTTCGACCCGGAGAGTTTGCCAAACGGCGTGGATTGGAGTAAAAACGCCGAGCTGATTGGGCTTTCGGGCTTGGAAGTTATGGATCGGATTGTGGCCTACGCCGGAAGGATCGGGCTGCGGATTATCCTGGACCGGCACCGGCCGGACTCCGGCGGCCAATCGGAGCTTTGGTACACGGCCGCCTATCCGGAGAGCCGGTGGATCGCGGATTGGCGGATGCTGGCCCAACGGTACAAGGGAGATGCGACGGTTGTGGGGGTTGATTTGCATAATGAACCGCATGGGGCCGCGTGCTGGGGGTGCGGGACGGCGGAGCTCGATTGGCGGCTTGCCGCGCAAAGGGCCGGGAATGCGGTCCTAGCGGTCAATCCGGAGTTGTTGATTGTCGTGGAAGGCGTTGAAGTTCACGACGGCGGCTACTACTGGTGGGGCGGGAATCTGGCGGGTGCAGGAGCGGCGCCGGTGGAATTAAGTGTTGCCAACCGCTTGGTCTATTCGACCCATGATTACCCGGCGAGTGTGCATCATCAGCCGTACTTTTCGGCGTCCGATTATCCGGCGAATCTGCCAGCTATCTGGGACCGGCATTGGGGGTATTTAAAGAAGAACAATATCGCGCCTGTGCTGGTGGGTGAGTTCGGCAGCAAGCTGCAGACGGCTTCCGATGAGAAGTGGATCGACATGCTGATCTCGTATCTGGGCGGGAGTTCCAGCGGCTTCAACTGGACATTTTGGAGCTGGAATCCGAATTCGGTGGATACGGGCGGGATATTGAACGATGACTGGAATTCGGTGATTGAGTCAAAACAAAGGCGGCTGGCAAGGATTCAGGCTGGTTCGGTTGAGGGACCAGGTCCTTTGCCGCCCCCTGATCAGGCGCCGACGCCAACGCCGATGGCCTGTGCGGTGTCCTATATGAACCGCAATGATTGGGGCGAAGGGTTCACGGCGGATGTTTCGATTATCAACGGGTCGAGCGCGGCGATTGGCAGTTGGGAATTGGCATGGAGCTTTGCCGGCAATCAGCGGATTACGCAGGCCTGGAATGGGAACTATTCGCAGAATGGCCAGAGCGTGGTGGTTCGGGGACCCGGGGAGATTGCGGGCGGGGCCACGGTTACGTTTGGGTTCAACGCTACCTATTCGGGGACGAATGCGAAACCGGCTGTTTTTACGCTGAATGGGACGCCTTGTTCAAGCGGGAACGGGGAGACCCCGGCCCCCGCACCAACTCCCCCTGCGACGCCGTCTCCGGACCCTGTGCCGGCTGTTGCGGGATGTTCCGTCAGCTACGTGGTTTCCAGTGAGTGGAGCACGGGGTTGGTGGCGAATATCGCGATCACCAATAAGGGGACGGCGGCGTGGCCGGATTGGACCCTTGAGTTCCAATTCGCGGGCGATCAGCAGATAACCAGTTTGTGGAACGGGACTGTGAGCCAGAACGGGGCAGCGGTCACGGTGCGGAATGCGCCTTTCAATGCGGAAGTGCCTGCCGGTTCCACGGTTCAGGTGGGTTTTCAGGGGAGCTATAGCGGGTCTAACGCGCCGCCTGCGGTGTTTCGGGTGAATGGCGGTATTTGCAAGTAGGCTCTCAGCGGGGCTTGCGTAGAATGGGACATGCTCCGGCTTTGCACGCTCCTCGCTGCGGTGGCGAGACAGCCCCGCCGAATGCCTGTTTCGCAGCAGAGGAAAGACGTCTCGCGTGGAATCAACTGCAGGAAAGACTTGGAGTGCTGGCGCCTCGCGGTAGGAGTTGCGGATCTGGCGCCGATCATCATTGCGCAGAAATTGAGCAGAAGAAAGTATAGGCGCTGCGATATGCGAATGGAATTCGATAGGGGTCGAAGAATATAGGGCTTCACTGCTGCAGCGCCAGCTCCTATGGTACCTCAGTGTAAAAAGTACTAGAGGTCGGGTATTTCGATTAGTGTCTTGGTCGTAGCCGGGATGCAAACTCAATCCATGGCTGATCTACAAGACACAGACACCGAACTTCCAGCAATTCAAATCGAAGACCTCCCGAGTGCTTCAAAGGACGAAATACTGAAAAAGCAATTGGTCCTCGTTGGTATCGCCGTGGTCGTTTTGCTCGTTTGTCGAGCGATTTTGTTCATCGGGAGCGGCGTATAATCGCCCGGCGTTTGAATATTTGGGGTGCCCAACGGGGATTGAACCCGTGACATCCGGAACCACAATCCGGCGCTCTACCAGCTGAGCTATGGGCACCCAGCGGATGACCCTTTAACTATAACAAAATCCGGCGTACGAAGTCCGCTCCGGAGAGGATTATGAAGGAATTCGTGAAGTCGATCAGGAACCCGCCAACGACGGGGACGGCGAGCCTGGCCCGAGGAGCGGCGCCGTATTCCGCTTCCAGTACATCCATACTCGCAACTGCATTAGCCGTGGTTCCGAGCATGAATCCGGTCCAACCGGCGGCCGCGACGGCCGCTTCGTAGTCCCGGCCGAGCCAGCGCCAGGCGACAAAGACCGCGAAGAGTGTTGTCAGAACGACTTGCGCGAACAGAATCACTAACAGCGGAATGGCGAGAGCGGCGAGCACCCAAAGTTTCAAGGTCAACAGCGCCATGACGATGAAGATTCCGAGGCTGAGGCTTCCGGCGCGCTCCAGCACGGTGTCGTCCAATTGGCGGGAACCGGCGTCGTCGCGCCAGCGTACCATTGCGGCAACGATCATCGCGCCGATGTAGGCGGGCAGCGTGACTCCTGAGGAGGCGATACCCAGGCTCAGGAGCGATCCGATTCCCATCGAAAGAACGATCGAAGCTAAGGTGAAGAGCCAATTTCCCTGTTGCAGTTCCCTGCCCTGGACTGATTTGGGTGTCTTTGCTGCGAGACCGTGGCGGCGAATTAGCCAACCGCCGACCGCGCCACCGAGCAATCCCGCCGCCAGAATGCCGAATACCGCCGCGGCGACGCCGACGGATTGGGCATCGGCAACTCCCATTTCTTCGAATGTTTTGCCGAACGCCAGGGCCGTGGCCGGACCGCCGGCGAGGGTGGTGGATCCGGCGATGATTCCCAGGAGCGGGTTCAACCCGAAGAGCTTCGCGCCGGCAATGCCGACAGCGTTCTGCAGTTCCGCTCCTGCAACGGCGAGCGCCAGGCAAATAAGCACGGTACCGCCATCGCGGCGAAGTAGTGCCAGGCTTGCCCGGAGCCCGATGGTGGTAAAGAAGACGAGGGTAAAGAGATCGCGGAGGACGGTATCGAATTCAACCTCACAACCCGCCAACCGGGCAACGGAGACTAAACCGGCCAAAGCGAACCCGCCGGTTATGGGCCGGGGGATGTTCCAGCGGTCCAGGATGGCCATACGGCTGTGCACCTTGTGGGCCAGGATGAGCCCAGCGGCGGCGAGCGCCAAGGTCTCGGCCGCATTGGCGCGGAACATCTAGAGGCCAGCCTTCTTCCACAGGGCGTCTACGCGCGATTTGACGTCGTCCGGCATGGTGATTACGTCAGGCCATGGCCGGGTGAAGCCCTCTTCCTTCCACTTCCTGGTGGCGTCGATGCCGAATTTCGAGCCCCAGTTGGCCATGCGGCTGGAGTGGTCGAGGGAGTCGATGGGCCCCATGGCGAATTCGATATCCCTTTGCGGATCAATGTTATTCAGAGCCTTCCATGCGACTTCACTGTAATCTTGGACATCAACATCCTCGTCCACAACGACTATGCATTTCGTAAACATCGCCTGGCCGAGGCCCCAGACGGCGTGCATGACCTTGCGCGCCTGCATCGGGTAACTCTTGCGGATAGAGAGAAGCATCAGGTTGTGGAAGATGCCTTCGGCGGGCATGCACATGTCCCGGATTTCCGGAATTTGGAGGCGCATGAGGGGGAGAAACATGCGCTCGATAGCCTTGCCCATGAAGTAGTCCTCCATGGGCGGGGGACCGACGATGGTAGTCGCATATATGGGGCTCTTGCGGCGGGTGACGCAGGTGACGTGGAAAACCGGGTATTCATCTTCGAGCGAGTAGAAGCCGGTGTGGTCGCCGAATGGCCCTTCGGTGCGCATTTCGCCAAGTTCGACGTAGCCTTCGAGAACGATTTCCGAATTCGCGGGCACGTCGATGTCGACGGTTTCGCATTGCACCATGTCGACCGGTTTTTTGCGCAGAAAGCCGGCGATCATCATTTCATCGAGGTCCGGTGGTAAGGGGAGAATTGCGGAGTACATCACCGCCGGATCGGAGCCGATTGCGACAGCCACGTCCATACGTTTGTCCCCGGCCTTGAAACGGCGGCGGTAGTGTTCGGCACCCTGTTTATGGGTTTGCCAGTGCATGCCGGTGGTGCGTTCGTCATAAACTTGCATGCGGTACATGCCGCAGTTGCGCTTGCCGGTTTCCGGGTTTTTGGTGAAGACCATCGGCAGCGTGATGAACGGTCCGCCGTCTTGCGGCCAGCAAGTGAGAACGGGGAGTTCCTTCAGGTTGAACCCGTCCTTCTGGATGATTTCCTTGCAGGGGCCGGAGGAGACCTTTTTTGGGAAAAACGCTCCCATTTCGGCGAGTTTGGGGAGCATGGAGAGCTTGCCCAGGAGGCCTTGGGGCATCTGCATTTGCAGGTAGTCGGAGATACGGTCAGCGATCTCCTGGAGTTTGTCGACTTGGAGCGCCAATTCCATGCGGCGCTGGCTGGCGAAGGCGTTGATGAGAATCGGAAATTGGGAGCCTTTCGGCTTTTCGAACAACAGTGCCGGGCCGTTGGTTTTTACAGAGCGGTCGGCGAACTCGGTGATTTCCAGGACCGGATCGACTTCGAAGGGGACGCGCTTGAGTTCACCGGCCTTTTCGAGGGCGGCGATGAAGTCGCGCAAATCGCTATATGCCATATGATAATTCCATGATAGTTCGTACCGCTTTCGTCACTGGCGCCAGCCGGGGGATTGGCAAAGCTTGCGCGCAGGCGCTTGCCGCCGCCGGCGCCCGCGTGGTGGTGGCCGCCAGGACGCTCGACCGTTGTGAAGAAGTTGCCGCGGAGATTCGTGGGAAGGGGGGAGAAGCGTTGGCGGTGGCGATCGATTTGTCATCGAAGGAGTCGATTGTAAGCGCCGTTGCGGAAGCTACAAAGGCATTTGGTCCCATTCATATTCTGGTTAACAATGCCGGGATCACGAAAGACGGGCTCGCGCTACGGATGAAGACCGAGGACTGGCAGTCGGTAATTGATACTAATTTGAGCGGATCCTTCTACGCGAGCCAGGCGGTAATGCAAGGGATGATGAAGGAGCGCTGGGGGCGGATTATTAATATCGCCTCGGTAGTGGGGCGAATGGGAAACGCCGGGCAGGCGAATTATGTGGCGGCGAAGGCGGGACTGATTGGGCTGACGAAATCGATGGCGCGGGAGTTGAGCAGCCGGAATATTACGGTGAATGCGGTTGCGCCGGGGTTCATCACCACCGATATGACGGCGGTATTGAGCGAGGAGATCAAGGCGAAGATGCTGGAGAATATTCCGCTGGGGCGGTTTGGCGTTTCCGAGGACATCGCCAGCGCGGTGGTGTTTCTGGCGTCTGACGGCGCGGGCTACATCACCGGTTCGGTTATTGATGTGAACGGCGGGCTTTATATGTAGCTGGCGGCGCTACTGCGCGCCGCGGCCGAGAAGCACGGTTTTCGTCGTGTTGAGAATGATGTAAGTGTCCAACGAAAAGGACAAGTGCTTGATGTAGTAGAGATCGTATTCGAGCTTGGTGATCGTGTCCTCGATGGTGTCGCCGTACTTGTGATTGATCTGCGCCCAGCCAGTGAGGCCCGGTTTAACGCAGTGGCGCTGCCGGTAGAATGGGATTTTTTCCGACAGCGCCTGGACGAATTCCGGCCGTTCGGGGCGGGGACCGACAAAGCTCATGTCGCCTCGCAGTATGTTCCAGAATTGGGGCAGTTCGTCGATGCGGTATTTGCGGAGGTAGGCTCCGACGGGAGTGATGCGGGGGTCATTTTTCGAGGCCCAGACGGCGCCTGAGACCGCTTCGGCGTCGGCCAGCATGGAGCGGAATTTCAGGACCGAAATCAGCTTTCCATTCAAGCCTACGCGGATTTGCTTGTAGAGTATGGGACCTTTTGAAGTGAGCCGGATGAGCAGGGCAGCGATGAGCATCAGCGGCAGCGTGAGGACGACTCCGATCAGCGCAAGAACGAATGAGTAGAAAGTCTGGAAGGCGACGTTGCTTCGCCCCGGCCCGAGGTCCGAGGCAAAGACCAGTTGGGAGGGATGGAGGTCGCGGATGGAAACGCGTCCGAAACAACTTTCGTATAGGGAAGAGGCTTCTTCGACGTGGATCCCGGAGAGGCGCAGGTCCAGAAGATCGTAGACGGGCAGGCGGGCCCTCCGTTCCGACATTCCGATTACGATCCGCTCGGGCTTCTTCTCGTCGACGACTGAGCGAAGATCCTCAAGAGCGCCCAGGCGCGGCGCCGCTGCCATGCGGGCGACGCCAGCGCCGGTAGCGCCGTCGTCGAGATATCCGATCACGCGGAAGCCCATTTCGATGCGCTCCTGCAAACGATGGCTGATTTCGGCGAGAACGGGAGAAGTGCCCACCAGTAGGACGCCGGGGGCGTTCATCGAACTGAGAACGAGGCGGAGAAAGAGGATTCGCCACGCGGGCAGGAAGATCAGGATCATCACGGACGAGTAGATCATTACCCAACGGGACAGCGTCAGGTTTGGGTTCACATAGGTCGACATGCCCTGCACCAAGAAGGACAGACCGACGGCCATTGAGTACTGCTGCCAGAGATAGATGCGACTGCGAACTCTCAGGTCGGTGTAGAGATCCTGAAGGTAGAGCGCTACGAGAATGCTGACGACCGCTATCGAAATTTTAAAGAGTCCGCCATCGAAGAGAAGGAGAAACTCAAGGTCAACCTCGATGACAATCGAGCTGGCGATTACAAAAAAGAAAAAGAGCAGAATGACTTCTGAGACCAGAAGTGCAATGACACTTGTCGGGATGGAGACCTGGAAGAGGCGAATCATCGAATTTGGCTCGGCTCGAGGCGGCGATTCACCCGATCCCGCACTTTCTCTTCGATTTTGTCGAGTCGTCTGTTGGCGGCGAAGGTCTCAACTATACCCCAAGTGAATGAAATCACAGAACTTTGTGATTATAGCGTAGTACCGGGCGTTTCACTTGCCGGTACAACCTCTATTCGACAGGGTAAGGGCGCTCCATGAGGGAAATTTTGGACGAACACAGACTTTTTGGGTCGTATTTTAACTTGTTAATAATAAAGGGTTGCCGTCTACCGCCTCCTGCGGTATCCTGTATTTAGGACCGAATCAGTCTGATTTAATTAGACCCCCTGGAAACCGGAATCGATGCTGAAACTTACCAAGAAAGCCGACTACGGATTGATCGCATTAAAGCATTTGACCGTGGTGCGTCCCCGGTCGGCAAGCGCGAAGGAGATTGCGGATTGTTACGGGGTACCGGTGCCGGTGCTCTCGAAGGTACTGCAAAAGTTGGCGCGGGGCGGATTTCTTACGTCCGAGCATGGGACCAACGGCGGCTACCGGCTTTTCGGCGACCCGGCGAAGATCAGTGTGCTGGATGTCATTCGGTCGATTGACGGACCGGTTTTCCTTGCGTCCTGTTTCACAGATGGAGGCGAGAGTTGTGAACATCACGTTCGCTGCAACGTACGGGATCCGTTGCGGCAGGTTCACGACGAGATCCTTTTGGTACTGGCCCGTATGTCTATGGCCCAACTGGCCGCGGACACGATAGTACCGGTGGAGGCGCCGTCAACGTTCCTCAAGATCACGAATCCTAGCCTGACGGTATTGAATCCCTAGAAAGAGAGCTATGTCCAAGCCGATTTATTTCGACAACCACGCTACAACGGCCGTTGATCCGCGCGTACTGGAGGCGATGCTTCCCTACTTCAGCGACAACTTCGGCAACGCCGCCAGCCGCAACCACGCTTATGGCTGGGTGGCCGAAGATGCCGTGGAAAAAGCACGCAAGCAGATCGCGTCGTTGATTGGGGCCAATTCTAAAGAGATCGTATTTACGAGCGGCGCCACCGAATCCAACAATTTGGCGATTAAGGGCGTCGCCGAGATGTATGCCGAAAAGGGCAACCACATCATTACGGCGGCAACCGAGCACAAGGCGGTGCTCGACACATGCAAGCATTTGGAAAAGAAGGGCTGCCGGGTTACCTACCTGCCGCTGAAGGGCGACGGGTTGGTGGATCTGGATATGCTCCGCGATGCGATCACCGAGAAGACGATCCTGATCAGCATCATGTACGCCAACAATGAAATTGGCGTGATTCAGCCAATTAAGGAAATTGGAAAGATCGCCAAGGAGCGGGGGGTCCTGTTCCATTCCGACGCGGTACAGGCATGCGGCAAGGTGCCGGTGAATGTGATCGAGGACGGAATCGACCTGCTTTCGATAACGGGTCACAAGATCTACGGGCCCAAGGGCGTTGGCGCGTTGTACGTCCGGCGGAAGAGTCCGCGCGTTCAGCTCACCGCGCAGATGGATGGCGGCGGTCATGAGCGCGGGATGCGGTCGGGCACGCTGAATGTTCCGGGTATCGTGGGTCTCGGCGCGGCTTGCGAAATTGCGCAGAAAGAAATGCCGGCGGAGTCGGCGCGGCTGCGCGCGCTGCGCGACCGGCTGCGGCAGAAGCTGGAGGCGAGCCTGGAAGAGGTCTACATCAACGGCTCGATGGAATACCGGCTGCCGAACAATTTGAACATGAGTTTCGCCTATGTGGAGGGCGAAAGCCTGCTGATGGGCATCAACGATATTGCGGTTTCGTCCGGCTCGGCTTGCACGTCGGCCACGCTGGAACCGAGTTATGTCTTGAAGGCGCTGGGGCTCGGCGACGACTTGGCGCATACATCGATTCGTTTCGGCCTGGGCCGGTTTAACACCGAGGCTGAGGTTGACTACGTCGCGCAGAAAATGATCGATGTGGTGAACAAGCTCCGCGAACTGTCCCCGCTTTGGGAGATGTTCAAAGAAGGCATCGATCTCAGCAAAGTCCAATGGACGGCTCATTAATCTCGAGGAAAAAACATCATGGCTTACTCTGAAAAAGTTGTCGATCACTACAATAATCCGCGCAATGTCGGCTCGATGGATAAATCGCGGTCCGACGTTGGAACGGGCATGGTCGGCGCACCTGAGTGCGGCGACGTAATGAAGCTGCAGATTCAGGTGAATTCGGCTTCGGGCGTGATTGAAGACGCCAAGTTCAAGACGTTCGGCTGCGGGAGCGCGATTGCGAGCTCGTCGCTGGCCACCGAATGGCTGAAGGGCAAGACGGTGGATCAGGCGCTGGAGATCAAGAACACCGATATTGTGACTGAATTGGCGTTGCCGCCGGTGAAGATTCACTGCTCGGTACTCGCCGAGGACGCCATTAAGGCGGCCATCAACGATTACAAGACCAAGCAGGGCGCGCCGGTTGGCGCGGAAGCGGTTTCCCACTGATGACGACTACCGAAATTGCGCCTGTGAACGCAACGCCGGCGATCGAAGTCACGCCGAAGGCAATCAGCAAGATTCGCCAGGCTTTCGAGAAGCAGGGCGTAACCGGCGGATTGCGCCTGGGCGTGTTGGGCGGCGGATGTTCGGGATTGAGCTACCAGTTCAAGTTCGACACCAAGCCGCGGGCGACGGACCACATCTTTAATTTCGACGGTGTAAACGTCTGGGTGGATCCCAAGAGCATGAACTTCCTGAATGGCATGGTTCTCGACTACAAGGAGACCATCATGCAGTCGGGCTTCGAGTTCATCAATCCGAACGCTCAGAAGTCCTGCGGCTGCGGCACCTCGTTCTCGGCGTAAGATGCTTTCGGGTCCTCCACCGTCGGATTACTTCGCTATTTTCGGTATCGACAAAAGACTGGCGCTGGATCTCGAAGACCTCCAGCGCCGTTTTTATGCGAATAGCCGCGAATGGCATCCGGACCGTCACGCGCGCGCCGGCGCCGAGCAGATGGCGTATGCGGAAGCCGCGTCGGCCACGCTGAACGATGCCTGGCGAGTGCTGCGTGATCCGGTGGCCCGCGCCGAGTATGTGCTGAAACAGGAGGGCTTCGACATCAGCGAGCAGCGCGGCAAGGACGTTCCGCCGGAATTGCTGGAAGAAGTATTCGACCTCAATATCGCGCTGGAGGAGGCCCGGGACGGGGACAGTTCAGCCAAGTCCGAGGTTGGCAAGTCACTGGAACGGTTTGAACTTCTTCTCAAAGACATCGATTCCGAACGCGACGCAATCTTTAGCGCCTACGATGCGGCGCCCGGCCGGGAGATGCTCAACCGCCTTCGGGCCCTGCTAAATCGACGTAAATATCTACAGAATCTGGTGCGCGACGCACGCGCCGCGCTCGCATAACTCTACCCCATGTCTCTTTTCCAAATCGATTTCGGGAGCGAGGACAAACCGCACAAAGTGGTTGGTATCGATCTCGGAACCACCAATTCTCTGGTTGCCTTCATGGACCTGACAGCGCCCAAAGTAATTCCAGGCGCCGATGGAAATCCCATCATCCCCAGCGTTGTTTCGATTCCCGAACACGGCGAGCCCATCGTCGGCGCCGCCGCTGTTGAACGCCTGATTACCCACCCGGACCGCACGATTTATTCGGTGAAACGGCTTATGGGCCGCGGAGTTGCCGATGTCCAGGATGAATTGAAGCTGTTCCCATTCCGGATTGCCGAAGGCAGCGAGTCGGTGATTCAACTCTCGCTTGGGGATAAACGGTTCACGCCTCCAGGGATCAGTGCCCACGTGCTGCGGCAACTAAAGCGGAATGCCGAAGCGTATCTGGGTGAGCCGGTGGATCACGCCGTGATCACGGTGCCCGCCTACTTTAACGACGCCCAACGGCAGGCAACCAAGGATGCGGGACGAATCGCCGGTCTGCAGGTGATGCGGCTGGTGAATGAGCCGACCGCCGCGGCGCTGGCCTATGGCTTGGACAAGCGGGAGAACGGCGTCGTGGCCGTGTACGACCTGGGCGGCGGCACGTTCGACATTTCGATCCTGAAGCTGCATGACGGCATCTTTGAGGTGCTGGCTACAAATGGCGATACGCACCTTGGCGGGGATGATATCGACAACCTGTTGCTGCGCGTTGCTCTGGAAGATATTGCAACCGAATGGGGGGCCGATATCAGTGGCGACCAGTCGGCCGTCCAATCGCTTCGCCGCGCCGTGATCGACGCCAAGCATCAGCTTTCCACACTCGCCGCGACCGCCATTGCGTTTCATTACAAGGGCAAGGGCTATCGCCGGGAACTTACGAGGGAGCTCTTTGAAAAACTGATTACTCCCATCGTCAATCGGACGCTGGGACCGTGCCGCGCTTGCATGGCCGATGCCGGTTTGACGCCAGAACAGATCGATGAAGTCGTGCTGGTGGGAGGCTCGACGCGCATACCGCTCGTCCGCCAGGCGGTGCGCGCGCTTTTCAAAGCCGAGCCCCATACCGAGCTGAATCCGGACGAAGTGGTGGCATTGGGCGCGGCCGTGCAGGCCGGAATCCTAAGCGGACATGTTCCTGACAAACTGCTGCTGGACGTAACGCCGTTGAGCCTGGGGATTGAGACGATGGGCGGCGTGGTATCGAAGCTGATCCATCGCAACTCTACGATCCCGGCTACGGCGGCGGAGACCTTCACGACCGCCGTGGACGGCCAGCGGAACGTGCTGATCCATGTTGTGCAGGGCGAGCGCGAAATGGTTCGCGACTGCCGCAGCCTGGCTCGTTTCGACCTCAAAGACATTGATCCGTTGCCGGCAGGCATGGCGAAGATCGAAGTTCGATTCCTGATCGATGCGAACGGGATTCTGAATGCCACTGCCAAGGATCTGCGAACCGGCAGGGAACAGACAGTCGAAGTGAAGCCCAGCTACGGCCTCTCGGATGAACAGGTGGAGGCAATGATTCTGGAATCGTTCGCCAAGGCGGAAGAGGACTTCAACGAGCGCCAGGTTCGAGAGGCGAGAGTGGAAGCCGACCGGATTCTGAACGCCGTCGATAAAGCAAAGGGCGACGATGCCTACCTGGAGCTCACCAATGAGGAACGGGCGTTGGTGGACAACGGCATTGCCGAATTGCTTCTGGCGTACCACGGCGAGAATCATCATCTGATCCTCAACAAAATTGAAGCGCTCAACAAGGCGACGCTGAAGCTGGCGGAGCTAATGATGAATACGGCCGTACGAGGCGCGCTGAAAGGAACGAAGATCGACTTATGAAGAAGCTAACCTGGCTGGACGCCGAAGACATTGGCCTTTCCCTTTATGAAGCCCATCCGGACACCGATCCGCTCACTGTCCGATTTACGGATCTTCATAAATTCGTCCTGGCGATAGAGGATTTCGACGACGACCCGGCCAAATCCAATGAGGGCAAGCTGGAGGCCATCCAAATGGCCTGGTATGAGGAATGGAAGGACAACCAGTAGGGCGGTAGTAGAAAGAAATTACAACTTCCTTACTTTTTTTATTTTTTCCGGGCATAATCTGGGGTTGGTAATCCACATGCCTCTCCGGATTAATCTTCGCCTAACCTTCGCCATGGTATTGCTGGCAGTTGCCAGCGTCGCGACATTCCATACACTTAGACCGGTTGCCGTTAAAGCCCAAGACAATCTGACGCCGGGAATGCTATTCGGCCCGTTGTGGGTTGGCGAAGGGCAGCACTTGGAACTTTGCGCCGCCAACCTCGGTGAGGGGGATATTAACGCCGTGGTCCACTTTCGTAATAACAGTACGGGGGAAGTGACGGCGCTGGAGACAATTGTGCTGCCGCAAGGCGGCGGCGCTTGTGCCTACTACACAGGCCAGGGCCGCGTCGTCGGAATGGCACGGGGCGACGGCCGCGCATCAGACTGGGTGAGCCCTTCCAATGCGTTGATCTCCACGATGTCGGTAGTCGACAACGACGGCAAGACGCAGGCGGCCGTTCTCGGCAACGCAAAACTGTGGCTTCGCGGCCTTTAACGCGCCGGTCTCTGCTCTCGGCCGCGTTCGCCCCGCCGGCGGTTCCGCTATTCGAGGAGATTCCCGCCGCAAAGAGCGGCATTCACTGGCGGCACGACAACGGCCGGTCACCGCATCGCTATTTGCCGGAGTCGGTCGGCCCGGGAGTGGCATTTGTCGATTACGAGAACAACGGCTGGCCCGGCGTTTTTCTGGTGAACGGCGGCCCCTCGGATTTCTATCGTCCGCGCCAGGCGGTTCGCCACGCGCTCTACCGGAATAATCGCGACGGCACATTCAGCGATGTGACCGCGCAAGCGGGGATTGCGCCCGCAAGATCCTTCGGGATGGGGGTAGCTGCCGCCGATTATGAGAATTCGGGGTATCCGGGCCTTTTCCTGTCGGCTTACGGCGCCGCAACGCTCTACCGCAACAATCGCGACGGAACGTTCACCGACGTGACGGCCAAGTCTGGTGTCGATGCCCCGCCGTGGTCCACCAGCGCGCTCTGGTTCGACTACAACGGCGACGGACTTCTGGACCTGTTCGTCTGTGGGTTTGTCGAATACACCGAAAAGTCGCAGGCAATTTGCATCGCCGAGCGCGGCGGGAAATCCGGCTACTGTATCCCCCGCATCTTTCGGCCAAGCACCTGCCGGCTCTTTCGCAACAACGGCGACGGCACCTTTACCGATGTCAGCAAGGAAACCGGAATCGCCGGGCGCCCCGCCAAAGCTCTGGGAGCGGTCACGACGGATTTTAACAACGACGGCCTTCTCGATCTTTTCGTGGCTAACGACACGCTGGAAAACTTCCTTTTCACCCATCGCGGCCAGCGATTCGAAGATCACGCCATTGCTGCCATGGTCGCATTCAGCGAATCCGGCTGGGCCCGGTCCGGGATGGGTGTCGACTCGGCCGACATCGACGCCGACGGATGGCAGGACCTTCTGGTCACCAATCTCGATAAGGAACGCTATTCGCTCTATCGCAACACGCGTCATGGCGTTTTCGACGACCTGTCGTTTGCCGGCGAAATCGGCCGGGTCACTTACAACATGAGCGGCTGGGGCTGTAAGTTCTTCGATGCCGACAACGACGGGGAAATCGATCTCCTGCTTGCTAACGGGCATCCCGACGATCTGGTGTCCGAGCGCAATCCGAAAGTAACGTGGGATGAGCCCTTGCTTTTTATGCAGCCTGGCGGCGGCATGTTGCGTGATCGAAGTGCGACGGCGGGCCCGGTGTTTCACCGAAGGCTGGCCGCGCGGGGCCTGGCCGCGGGAGATTACAACAACGACGGACGGCTGGACTTCGTGGCTGGCGTCAACGGCGGCGCGCCACTGCTGATTCGGAACAACGCGGGCGAAGGGAATTATTGGGCCGGCGTGAGGCTGAAGGGCGTCACCGCCAACCGGGACGGCACCGGCGCGCGAATCGCCTGGAGCGCGGGAGGAGTTCGACGCGCGCGCCTGAAGACCTCCGGCGGCAGCTATCTGTCCAGTCACGACACGCGCGACATTTTGGGTCTGGGCCGAAATCAGAAGTGCGACTGGGTGGAGATTCGCTGGCCCGCCCCGTCAAAGCGCGTTGAGCGCTTCGACGGGGTTCCAACGGGCCGGTATACGGTATTGGAAGAAGGCCGGGGCCGGCCGGTTTAGCCCCGCCCCGCGGACGCCGATTTAGCCGTTTCCGGCTCGCCCGCAAGTGCCGGGTAAACGACACCGGCGATTGCGGCGCCGATGATCGGCGCGAGCCAGAAGAGCCATAATTGCTCAATCGCCCAACCGCCTACGAAGAGCGCAGGTCCGGTGCTTCGAGCCGGATTCACGCTGAGATTCGTAACCGGGATTCCGATGAGGTGGATCAGCGTGAGCCCCAGGCCAATCGGGATCGGGGCGAAACCGCTGGGAGCGAGTTTGTCGGTCGAACCCTGAATAATCAGCAGGAAGAAGAAGGTGAGCACAACCTCCGCGGTGAAGCAGGCCATCATGGTATAGCCGCCCGGCGAGTGGGCTTCGAATCCGTTGCTCGCGAATCCGGCGCTCACATCAAATCCGGCTTTCCCGCTAGCGATCACCAAGAGCGTCCCGGCCCCCGCGATGCCGCCCAGCACCTGGGCCACGATGTAATGGGGCAATTCGGCCATAGGAAACCTTTTCCCGACTGCAAGTCCAATAGAGACTGCCGGGTTCAGATGACATCCGGAAATGTGCCCGATGGTATAAGCCATCGTCAAAACGGTAAGCCCGAAGGCAAAAGAAACGCCCAGCAGGCCGATGCCTACAGCCGGGAAAGCAGCGGCCAGGACGGCGCTGCCACATCCGCCGAAAACCAGCCAGAACGTTCCGAAGAACTCCGCAATTGCGCGTTTGGTTAAGGTCATGTGAACCCTCTATATTGCCGCCCTGAGATTGACCGGACCGCAACGCCGGACGGAGGCGGGCAGAAAGACTAATGTTCTAGGATTCGAATAGAATCATTTTTTCGGTGGTTTCTTGCGTGCGTATCGTGAAGCGCAAGCAGACATAATAGTACTTCGTCCGCAAATTCGATTACAATTTGGAAGCAGAAAGTGGGGAACATGCCGAAGCTATTTCGAAGCGTCCCTTGGTTAGGAACTTTGCTTCTAATTGCGGTCCTGCTCACCTATGCAGGTATCACGGCCCTTCATAGGCGCGATGGGGCCCGGGTGTACCGAATCGGCTGGGAAGAAGTATTTCCCTTTCAAGTTAGCGGCGAGATCGGGCAGCCGACGGGATTCGCGGTTGAAGTGGTCCGCGAAGCGGCGCGGCGGCGCGGGATTCAGTTGGAGTGGGTAAAAATAAGGGGATCGGAGGCCTCCCTCAGAAGCGGAGCGGTTGACCTGTGGCCGCTCATTACGATAACTGAGCCGCGCAAGAAAATGATCCACATCAGCGATCCGTATGTGGAGCATGAGCACCATATGGTTGTCCGGACTTCGAGTCCCTACTGGGAGGCGAAGGATTTGGCGGGAAAGACGGTGGCTCATCACGCGCTCCCGATCGCAGCGCGGTTGATTGAGGAACGACTCAACACGAGGGTCAGCCTGGTTGCGCGCGACTCGATAAAGGACAGCATAGAAACTGTTTGCCGCGGAGAAGCCGAGGCGGCGTTTGTGGATGAGTTCGGGAGTTCCTCAGCCCTCTTAAATGGCATTGCATGCAGCGGCACGGCGTTGCGGGTGATGTGGCTCCCGCAAACGCGAACCCAATTAGGAGTCGGCTCGACCTTTGAGTCGGCCGGCATCGCCGACGAAATCCGGTCGGAGATCGGCGCTGTCGCCGAGGCCGGTGAACTGGCGCCAATCATGTCGCGTTGGGGTTACTATCTACCGCAGCATTTGGCTTCCATCAATCGGCTATTGCGCGCGAATCAACTCAAATGGCGTTTGATTGCCATCATCGCGGCAATAGGATCGCTGCTGGTTATCGTGATCTTGGAGGCCATGAAGATAAGGCGGCAGAAGGAACGGCTCGAAACGGAAACGATCGAACGAAAGCAGGCCGAAAAAGAGGTATTGGAATGGACTGGCCGTTTTCGTGACGTGCTGGAAGGCGCGCAAATGGTCGCCATCGTCACCGATTCGAATCGGGCAGTTTCCTTTTGCAATGATTACGCGTTGCGGCTCGGTGGTTGGAATCACGAGGAGGTAATTGGCCGGCCGGTCAACGAACTGCTGGATCGGCAGTATGTGGAAAAGCTTCAGGAGTCCACAACGGTTTCCGAGCCCGAGAGCCGGCTTTTGCTGGCGTCGGAAGCTCCGCTTCAAACGAAGTGTGGCGAACGGCGTTGGATTCGGTGGAACAGTACGATCCTTCGCGACGCTGCGCGAAATGTGATCGGATTTGCCTGCCTGGGCGAGGATGTCACGGAACTGCAAAGGCTCCGCGCCGAGGCTGCCACACGGGAAAGCGAGGAGCGTTTCCGGGCCATCTTCCTAGACGTAGCGATCGGCGTCGGACAAATCGATCTGGCGGGAAACGTGATGCTCGCAAATAACGCCTACAGCGCCATTGTCGAGATTCCCATAGAAAAACTGATCGGTACCAACTTCCGGTCCTTCACCCACCCTGACGACGTTGACAGCCAACTGATCCAGATGGACCGGCTATTGGAAGGGGAAGCTTCGCCGATTTGTGTGGAAAAGCGATATTTGCGAAGGGATGGTTCCGTTGTCTGGATGAGGAAAAATGTTTCTCTTGTTCGCGACCTCGACAACCGGCCCAAACATTTCATCTTCGTCGTCGAGGATATCTCTCCCCAAAAAATGGCGGAATCTGCGCTCCGCTTAAGCGAAGATCGATTCCGCATCATGGCGAATACCGCTCCCGTAATGCTCTGGACCACTGGTCCGGACAGACTATGCACATTCCTGAATGATTGCTGGCTGATCTTTACTGGCCGGACTCTGGAGCAGGAAATTGGGCATGGATGGTCGGAAGGGGTCCACCCTGATGATCTCGATCAACTTTTGAGTATCTACTACGAAGCGTTCGACCTCCGGCAAAACTTTCAAGTAGAGTTTCGGCTTCGTTCGGCAACGGGAACTTACCGGTGGATGCGGGGATACGGCGTTCCCCGATACGAGCCGGACGGTCGATTTGCAGGGTATATCGGATCGTCGGCCGATATCACCGATACCAAGCGGAAGCATGAAGCCGATATCGCGGGCCAGAAACTCGAAACGGTGGGCCGTCTGGCGCGTGGCATCGCGCACGATTTCAACAATCTGTTGGGAAGCATTTTGGCCGAGACGGAACTGGCTCGATCCGAACTCTCCGGCAATCCTGTAGCCGCGGAAAGAGTGGAGAAGGTTCGTCTTATAGCTGTTCGTGCAGCCGAGATCGTTCGGGAGTTGATGACATTCTCCGGGCAGCCGAGCGCGGATCTGCAGAACGTGGATCTCTCCGAACTGATCGGGGAGATGTTGAACTTCTGCTCGAGTTCTGTGCCGAAGAACGCGGCCCTGCGGGCCGAACTGGCTCCCGGCCTCCCCTCGGTTCAAGCCAACGCGGCCCAACTCCGGCAGGTTGTTCTGAACCTTATCGTGAATGCATCGGATGCACTCGGCGATCAACCTGGGCGCATTCTGATTCGCACGAGCCGCGTGGCGTTGCCCCCGGCTTCGGCGGCAACGGCGGCCGCGGAACTTACACCCGGAGACTATATCCGCTTGGAAGTTCTGGATACCGGCTGCGGGATGACGCAAGAGGTCCGGGCAAAGATATTCGATCCATTCTTTTCTACAAAGGCAATGGGAAGAGGATTGGGGCTTGCCACCGTTCAAGGAATTGTGCGCAGCCATGGCGGTTCCATTCAGGTGATTAGCGCTCCCCAGCAGGGCTGTTGTTTTGAGATACTGCTGCCGTGCGTGAATGAACTGGCGCCGGTTAGCACGAAGCCGACCGAGCCCTTTGTTGCCAGCGATCGGACCGACCTAAAGCAGGGAACCGTTTTGATGGTGGAAGATGAGGAATCCCTACGGATACCAGTCGCGACAATCCTGCGCCATAAGGGGTTCGTGGTCATCGAGGCGGCGGACGGCATTACCGCCCTTGAAGTCTACCGGGAAAAACAGAAGCAGATCGGAACGGTGCTGCTGGATATGTCGCTGCCCGGAAAGTCCGGTGCGGAAGTTTTCGAAGAGTTGGTGCGGTTGCAGCCGGACGTCAAGGTCGTCCTAACAAGCGCATACGGCGAAGCTACGGTTCTCGGATCGATTCACGGGCTCAAGCCGTGGGCGTTCATTCGCAAGCCGTATTCGCCCCGGGAACTAGGGGAACTGCTTCGGGCGGCGTGCGGGACGAAGTCCGAGGACCCGGTGACCAGTTCGGTGCATTGAGGGTTGGGCTATTTGCTTACCAATGCCTAACGCATTTCCTTTTGCGCGAACGCTTTGGCCATTAGCTCCTGCTCGGCTCTTGGGATTCGTAATCACGTAGTTTCGGCGCGCCACAATTCGACCGTTTCGCGGGTTTTCGAGATGACTGATTGTGCTTCGGCGGCGGTCAATCCATAAGCCCGGTGCGACTCCTAGTGATTCCGCGCGGCCGCGTCGCGCTTGTATTGTAATATTACAAGCTAGGCTGACGAAGAGGCGCATACGGCGGACGCGTTTCGATGGCGAAAGAGGAACGGGCTAACGCAGGTCAGTGCGACGTCCCTGCTGGGCGTCTCGCAACCCTACTTATCGCTGATTGAAAAGGGTGTGAGATCTTTGACTGCGGAGTTACGGAATCGGATGAAGACTTCCGCCGCCAAGGATCAGCAGAGGTCGTCGGACGATCTTTTCCGGACACAACTGAGCGCTCTCGGCTATCCCGGATTTGCTCACGTTTGGGATACGTTCTTCAGGTCGCAGCTGTCGATACGCCCGGCGGCCAGATGGCCGTCCGCGAATTGGAACGCGCGCCCCAGCTGCAAGAAGATACTCTGTGCTGGGATTCGCTGCCCGCGGTAACCCGCGACTGGATGCATACAGACAGAACTCCTCTTGCCGAGCATTGGAATGTCTTGACAAGGCTCCGTGCGGCGGACGTTCACAATGCGGCCTGACCGCCCGGCCGAACCGTGGCGCTCGTTCTTGACAGACCTGGACGCCGCACTCGACGGGCCCTCCGACATCCACTGAATCGGCGGCTTCGTCGTCAGCCCGCACTATGGGTTCACCCGCGAAACGGCGGACCTTGATGTTCTTACCTTGATTCCGCCAGAAGCAACCAAGAGTGTCGCCGAGTTGGCGGGTAAGGGCTCACCACTCCAACGGAAGATCCGGGTCTACATTGATCACGTCGGTGTGCCCAACTACCCTGATAACTACGGAAGCCGTCAGGTAAGAGCCTTCCCGATCTGGCCAAATGTTCGGCTTTGAGCGCTGGAGCCGCACGACCTGGCCTTGACCAAGTTGGAACGGAGCAATGACCGCGACATCCGTAGCGTTATGTACTTGGCGCAGGCCGCCTCATCACACGGGCCCCCTGATCTCGCGGCACGAGGCCGAACTGGAACCCTACATCGCCAGTCGAACTCTGACTGGCGTGTTGGCCCGGTAGTGGCAATCATTTACCGAACCTCAAACAAAACCGCCCTCTCGATCCTGAGATGTCACCACTGGGATTGGGGTAGTTAATTGAGGCTGCCATTGGGGCCAGGGCCTAACTTAGGAGTACAATAACTCCATTGTTCAGCGGTAACAATGACCGGCCAGACGATCTCCCATTATCGCGTCCTGGAAAAGCTCGGCGCGGGCGGCATGGGTATTGTCTACAAGGCCGAGGATTCTACGCTCGGCAGGGCTGTTGCTCTGAAATTCCTTCACCCGGACACAACCGGAGACCCCGAGATCCATAAACGATTCCTCTACGAAGCGCGCTCGGCCGCGGCGTTGAATCATCCGAATATCTGTACGGTATATGAAATCGACGAAGCGTCCGGTTTCCTGGCGATTGAATTCATTGAGGGCGAAACGATTGAGGCCAAGCGCAATCGGCGCCCACTGCCAATCGACGAAGTCCTCGACATCGCTATCCAAACCTGTGAAGGTCTACAGGCCGCGCACGAAAAAGGCATCGTGCACCGCGATATCAAGAGCGCCAACCTGATGGTCACCTCCAGGGGCCAGGTCAAGATCATGGACTTTGGACTGGCGCGCCTGTCAAACCGGACCAGGATTACAAGAATCGGTGCAAGCCCGGGGACGCCGTCATACATGGCGCCTGAGCTTTTTGACGCCAATGAGGCCGATCAACGTAGCGATATCTGGTCCCTTGGCGTCCTGATCTACGAGATGATCGCTGGGAGATTGCCCTTCGAAGCCGAGACCGAAGCGACCCTTTTCTTCGCAATTTTGAACAAAGAGCCGGAGCCGCTCACGGCTCTCCGTAGCGGCGTGCCGTTGGAGTTGGAACGGGTTGTCACGAAGGCATTGGCGAAGAATCCAGACGCGCGCTATCAACACGTCGAGGATCTCGCCGTCGACCTGAAAGCATTGCGGCGCACGGCTACCCCGGCCCTGGAAATTGCCGCGCGCGGAAAACCGAAATCGGGAAAGCGTATTGCGTTCGTGACCGCATCGGTAGTTGTTATCTCCGCGGCAAGTTTCTGGATGTGGCGTGAACGAGAGTCCAATTCCCATCAGAAAGCCATGCATCAGGTAGAGTCGCTGGCCGACGCTGGAGCCATGATCGAGGCCTACCGGCTCGCGCAGGTTCTCGATCAGCGCAATGCAAGGGATCCAGCCATGACGAGAGTCTGGGACACTATAGGACCTTCCAGCACAATCATCACCGATCCTCCTGGCGCGGATATATACATTCGTGACTACCTGAAGCCGGATAGCCAATGGCTCCGTCTCGGACAGTCGCCGATGCAATCTGGCCGCGTGCCCGACCTGTTTATCAGTCTGCGTATCGCGAAGCAAGGTTACGTCGATGTGGAGTGGTCGCTACGTCCATTTGTTGTACCACCCGTTAAATTAATGCCGGTCGACTCGTCACCGGCCGGCATGGTGTATATCATTGGCACCGGCCGAAACGGGCAGGCAGCCCCCCTCGACGATTTTTGGCTCGATCGTTACGAAACGACCAACGCCGACTATAAGAAATTTGTAGACGCCGGAGGCTACCGCGATCAAAAATTCTGGACACAGCCATTCGTCGAAGCCGGCCGAGCCATTCCGTGGGAACAGGCGATGACGAAGTTCGTGGACGCCACTGGCCGTCCCGGTCCCGCAAATTGGGATCTCGGTTCTTTTCCTGAAGGCGCGGCAAATTTGCCGGTCACGGGTGTGAGTTGGTATGAAGCCGCCGCCTTCGCAGAGTTCGCGGGCAAAGCGCTTCCGACAGTGCATCACTGGCGGCAGGCCGCGATCTATCAGCCAATCTCCTCTGAAATCATTCAATTGAGCAACTTCGAAGGCAAGGGCCTGGCGCCTCAAGGAAAGTTCAAAGGCGCCGGCTTCTTCGGCAACTATGACATGGCAGGAAACGCCAAAGAGTGGTGTTGGAACGCCACAGGCGACAAACGATACATCCTGGGCGGCGCATGGTCAGAGCCCAGTTACTTGTTCATCGATAATGACGCTCGTTCCCCATTCGAACGCGCGGAGACCTTCGGGTTTCGCTGTGCCCGATATCTTCGACCGATTCCCGACAATCTCAAAGCACCGTCGAACGTAAAGCTGCGCGATTATGCTATCGAGAAACCTGCCTCCGATGAGCAGTTTAAGTTCTTTCAGAGCCTATACGCCTATGATCGAACACCTCTTGATCAAAAGGTCGAGTCGGTCAATGAAACCGATCACAACTGGCGACTGGAAACCATTACATTCAACGCTGCCTATGAACACGAACGAGTAACCGCATATCTGTTCGTGCCGCCGAAAGCAAAGCCTCCATTCCAGACCGTAGTGCATTTTCCTGGCGGCTACGCGTTGTTTGTGGATAAGGTCGATAGCACCGCCGTGCACCCGATTCGCCACTTCGTGCAAAGCGGCAGGGCAGTCCTCTTTCCGATTTACAAAGGCACGTTCGATCGGAAATCCAAATCGCAAACGAGCACGCCGCTGGCGTGGCGCGACCGGTTAGTCCAGATGTGTAAGGATCTCTCTCGTTCCATCGACTACCTGGAAACCCGGAAAGATATCGATCCCGCTAAGATTGGCTATCACGGAATCAGCCTGGGTTCTGTCGCCGCGCTCCCCTGTCTCGCCAATGAGCCCAGGATCAAGACTGCGATTCTCCAGGGAGGGGGTTTACTCCCAGGGTCAGCTCCGCCGGAAATCGACCCTCTCAACTTTGTGACAAGGATTCGATTCCCGGTCGTGATGATTAGCGGCAAAGACGATTTTCAATTCCCGGTCGAACAGGCACAGCGTCCCCTATTCCGTCTCCTCGGTTCTGCCGCGGCCCATAAACGGCATTATCTCGTCGAAGGAGGCCATGTAGTCCCCCGCAATCTCGTTGTGAAGGAATCGCTCGACTGGCTTGATAAATATCTCGGTCCCGTCAGTAATAAGCCCTGACTCCCGTGGTTCGGTTCTCGCTGTCGAATCCCGGAGATCTTCGGCATCAACCTCGTCCAGAACGTTGTACTCCTCGAAAAGTTCTGCTAGATTGAGCCAACGTGATCGGCCGGACCATCGCTCACTACCGCATTCTGGAAAAGATCGGGGAAGGCGGCATGGGGATCGTCTACAAAGCCGAAGACACCAAGCTTCGCCGCGTGGTAGCTCTCAAATGCCTTCGTGACCGAGCGCAAAACAACGATGAATTTCGCGCTCGGTTCACCCGCGAGGCGCAGGCCGCCGGCGCTCTGGACCACCCGAACATTTGTTCCGTTTACGAGTTGGGCGAAGCTGAGGGCCAGATGTTTCTCGCCATGGCTTACGTTGAGGGATTCCCGCTCAACCGGATCCGCGCCATCGTCCAGCCATCGCTCTATCAGACGCTCCGCATCATTATCCAAATCGGTGAAGGACTCCGCGCGGCGCATCGAAAAGGAATCGTGCATCGCGACATCAAAGGCGAGAACATCATTATCACGCCGGAGGGCGATGCCAAGATCACCGATTTCGGGCTGGCCCTCATGCGCGACCGCTCTCGTCTGACACGACCCGGAACAATCATGGGCACCGTCACCCACATGTCACCGGAGCAGGCGCTCGCGAAAGAGACGGACAGGCGAACGGATATCTGGTCGCTCGGCATCGTCCTCTTTACCCTTACCGAGGGAAAAGTGCCGTTCAAAGGGGGGACTCCCCAAGCCACACTGATGCTCGTCGCTTCCGGAGAACTCCCGCCTCTTACGCGAGTCCGCGAACCTATCAGAACCGAGCTGAATCGTATTCTGCGCACGGCGCTTGCCAAGGATCCGGCCGAACGCTACCAGCACGTCGACGACTTCCTTGTCGACATGCGCGCTGTGCTGGCGACCCTGCCGCCCGATGAACAAATGCCGCTCGCGATTCCCGCCGCGCTTCTGCCGGAGGAATCCACGGTTACCGCGCTTACAGATTTCGAGTTGGCGCCAGAGGCTGTGCCTTCCCGGAACTGGCTTACAAAGAACCGTGAGTTAGTGATCGGTGTCTTGATCGCGTTATCAATAGCTGCGCTCACCTTCATCATTGGACTGGCGCGCTAGAAGGTAGGGAAAAGGGGTAGTCGCTCGTAGACTCGATGCGGCGACTCGGGAATGCCGCTGGCAGATGTCCGGCTCCACGTTATAGAATCGCTGAGGGCAGCGACCGGGATATGATCGGTCAAACCATCTCGCATTATCGAATCACCCACAAACTTGGCGAGGGCGGGATGGGTGTCGTCTATAGTGCCGAGGACGTAACCCTCCAGCGAACTGTGGCGCTCAAGTTCCTCAGCCCCCACGCGCTCGAGGACGCCGAGGCGAAAGAACGATTCCTGCGTGAGGCGCGCGCGGCTGCCGGCATCGATCATCCGAACGTATGCACTGTCTACGAAATCGGTGAGCAGGATGGGCAGGCGTTCCTGGCAATGGCGTTCATAGAAGGGCAGACGGTGAAGGAGAAGCTCGCGCGGCGTCCGCTGAAACTGGACGAGGCGTTGGACATCGGCGCCCAGTGCGCGGAAGGGCTGCGGGCGGCGCACCACAAGGGGATTGTCCATCGCGACATCAAGAGCGCCAACCTGATGGTCACCGCCGATGGGAGCGTGAAGGTGATGGACTTCGGGTTGGCGCAGTTGGCCGGGCAAAGCGGCCTCACGAAGTCGCGGACTACGCTCGGCACAGCTTCTTACATGTCGCCGGAGCAGGCGCAGAGCCAGCCGGTGGATTGCCGTGGCGACATCTGGTCGCTTGGCGTGGTGGTCTACGAAATGCTGACCGGACGGCTGCCGTTCGAGGGCGAGCACGAGGCGGCTGTGCTGTACGCAATCATTCACTCGTCACCAGAGCCAATCACGTCGCTGCGCGTGGGGATACCGGCGGGACTGGACCGCGTGGTCGCGAAGGCAATGGCAAAGGACCCGGGCAAACGGTACCAGCATGTATCGGATTTGCTGGTAGATTTGCGCGCGCTTAGGAAGGGGCTGCCGGTAACCGCACCGGCCCTTTCCAGCCGCCGCCGGATTGTGTTAGCGGCCGCTGGAGGTCTGGGCGCCGTTGCCCTGGCCACGGCGATTGGTTTGAACAGGGGACGATCACGGCCGATCGGGTCGCTCGCCGTGCTGCCGCTCGAAAACCTCACCGGCGACACCGAACAGGAATATTTCGTGGACGGGATGACGGACGCCCTGATTACCGATCTGTCGAAGGTCCGTGCGCTGAAGGTGATCTCGCGCAAAACAGCGATGCTTTATAAGGGATCGAAAAAGTCTCTCAAGGATATTGCCCGGGAACTCAACGTGGAAGCGGTGGTGGGTGGCTCAGTAGCGCGGGAAGCGGGCAGAGTGCGGGTTACGGCGCAATTGACCGATGCCTCCACAGAAGCGAATTTATGGGCGGACAGCTATGAGCGCGAGCTGACGAGTGTCTTGGCTCTGCAGGCTGAGGTCGCGCGCACGGTTGCCGGGAAAATCCAAGTGAAACTTCGGCCTGAAGAGGAGGCGCTACTGGCGAGCAGCCGGAAAGTGAACCCCGCCACGTACGAGGCGTACTTGCGCGGTATGTTCTGGCTGAACCGAGGGACCTACGCAGACGTGAAGAAAGGATTGGCTCTTCTCGAGCAAGCGGTTCAGAACGATCCGGGAGACCCCCTCGGTTACGCCGCCATGGCGTTAGGTTTCCTGACGGTCGGGCACCTTGGCGATCCGATCGACATCTCAAAGCAGCGCGCCCGATCGGCGGCCGAAAAGGCGATGGCGCTGGACAACAACGTGGCGGAGGCGCATCTGGCTCTGGGGATATTGCAAGGGTATACCGACTGGAAATGGGATCGGGCGCTACAGAGCTTTGACCGTGCGGTGGAGATCAACCCGAATCTGGTTTTTGCGCACTTTCATAAAGCGTGGCTCCATCTGCATTTTGGCCGTTATGGCGCGGCCTTCGAAGAGGCCAAATTAACCCAGGCATTGGAACCGCTGGCGCCAGACTACATGTGGATCTGTGACGTGTACCGGCTGATGGGACGCGAGCAGGAGGCGCTGGTGGAATCCCGGAAAGCGATCGAGCTCCATCCAAAGCATCCAATCGGGCACATTGTCTTGGCACAGGTGTATTCGAACCAGGGGAAGCACGACCAAGCCATCTCTGAATTCAAGACGGCGGCGGCTGTCGGACCAACATTCAAGTGGTACTTGGCCTGTGGGTATCTGAGAGCCGGGCGGCCGGAAGAAACGAAAAGCATGCTGGCTGAACTGAAACGCATGGAGGTCACCCCATGGACCGCATTCTGGCGCGCTACCTTGAACGCAGGCCTTGGCAACAAGGACGAAGCGTTCCGCTGGATTGACTTCGAGCCGCATCACGACTGGATTGCATCTATCGGATTTCTCGAGGAGTTCAGGACGCTGCGAGCCGATCCTCGATTCGCGGCGAAGTTGAAGCAAATGAACGTGCCTGCAGTGTTACCGGCCAACCGCGTCGCGTAGACGGCGACCCTCGTCTACACGATCGGTTCACCAGCTCCATGAGCGCGAACCCTCCTGGATCGAGACCTGCGGGACGATGTGATGCTTCTTGCTTGCCTTGACAGCGTGTTCGCATAATGCGAGCATCAGACTGTGAACGTGATCAGTGTGGCAACCATGAAGCGTCATGCTGCCGGTCACGCGGATGCGTCGCAAGAACTGATGCGCTGGATTAAGGTGGCCAAGCATTCGCTTTGGCGGGATCTCAACGATGTCCGGCGACAGTTTCCGGACGCCGGCCAGTACAAGTCGCTGCTGATCTCCAACATCCGGCACAACCATTACCGCCTGATTGTAAAGGTCGACTACAGGGCCAAGCTTTTAATGATCAAGGAATTCCTCCCGCACAAGGACTATACCCAAGGAGGTTGGAAGAAATGGGCACGCTAACAATCGATGACAGGAAGTACGCTCGCCTCCTGGCCAGGGTTTTGCCACGTATCATCACCTCCGGCCAGGAACACGAGCGGATGCTGGCCGAAGTCGAGCGACTGATGGATAAAGGGGACAGCCGTACGCCCGAACAGGATGCAGCACTGGATCTGATGGTCCGGCTGATCCGGGATTACGAGGAGAAATACGACTCATTGCCGAATCCAAGTCCCGCTGAAATGCTCGCCTACCTGATGGAACAGCGAGGATTGAGGCAGGCCGACATGGTGCCCATCTTCAAATCCAGGGGTTATGTCTCGGAGGTACTCAACGGCAAGCGGGGCATCAGCAAGGCGCTCGCCAAACAGCTTGGCGAATTCTTCCACGTCGGGGCTGATGTATTCATCTGACGACCGTACCTGCTTGGCCGGGGTATTCAGCCGAAGAACCCAAGACCAATCTTGGGGAGTGCAACGCTTTTCCGCTCAAGCCGTGCATGACGTGGTCGACCGCCCCGAGTTCGAACCCTCTCGTCTCGGCGTCCGTCTCAGTCTGGCCCGTAAGCAATGCAACTCGGCCGACCGGCCGGCAAGGAGTGAAAAAGGCGTCGTGGATTTGCGGCAGGATGAAACATACTCGTACATAGGATGATTCGCGGAGGCCCGTTGCGCCCGCCAAGGGAATACCTACTCCTCCCGCGCCTCAAGCGTTTTATTCTTTGTTAGGAGTTCGCCACGCCTTCTACTCGTCCCTCCCGAATCCAGGGTCTGTCCCGAATGCCCGTCCCGATCGTGCTCGGCGGAGTTATCGCAACGTTATATTTCGGGCGCGACATTTTTATTCCTCTCGCTCTCGCTATCACCCTCGCAATGATCCTGTCGCCGGCCGTGGGGTGGCTCGAAAAGCTGCACATTCCCCGTTTTCCCGCTGTACTGGGTGTCATGTTCGTGGCGATCTCCGCCGCATCGGGCATCAGCTATATCATCTTCAACGAGCTGATTCACGTCGCGAACGAGCTTCCCAATTACCGGGTCAACATTGACCGGAGGCTGGCTTCGCTCAGGAAGCCAACCAACAGTGCCTTAGGGCGCGCCGAGCAAAGTGTAATTGAGTTGGGAGACAAACTTTCTTCTGCCGGGAATCCGTCGCCAACTCCCCCGGTAAAAAAACCGGCAGGGGCCAGCGGCACCAATGCCAATCCCCTTGCCGTTCAGGTCGTCGGGCCGCCCGTTAACAATCTGATCTTTTTGTACGACAGGATCAAGCCGATGCTGTTGCCGCTCGCGATAGTGGGAATCGTGCTGGTTTTTGCCGTTTTTTTGATGACTGAGTATGCCGATCTTCGCAATCGCCTGTTCCGCCTCGCGGGTCTTAGCCGGCTGAACGTGATGACCCAGGCCCTCGACGATGCTACGCGCCGTGTCAGCCGCTATCTCATGCTCCAGTTTCTTGTGAACGCAGGCTTCGGCATCGTTTGCGCCGTCGGCCTGTATTTCGTCGGATTGCCGTATGCCGCGCTTTGGGGAACAGTGGCTGCCCTGCTCCGCATTGTCCCTTTTGTCGGTTCAGTGGCGGCCGGCTTACTGCCCGTTGTACTGTCGCTCGCGGTATTTGATGGATGGCTGCAGCCATCGCTCATATTTCTGTTTTTTGCCGCTTTGGAGGTGGTTACTGGAAACTTCTTCGAACCCTGGCTATACGGAGTCAATACCGGCGTTTCCCCGGTGGCGCTGCTTCTCACTACGGTATTCTGGTCCGTGCTATGGGGGCCCGCCGGGCTCATACTTGCTACACCGCTAACTGTGTGCGTCGTTGTGATGGGGCGGTATATCCCGCAACTCTCTTTCCTGCATGTCCTGTTAGGAGATCAGCCCGTATTGGAGCGGGATGCTCTTTTATACCAGCGGCTTCTAGCCATGGACGACCAGGATGCTCGTTCCCTCGCGGAGGAATACCGGCGTCAGAATTCTTCGCTTCAACTGTTTGATAACGTAATGCTCCCCGCGCTTGCCATGGCCGAACTGGATCGGCATAAAGGCGCGATCGACTCGGAGCATGAGGAATTCCTCTTCCTCTGCATGTGGGAATTCCTGACTGAATTTGCCGATAGTCCCCAGCCGCCCCCGGAACAGGAGCGGGATTTCGCCGCGCCCGCTTACGGCGCAGGACGAATACTTTGTTTTCCGGCTCACGATGAAGCGGACGAAATTGCCGCGGCCATGCTTTCTCAACTGTTGGAGCAATCCGGCCGCGCGGTAATTACGTTTCCGCTCGGCGCCTCGCCACAGGGTCTCCTCGATTTGATTAATCCAACCGCGGACGACGTCTTTTGCATCTCATCCGTTCCTCCGTTCGCCTTCGCGCACGCCAGGGCGATTAGCCGGGATCTCCGGAAACATTCGCCGGATGTTCCCATACTCATAGGTGTTTGGGGGTTCAGCGGCGAGCTCGAATCCGCTCTCAAGCGATTTCAAAAATCTGCGCCTGACAAACTAGTGTACACACTGGCTGGGGCCTTGGAGTTTCTGGGCGTTCATCCACCGGGAACTAAGAATCAGAGCGCGTGACGGGCGAGCGGTGCTATCGGGCCGTCGCGCACAAGTCCGTTCCCGCCGGAACCGCGGCGTTATTTCGCTTCATTTAACGGCGGCCAAGGGCCCGCATATCGGCCGACAATGCTTGCGAATAAACCGCAAGGGTTATGTTCTGGTCGGCGTAGCCCTCGCCGACTATTGTGCTTGCTACCGTCAAGTACCGATCTCCGCCGTAACGAGCGACACATCGCTGAAACTCCTTGTGCGGGGCCTGCGCCATCAACTGGGCGAAAACGGTGCGACCGACGTCCATGGCCTATTGTCCATGCTCGCCAGACAGCCAACGAATCAACCGCCCCGTTCAAATCGTTCCCACTTCCAATTCCAGCTATCCGGTTGACTAGCGAGACTTAATGGCTCCGGAAAAAACCGGCTCTGAACGAGAATCTGACGACGAGCCCATTTTAGGCCGCTTTCTTAAAGACGACGAATTCGGTTTTCAGCACCGCCATCCTCTGTGCCTTGAGAAGCAAGTAGCGGAGGTTGCTGTATCCTCGGCCACCGCGCAGTAAGGCCTTGATGTTGCTTTTGACGGCTTCGACGACGCCCAAGGGGACCTTCGTGCGGCAGTAGTTGAGGATGCCCTCCTGATGGCGAAGCAGCATGGCCGCAAGGTCTTCGAATGGCTTGAGCCGTTGCCATTTCAGCTGATCGATCCAGCGGTTGAGGTAATTGAGCGCGGCCTTCTCATAGCGGTAGTTCCATAAACGCTCCAGACTTTCCTTCAACAGATACGCCTTCAGAATCCGCCGGTTGAGTCGAAACAGTTCGTTCAGAATCCCCCGCTTACCGCGGTCCAGGTTGGTCCATCGCGTCAACAGGAGCCAACGCTTTCCTTTCACCATTTCCCTCATTTGCCAGCCCTTGCGGAAGAATTCGGTGCGTCGCACCTCGTCCACCGCCCGGTTGGCGTGCTGAAGGACATGAAACTTGTCGTAGACGATTTTTGCTTGGGGCGCCCACTGGAGAATACTCTTGGTGAACGGCTCCCACATGTCCACACAGGCTGCCGTGATGCGGCTGCGCTGCATCGCGCTCATCTCCGTTCGGAAGTAGCCGTCCAGCGTCTCCTGTTTGCGTTCCCGGCCAAACCATAGCGGCTCGCAGGTTTCCAGGTTGCTCACGACCGTCAAAAACTTCTGTTTCTTGCCCAAGTGAATCTCATCGACTCCCATTTGCCGCAATACCGGAATGCGGCGGCTCTGTCTCCACCGCTCCAGATAGCGCTGATCGATCGCCCGCACCGTGCTGGCCGCCAAGCCCAGCCGGTGGGCCACCATCCGTGCCGACGCTCCCTCACAAGCCTGGCCCACTGCGTCTTCAAAACGCTTGCTGAAAGGCGCTTTGCTTGGCAGTTGCTCGACTCGCTCGGCCTTCACCCCACAGTCCGGGCAACGCACTCGGTACAGTTCGATGACAACCATCGTCGTGTAGGCGAAGCACGACAAGTCGCGAACCTCCCGCTCATAGATTTCATGGATCGCCGCCACCCGGCGGCCGCATCCAGAACACACCCGTTTCTGATTGCCTCGTTTCCGCCGCACCCACAACTTCAGCGTCTTAGCGTCCTCATTGATCTCGCTCCGGTAAACCCGGTAGCCAGGCCAACCTAATACCTTTGTCCAGTCGTTGTCTCTCAAACCGCCCAGTGTGAAGGATTCACCCTCATCGCCGTTTGCCCGTTAAATCGACGTCCTGTCAGTTTCCTGCGCAGAGCCAAAAAAACAGCATTTTCTCATCGAGGGATGAGCCTAAAGGAATGAGATGTTGACTGGGGCTCCTTTCGTTGAGTTTGTGTAGCGCGAAGAAGGGATCGTCGTCGAGGCTGTGGGAATGTGGGAATCGCGGAGCGATTTCCAAGGGCGGTGGGAAGAGAAGGAAAACCTGCTTTTGGTTTTCCACGCTTTCCACGGCCCGTCATTTCCACGGCCTCTTGTTTTCACGCCGACCTCTTTGCCGAAAACAGATCTGCGAACAGAATTCGCTTGGCCTGTTGCATTCGTTTTGCGGCTTCGGTGTCGCTCTCCTGCCGAGCTTTTTTCGTCAGCGCGCGCAGGGTCTGTCCTGCCTTCAAATAGCGGCCCGCGTTGGGTAGTGCCCGGTACACTTCCCAGGGTGTTTCGTAGCGGCGGTAGACACTGCGCTGTTTCCCCTTGGCATCGGTCCTGATTCCGACCTGACCGCACGGGCGATGGAAGTTCAGATAGTCATTGAGATGCTCTTCGTAGAACTGCTGGACTCGGGCTGCCTGCGGCGCCGCGATGTGGACATAGCCCATGTGCTTCCGAATCACCGCTCCGTTCTTGGCTTCCACCAACCCGTTGTCATTGGACCGGCGCGGCCGGCTCTTGGTCTGTTCGACCAGTAACTCCTTCAGCATCGTCGCCACGTTGTAATTGATGAATTCACTGCCGTTGTCGGAGTGGAATCCCCGGACCTTGAACGGAAATTGCGCCAGCAGCGAATACAGTGCCGGCTCCAGCCAGGCTTCGCTGATCTGCGGGACGCAGGCCACCACCTGCCATTGCGTGACTTCATCCACCGCGTTGATGTGATACACGCCTTTGACCCCTTCCCGGTCCCCTTGGTGCACCGTGT
>Ga0315912_10000490_pt1 | contig 73778 bp, 66 predicted proteins | sample VfabasoilMG_FD_204469 | JGI IMG/M metagenome (GOLD analysis project Ga0315912, IMG submission 204469) | Garden soil microbial communities collected in Santa Monica, California, United States - V. faba soil | ecosystem: Environmental > Terrestrial > Soil > Garden | place: USA: California... | reverse complement strand
ATTGCCTTCGACCTTGATTTGTTGAGATTGATGGCAGCGCACACTCGTGTGCGCTGCCATCAATCTCAACCTCGAGCGCCAAGTACACTTTGTATAGGAAGTGATGAACATTCTTGTGGCGCAACGAAGTGCGTCCTGGATTAGCAAAGTCAGGAGACGACTGCTATCGGACCTGAAAGATTTCTACTTTCTTGTCTTTAAAGCAGTAGAGCCTTTCATCGGTTAGCAATGCGAAAGTGCAAGACACGGGTAGTTTTACCGAACGTGTTTCGGTGGAATAGAGATCGAAGAACTGGAGGCTTGATCCCTGCAGATAATAGAGGTCTTGTCCCAAAAAATTAAGGTAGCGAAGAGAAGACGCTGGCAGGGTGCGTAATAATTTTCCCATGCTACTGTAAATATGAATTCCGCTTTTCTTGTCGAGCAGGAAGACAAAGCCTAAATATTCCCGCATCATAATCAAGTCCCTTTTGTCCATGGTCTTGTCAAATGCCAGGGTGGATTCCACCACAACTTTGCTTTCCCGGGTATCCACTCTTCGAAGACTCCAGTCGGCAGCATCCAGGATCCAGAGGTTGTAATCGCCGGAAGAACAGATCAACCAGGGGTCAATAAAAAACGCCGAGTCGACGGTAACGACTCGTGACGGTTCAAAGGTAGGATTCAGCCACGCGTACTGTTGTCGTTCGCGATAGTACGCAAACAACCTGCTGCCATCGCGTGGATCGAAAAATGTAGGGGGCTCCTGGTTTTTGTAGACGCTGTACAACTTTCCATTGACATCGAAATGCTGAAGTTGCCCGTCTCGCGTGGTGACATAAAAATCACCCGGCCGATCAACAGCGACGGAAGTAATAGTGTCACTGACTTCGAGCGAACGGATTTTTTTAAACTGGCCGACGCTCGTTTGAGACGCGACCAGCAACAGCACCAGTACGATTGAATAGTGTTTCACTTAGCACTAAATGTTTTTAGTTCCACCGTATTTCCGTCGTATACCGCGTACGTGTTGTGGTGAACCCATTCGCCCAGATTAATATATCGACCGCGCTCGCCAATTTTCAGGTCGAGGGGAAGATGCCGATGTCCGAAGATGTAGAAGTCATGATGATCGCGTTGTTCTACTTCAGTGCAATACACCCAAAGGTATTCGCCTTCGTTTCCTTCGAATTTCTCCTCGCGTTTCATATTCGTGATCCGGCTCTTCCGTGACCAACGATTAGCAATGGCAATGCCAAGATTAGGGTGAATGCGTGCAAACAACCACTGGCAAATCTTACTGTTGAAGAACTTCTTGATCAGCTTATAAGTATGATCGCCCGGCCCGAGTCCGTCTCCGTGACCGATCATTAATTTTTGATTTCCCACTTCCAGCACTTGATTATCCCGAAGGATAGGTATGCCCAGTTCGGTTGGGAAATAGTCGAACATCCACATATCGTGGTTGCCGGTGAAGAAGTAAATAGGAATTCCCTGGTCCCTGAGTTCCGCGAGTTTTCCTTGCAGCCTGATGAAACCCTTTGGAATGACGTGCTTGTACTCAAACCAGAAATCGAAGATATCACCCATGAGGTAAATGGAATGGGCTTCTGAACGAATCGTTTCGAGCCATTGCACGATGCGCTTCTCCCGCAGGCGGCTTTCTTCGGCATTGGGAACGCCTAAATGAAAATCCGAGGCGAAGAATATCTTTTTATTACCTAATGACTGAATCCTTTGCATAGCAACCGGAAAACTGGTGTCGTCCAGACCGATAAGTTTCAAATAAAAAACTCAGGTCCGTGAGGGCCTGAGTTCAAAAATAGCTTTTTATTTCTGTTGAATCTTAAACCATCTTGGGCTCTTCGGCTTTAGGCTCATCGGTGGCCTTGGCTTCATCCGTAGTCTTGGGTTGAGTCGCTTCTTCTTTCTTCTCGTACTGCCCGGTGCCGTTGGTGAACTGCTGATAAGTCGTTTGCTTTTCGAAAGGTCGTTTGCCGATCAAACGTTCCAGATCTGACTGGAATAAAATTTCCTTTTCAAGTAATTCTTTAGCGATCACTTCCAGGTGCTGCTGATGTTTGGAGAGCAAACGCTTCGTCCGCTCGTATGCGTCATCGATGATGCGCTTTACTTCCTTATCAATTTTCTCAGCTGTAGCTTCTGAATAAGGTTTCTGGAATGCATAGTCATTAGCCTTCGAATCGTAGAACGACATATTACCAATCTCATTGTTCATACCGTAGATGGTAACAATGCTGTAGGCCATCTTCGTGATGCGCTCCAGGTCGCTCAATGCGCCCGTAGAGATTTTTCCAAAGATGATGTCTTCCGCCGCACGCCCTCCAAAAGCCATGCACATCTCATCCAACATCTGCTCGGTCTGATAAAGGAATTGTTCCTTCGGCAGGTATTGTGCGTATCCCAATGCTGCAACACCACGCGGAACGATACTTACTTTCACCAGCGGATCGGCGTGTTCCAGGAACCAGCCAGCCACTGCATGACCTGCCTCGTGGTAGGCAACAATTTTCTTTTCTTCCGGAGAGATGATCTTGGTTTTCTTTTCCAAACCACCGATCACGCGGTCGATGGCATCCTGGAAGTCCTGCATGTCTACAGCTTTCTTGTCGCGACGTGCCGCGATCAGTGCCGCTTCATTGCAGACGTTGGCAATTTCAGCGCCGGCAAAGCCGGGCGTTTGCGCCGATAATTTCTTAGGATCGACCGTAGGGTCCAGCTTGATCGGTTTCAGGTGAACTTTGAAGATCGCTTCGCGACCTACAATGTCTGGTTTGTCAATGCTGATCTGACGATCGAATCGTCCGGGACGCAAGAGTGCTGAGTCCAACACATCTGGACGGTTGGTGGCAGCCAGGATGATGACACCAGAGTCAGTGGCAAAGCCATCCATTTCAACCAGCAATGAGTTCAAAGTATTTTCACGCTCATCGTTCGCGCCGGGCAACTGACCACGACCACGAGAACGCCCGATGGCATCTACTTCATCAATAAATACAATACAGGGAGCTTTCTCTTTTGCTTGCTTGAAAAGATCTCGCACACGCGCGGCACCCACACCGACGAACATTTCGACGAAGTCAGATCCAGACAAAGAGAAGAAAGGCACTGCGGCTTCACCAGCAACAGCTTTCGCCAGCAAAGTCTTACCGGTACCGGGAGGGCCCACGAGCAAAGCGCCTTTAGGAATTTTGCCACCCAGTTTGGTGAATTTTGATGGGTTCTTTAAGAAGTCTACGATTTCCTTTACCTCTTCTTTAGCCTCATCCAATCCAGCTACATCAGCAAAAGTGATCTTGACTTTATTCTCGGCATCGAACAATGCCGCTTTTGATTTTCCAATGTTGAAGATTTGTCCGCCAGGACCGCCACCGCCTGTCATGCGGCGCATGAGCATCCAGAAACCTAGCAGCAGGAGGAAGAGAAGTCCCCATTGGAACATCTGCCCTACATAATCTCCGCGTTCTTCGGTATCGTACTCGGGCTTCTGACCCGGAAGTTTGTCGATGAAGGTTCTGAACTCCTGGTCAAAGTTGCCGGCATCTACTACGCGCACAATAAAGTGCGGGCCGGAGGTGCTGGCTTTGCTGCCCAACGGGCCGCCTTCCAAATCTTGCTTGTATTTTGCGTTCTCCAGTGCATCGCTTGTGAGCGTGACTTCAACGAACTTTTGGTTCTGTATTAGTACCACTTTGCGCACATCTCCGCTCTTGACCATCTGTTTGAACTCTTCATACTTGATGGTCTTCAAGGTCCCCACAGAGTTGAAATACATCACTCCGAAGATGACGGCGATGGTTGCCAGAATGATCCATAACTGGTAATTGCCGCGCGGAGCCTGTTTAGGCAGAAGTGGTTTATTGCTATCTTTTTGTTTGTCAGCCATTTCTATAGTATTACATCAATCCATTTAATTCAAATCAATAACGTGAAGATGAGGTTTTGGTTCGTTTAGTCCTCTATTTCCGTTATATCGGCATCGCCCCATAAACGCTCCAGGGCGTAAAACTCTCTACGATCCTTGCGAAAAACGTGCGCTACCACGTCAATATAGTCGAGGAGCATCCATTCTTTATTGTTTTTACCCTCAATGTGCCAGGGATTTTCTTTGAGCGACTTAAAAACCTCCTGATCGATCGAGTCGGCGATGGCGTCCAGTTGCTTATCAGAGTTCCCTGAACATAAAACAAAGAAGTCGGCCACAGCATTCTTCACTTTCCTCAAGTCCATGATAATAATGTCACTCGCTTTTTTCTCCTGCATGCCCTTCACAATCACCTCACTGAGCTTTTCCGATGTGGCACCCTTCCTTTTCTTGGCCATTAAACTATCTTCGTTTTTGGTTTAAACCTTCAAAACTAAGCAAATCCATTGTATAAAATTCCTGCCCATACCCTTTTCCTGGGTAAGAAGCTCGTTTTTGTGCCGGAATGTGATTCCACAAACACACTTGCCCTACGACTGTGCCAGCAACCTGGAACAATGGAAGGTACTGTCGTGATAACTGACCATCAAACCGCCGGTCGAGGTCAACGCGGAAACACCTGGGAAGCTCATCCTGGTCAAAATCTCACGCTGTCCATCATTTTTAAACCCACTTTCATCGAACCTTCGCGACAATTTCAACTCAACCGCGCGGTGTCTCTGGGATTATTGGATTTTCTGACGAAAAAGGTCCACGCCGAGGTTAAAATAAAGTGGCCCAACGACATGATTGCCGACGGTAGAAAGATCTGCGGTATCCTGATTGAAAACATTATTCAGGGAAACAAACTCAATTTTTCTGTCGCGGGTGTCGGGCTGAATGTCAATCAAACAAATTTCTCTTCCGATCGCGCTACCTCGCTTCGACTGCTGGTCGGCAGCGAAATTCCGTTGGCGCAGGCTTTGGAAGAGTTGTTGGTAGCACTTGAATACCGGTACATGATGCTCAAGCGGAATGTACAGCAACTTGATCGCGACTACCATCATGCGCTCATGGGATTGGAGGAAAAGCGAAAGTTCAAAATCCTGAACGATGAAGTGGAAGGCATGATCACCGGTGTCGATGAAACCGGACAATTGAAATTACAAACAACCGCTGGTGATCAGCGGTTTGGTTTTAAAGAAATAGAATTCGTGTATTGAGACATGATAAAGCCATTTGAGAATACCAGCCGCATAGTAGCCACCTGTAACAAACGATTAGCGCCTTACCTGGAGAAGGAGATCGTTGAGCTTGGCTTTGTTCCCGTTCGAACTTTTCAAACCGGCGTAGAGCTCAAGGGGACATTAATTGACTGCATTCGCCTGAACTTGAATCTTCGCTGCGCAAGCCAGGTATTGTATTCCATCAAAGCGTTCCATGCAGACAACCCGGATGAATTGTATCGGACCATCAGCGAAATGCCATGGGAAGAAATCATTGAGAATGACGGATACTTTTCGGTGACCAGCAATGTTACGAACCCCACGATCAAGAGTGAGTTGTTCGCCAATGTCAAAGTCAAAGATGCTATTGTCGACCATTTCAGGCTGAAGACAGGGCGAAGGCCAGACTCGGGTTCTGATGTCAGTCAAACCGTGATTCATTTGTACTGGCGGGATTTCGAGGCTGAAATTTTTATTGACTCTTCCGGTGAAACGCTGGCCAAGCACGGCTATCGCAAAATACCTGGAAAAGCTCCGATGTTAGAAGCGCTCGCCGCAGCAACCGTCATGGCCACGCGATGGGACAAGGCATCGCCTTTCATCAATCCCATGTGTGGATCCAGTACAGTGGCGATCGAAGCAGCGTTGATGGCGACGAATCGCAGGCCGGGATTGTTTCGCGAAAACTATGCCTTCATGCATGTGATCGGATACCAGGATGCGATGTATAAAACGGAATTGCGCCGCCTTCGCGAGCAAGTAAAAGAAGTGCCGGGTCTGCAGATCGTGGCGACAGACATTCGGCAGGATGCGATTGATATTTCGCTCGTGAATGCTGAGGAAGCCGGCGTTGAAAAATTGATCCATTTCGAAGTGGGCGATTTTGAATTGACTCCCGTTCCAGGGGATCAACCTGGTGTCGTCTTCTTTAATCCGGAATATGGAGAACGGTTAGGCGAGTTGAGCGAGCTGGAAAAAACGTATGCGCGTGTTGGAGATTTCATGAAGAAGAAATGTCAGGGGTATATGGGCTACGTGTTTACCGGGAACCTGGAGTTGGCGAAAAAGATTGGACTGAAAGCCACCCGCCGGATTGAGTTTTACAATGCCAAGCTGGATTGCCGGTTGCTGGAGTACGAATTGTATTCGGGAACCCGACGCGAGCCGAAAAACACACCCGAGGAATAGCAAATCTGTTCCGCCTGAGTTTTCCACCACCGGATTTTTTATTCTACCACCTACTTCTATCTTGTCGGCCAATCATTACCCATGATATCCGTTAGGAATCTTTCATTTGGATACAGCGCTTCATCTGCGATCAGCTTTCCGGATTTTTCTGTGAATCCCGGCGAGCACTGCCTGTTGTTAGGCGAATCGGGTAGCGGAAAAACAACGCTATTGCACCTGGTCGGTGGCTTGCTGAGAAAGTATTCCGGATCAATACGGGTAGATGACACGGAGCTTTCCAGTTTATCAGAATCGTCGTTGGATCATTTTCGCGGCAAGCACATGGGATTTATTTTTCAACGCAACCACCTGATCACCGCGTTGTCGGTTGAAAAGAATTTGACGATGGCACCTTATCTCGCTGGACTAAAGATTGACCATCATCGCATCGACGAGGTGCTGAATACATTGGGTTTGCTTGAAAAAAGAAATAGTAAGGTTACGCAGCTGAGCCAGGGTCAGGCGCAACGGGTCGCCATTGCGCGCGCAGTGTTGAACAAGCCGACGATCATACTCGCCGACGAGCCCACTTCCGCGCTCGATGATAAAAATTGTGATCGCGTCATCAACTTATTGATGGATGTAGCAAACAAAAATCAATCGACCTTGATGGTCGCCACGCACGATCAACGACTGAAAACTAAAATTTCAAATCAGGTAGTACTTGCATAGTCCAGTGGAAATAGTAAGGACCAAATTACAAGCATCAATCCCGATAGCTATCGGGACAAACAAACACCAAATCACAAACCACAATCCCGATAGCTATCGGGACCAAACCCTTACTCACGACCCAATAACTAAAGGCTCCAGTATAAGCATTCCATGAATCTCTTCACACTCGTCGGGAATTATTTGAAAGCACGGCCGATGAACACGGCGATCAACATCGTCTTGCTTTCGTTGGGGATTGCCGTGATCACGATCCTTTTGCTTTTCAACCGGCAGCTGGAACAGAAGATAACGGAGAACGCTAAAGGCATCGACCTGGTCGTGGGAGCGAAGGGGAGTCCATTGCAGTTAATCCTTTGCAGTATTTTTCATATTGACTATCCAACGGGTAACATCAAGTTGAATGAAGCGGAGCGCATTGCCCGAAACAGGTTGGTGAAGAAAACCATTCCGTTAGCATTGGGCGACAGCTATCAATTGTATCGAATTGTCGGAACAACGCGCGCCTATCCTGATTTGTATTCCGCCGAGCTGGAGTCTGGCGCGTGGTGGAGCAAAGATCTCGAGGTTACGATGGGTTCAACGGTCGCAGCGATGACAGGATTGAAAGCCGGCGATCATTTCTCCAGCGCTCACGGCATGATTGAAGGCGGACATGAACACGATGAACACCAATACCTGATAACCGGAATTCTCAAACCCACCCATACAGTCCTTGATAATTTGATTCTGACCAATGTGGAAAGTGTTTGGAAGGTTCACGAGGAAGATGAGGAGGCGACTGCTCAACAGCATGATAGTACTTTCGAGGCATCTCCACTTGTACCGACGGTGGCAAAAGGTGATTCAACCAAAGAAATCACCGCGATGCTGATTCAATACCGGTCGCCGATGGCGGCGATCCAACTGCCGCGATTGATTAACGGGCAAAGCCGTCTTCAGGCCGCATCCCCGGCATTCGAAACAGCGCGCTTGTTTTCCATTTTGGGCGTAGGCGTTGACATCATGATGGCCTTTGCGTATGTACTCATTGTTATTTCAGGGTTAAGCATTTTCATTGCGCTGTATAATTCATTGAAGGAACGGCGCTATGACCTGGCGATCATGCGATCCATGGGCGCGACGCGTTCGAAACTTTTCATTTCCATTTTGCTGGAAGGCGGGGCGTTGACATTGTTTGGCTGTTTTGTGGGATTGGCCATGGGGCATGGCGTTCTGGTGATGTTGTCGAAAATGGTAGGGGAAATGCGGAAAGCCGGGATAAGCGGTCTTGTTTTCTACGACCAAGAGTGGATAATTTTAGGCGGCAGTTTGGCGTTGGGATTGCTCTGTGCTGTATTGCCGGCGATACAAGCTTATAAAACTGATATCTCGAAAGTATTGGCGGGGAACTAAAGGACGGATTGAAAATTGTAATATTGAGTTATGAAGAAAATGTTGATGACCGTGGCGGTAGTGATGTTTGGTGTCATGGCGTGGGCGCAGACAAAAAAGGTGGATTCCTGGGACCTGTTTGCCAAAACCAAGTTTGAACCGAAGTACCACGAAAAGCTGGGAGAATATCTTTTCTATCCCACGTTTTCTGAGGAGGTAAAAAATCTTGCGGGCCAGGAGATTACCATTGTAGGGTACTATGTGCCATTTGCTCCTGAGGATGGTAACTACATTATCATCTCCAAGTATCCGCAGAGCCAATGTTTTTTTTGTGGCGGTGGAGGACCGGAGTCGATCGCGGAGATAAACTTCGCCAAGGATCAGACAAAGTTCCAGATCGATGACCTGATTACGGTCAGAGGAAAATTAAAACTGAACGCGGATGATCTTGAGCACATTAACTTTATTCTCACTGACGCTGTGTTGGTGTCGAAGTAGAAGTGCGGTACAATAATCTTGAAAAAATATACACACTAAATAAAATCCCCCATGAAAAGAAAAGCAACAGCCGTTTGGAATGGCTCCGGCAAAGAAGGTAGCGGACATCTCACCACGCAAACAACGGTTTTGAACAAGACACAATACTCATTCAATTCACGTTTCGCTGAAGGCATTGGAACAAACCCCGAAGAATTGGTAGCCGCCGCGCATGCCGGATGTTTTGCCATGAAGTTGAGCTTCGTGCTGGGCGAAGCAGGATTCACGCCTGACCAACTTAACGTTGAGTGTGCGATCTCATTTGAAAATGGATCCATCATAGAATCACACCTGACCCTTAAAGCTAAGGTTCCCGGAATCAGCAAAGACAAATTCGATACTTGCGCTGCTGACGCAAAAGCAAATTGCCCGATTTCACAATTGCTGAAAACCAACATTACGTTAGACGCTTCACTGGTATAATTCCTGTGAACGTCGTGATTGTCAAAGGGAGTTAGGCTCCCTTTTTTTATCCATGTTTTATAAGTCAGCGAATGAGAACTTTCTTGATCATACTGTTTTTCATGCTGTCGTTTGCCGTGATGGCGCAACGTCAATCGACAATTCCTATAATTTTTGATTCAGATATGGGGCCTGACTACGATGATGTGGGCGCCCTGGCCATGGTGCATGCTTTCGCCGATAGTGGAAAGGTAAGGATCCTGGCGACAGTCGCAAGCACAAAGTATGAAGGAGTCGCCGCCGTGTTTAGCGTGCTCAATACTTATTTCAAAAGGCCCGACGTTTTAATTGGCGTTCCTAAAAATAACGCGTCAGTACTAAAAGACTTCCAGCACTGGACGGACACGTTGATTGAAAAGTATCCTCATCGCATTCTGAAAAACAGTGACGTTCCCGACGCAACGGAAATTTATCGAAAGGTCTTGTCAGGAGAGCGTGATGGAAGTGTAACGATTATCACCGTTGGTTTTCTCACAAACCTGGCGGCGCTTTTAGAATCAGGAGGCGATCGATATTCTAAGCTTTCAGGCAAGGAACTCGTCAGAAAGAAAGTGAAGCAACTCGTCTCTATGGCCGGCAGTTTCCCGCAAGGGAGTGAATTCAATGTTCGCATAGACGCCGCGGCGTCGAAGAAGGTATTTGATGCGTGGCCGACGCCCATTTTATTTAGCGGCGTTGAAATCGGCCGAAAGATTAAGACCGGGTTCCCGTTGAGTCAGAATACTTCAATTCAAAAGAGCCCGGTGAAAGACGCCTTCAGAATTTGTATTCCGATGGCTGCAGAGGATGCTCAGGGTAGATCGAGCTGGGATGAAACGGCTGTGCTCGTTGCTGTAAAAGGACCGGACGCTTATTATTCTCTTCAGCCGGGAAGGATTCAAGTTGCCGCAGATGGTAGCAATACGTGGGACGCAACATCGAACGGGCATCATTACCTTATCGAAAGACTGCCGACCGAAACGGTGCAACAAATCATCAACGCATTAATCATGCATCAACCTTTATGATCAAGCCAACAAAAGATACGCTGAATATTTCCTCCTCTTCAGGTTCGATCTCTCTGGAGATCATGGAACCGGAATCCATGAAGGCGATCCTGGTATTGGCGCATGGCGCCGGCGCAGGAATGGGGCACCCTTTCATGTATAAATTATCGCAAGCGCTCGCCGATCTTGGTGTGGGCACCATTCGATACAATTTCCCCTACATGGAGCAGCGAAAGAATCGTCCTGACCCCGCGCCGATTGCTGAACTGACCGTTGAAAAGGTGGTTGAGTATACGCATGGGAAGTTTAAGAAAACGCCATTGTTTGCAGGCGGTAAATCGTTTGGAGGAAGAATGACCTCTCAATGGTTTTCAAAACGGCCGCAAGGAATTTTGAAGGGTATCGTTTTCTTTGGATTTCCGCTTCATCCGGCTGGCAAGCCCTCGATCGATCGGTCAGCGCACCTGCATGAGATCAATCTTCCGATGTTGTTTCTCCAGGGAACAAAGGACACGCTCGCTGAATTGAAACTACTCGAACCGGTTTGCGCATCGCTGCCGACGGCTACATTAAAATTGTTTGAAGGGGCGGATCATTCATTCAAGGCTTCCAAAAAAGATAACATCGTCGAGTTGGCAGCAGAGACATCTCAATGGATGAAGAACATCATTGACCAAAAATAAGAATGGCACCCTTCCGTCTGAAGGATGCCATCTTACTACCTAACCTACCTGTGAAAAAGAATTACCCAATAATTTTTTCCAACTCGTCAATTTTTTGTTGGGCTTCAGTTTTGCCTAACGAGAGGGATAGTTTATATAACTCGAGGGCTTCGTGTTGTGTTTCTTTTTTCTTCTTAGGCGCGAACTTCGTTCTTGCTGCTGCTACCTCGAGGGCGGCGGCCTGTGCATAGTACATGTCGGCCTGAGTTTTTGTAGCGGTTGTGCTGACCTCGACTACCTTCGCTTCAAGATTTGCTACGTCTGTTTCGCGCATTTTGATTACCTCTTCTTTCTGCGTGAGTACAGAATCTTTCTGGCTTACATTCATCGCGAGGCTTTCATTGTCGTGACGAAGTTTTTCAACTTCACCTTGCAACGCAGCAATCTGGTTTGTGCTCATTTCCAGATCGGCCTTCAGGCGCTTAATGGTCGCACCATAGCTCGCACTGGAGTTCTTGGAAGTCTTCACTGCCTTTTCAAGATCAGCGATTTTGGCTTCCGTCTCTACGATATGCTGATTGATGCTTTGAAGACGGGCTTTGTAGTCCTGATAGGAAGTACCTTCAACGACGTCCGTGCGAAGGATATGACGGTTAGCATCGATTGAATCGATTAACGCGCCGACTTCTTCCAGCGCCTGGGCTGTTTGTTGACTCATCTGCAATTCCGTTTGAAGTGAATCAACTTTTGACTGGAGGCGTTCTTTTTCTTTCATACCACAACTCCAGAGCATGCCTACTAGGGGCAAAGTGAAAACCAGTTTCTTAATCATAACCATGGGTTTATTGTGATTAGCTCTATGGCAAATCAGTTGTCGGTTTTAGCGCGCTGACTTAAACCAGGGTTGAGCGGCCGTTTTGAAAGATGAATTATAGTGGGCCAGGGACGAACGGTAAAGCCCTAAATCATGCAAATGGAAATTTCTGTGGAATTATTCCACACGTTGGGGAAGCATTGCGGCGTGTAAGCGTCAAACGAGGGCGTTTGTTACGTTGAAACTCAGAACGGGAAGCCGATATTCAGGTAAACTTCGACCTGGTCGTTCTGCGGACTATACATTCCTGAAACGCTCATCGGCCCGAACGCTGAATTGTAGCCGAGGCTAAGCGACACTCCTGCCAGGTAGTCCGGCGTCTGAAAGGCTGCACCATTGAACTCAATGTAATTGTACAAAGCACCATTGACCTGGAGCGTAGCGTACACACTCTTCATCCACTGGTACTGCAGGCCTACCATCAAATTGCTGACGGAGTTTGTATTGACCTGGTATTCGTTCAGACCGGCAAAGGTAATTTGGTTCCGCAGGAAATTCAGCAAGCCACCAACGTTGAAAAAATTGAGGTAGCCATGTTTGTAGTTGAAATTCATTCCGGAATTGAACTGGCTCATCAAGGTCCATTTTGTCGAGAGGGGATGGAAGTTTTCGACATTGATTCTCAGCTGCTGATAGGGATCAAAGGACAAGTCATTGATGGCAATTTCAGCGGTGTCGGTTAAGACTGCAAAGTTCTTTGGCGATTGGTTGTAAAATACGCCGAACTCGGCCAATACGTTCCAACCCTGTGTCGAGAAGTATTTCTTGTCGAGGCTGTTGTATTTGTAATACGCGTAGGTATGGAGGTACCGGTTGGTTCCCTCGACGTCAAGGTCGGAATAAATTTTTGGTCTGAGTTTGAAGTACTCGTATGATGTACCGACGCCGAGGGCCTTATCGAGCCCAAACGTACGTTGCAGTTTTCCGTCAATGTAAGCGTAACGGGAGCGATAGAGGGAGACTTGCACAAAATCGTCGTAGATCGGAAATTTGAACCGCTCATGATAGGCGCTAATCACAAAGTTGTTGTTCTCGCCTTTACCAAAAGCTTGCTCTTGTTCAAATTTTACCCTGAAGTTTTCGCTCAGATTGAGCTTCAGTGAAGTCTTTGATCGATCGAAGAAGAGGTTTTTGGATGTAACACCCAGCAGTACAGCAAACTCGCTGAAGGAATGATAATGTATTCCCACTTTGAATGTTGTCAGCGGTTTTTCTTCAACGGACATGAGGAGGTTGGCATGACCGGCGGAAGTCGGCACCCAATTGTAAGTGATCTTGTTGTAGTCGAGCGTACCGTAAACCTGGCGGATGCCGGCGGCAACGTCGCGGCCGTCATACTCGCCGCCGCTTTTCAACTTCAGCCGGTTTAGAAAAGCAGTCTTTGACGTGTGATGCAGACCGTCGATTTGGATGCTGTCGATAGTGATTTTTGTGAGCGTGGGCAGTCGATTCAGTTTAGCGCCATAGTCCGGATAAATTGCCCGGAGAGAATCCGCCATACGCTTGAATATCGGATAGTATTTTTTTCCGGCCTCATCGCCAATCATGAGGAGGCTGTCGACACTGTCAAAGCTTGCTGCAGAAAAGGCCTGTACCTTTGGTTCAATCAGGATATTGCAGGCTTTCTTTTCATCACCAAAGTCGTCGGCGTCTTTATAGAACCCAATCTGATAAAGGATGTCAATGGCGGTATTTAGTTCGGCGGCGGTCAGCAGCCCTTGAGAAAGGTTGACGCCAATCACATAGTCGGCACCCATTCGCTTGACATCCCGAACAGGAAAATTCCGCACCACACCGCCGTCCACCAGCTTTGTATCCTTATAAGCAATGGGTGTGAAAATGGAAGGAATAGCCATGCTGGCGCGAATGGCCGATACGAGTTCTCCATTATCCAATAACACCGGTTGTCCGGTAGCGAGGTCGGTGGCCACACACATGAATGGAATGGACAGCTTATTGAAGTCCTTGATGTTATAAACTGGCAGAAAGAGCTCCTGGAATTTTAACCAGATCTCCTGGCCTTCAATGGCACCGGAAAAGATTTTGAATTTCCCTTTCTCCACCGGTATCTGCAGCGCGAAGCTTTCCAGTTCCTTCTTTTCGTTAATGTTTACGGTTTTCAGTGACGGTTTTCCGGTGAAAAGCGAAGTCCAATCGAGCTCGCGGGCAATTCTTTCAATGTCCTTTCCGTTATACCCCGCAGCGTACAAAGCCCCCATGATGCTGCCCATGCTGGTCCCGGTAACATAGTCGATCCGAAGGCCGGCGCTGTCGATGGCTTTTAGGACTCCAATGTGCGCGATGCCCTTTGCTCCACCACCGCTCAACGTCAGGCCGATCTTGGGCGGTTGCGCCATGGAGAGGAGTGGCCAGCACGCAACGACCAGAATTATAAAAACTATTTCTAGTTTCACTCTTTTAATGCCTTGAATTGAGCCCATTTTTTATTTTTGCCTTTATGCAAGTCTACAAAATAAAGTATTTGTTGATCATATCTTCAATGACGTTCGTGTGCGGGACAGGTTTTGGTCAGTTCAAGAATGTCACCGTGCAACCGGTCTCAGGCGATGAAGCGCTCGTCGCGAGTATTTCGATTAACCCGCGCGATCTGAAGAACATGGTACTGGTGGGATCTTCTCAAAGTATTTTTTACTCAAACGATTCAGGAATATCATGGACAAAAGCGGCCGCACCGATTCCGAAGGAGGCACTTAATCCAGCCTTGGCCGTGGGGAATAAAGGTGACTTTTTCAGTTTTTTTTCCTCGTCTGGCAAAATCCATTGTTTCGCATCACATGATGGTGGCAGAACTTGGGTCGAGGAAGGTTCGGTCAGCGTTGATCCAAATAAAGTAAACCGTAAACTTGAAGCAGGTGTTGATGAAAAAGGCAACCTCTATCTCACCGCCGTGCAGTTCGATGCCTATCCGAGCCAGGATAAGGCTTGTACTTCAAGGGTCCTTTTCAGCAGATCGTCGAGTGGGAAGAAGTGGAGTTTGCCTGTGCAGCTCGCGCAAAGTCAGGGCAATTGTGAGGATGGCGATGATACACCTTCTGCCTCCGCGCTACAAATCAGTCACGATGGAAAAGTTTTTTCCAGTTGGTCGTTTCAAGGACGCCTTTATCTCGATCGGTCATTCGACGGCGGGAGCATGTGGCTGTCGAATGACATCAGCGTGGGCAGCCATCCCGGCGGTAAGGATTTTAAAATTCCCGGCGTCGATCATTATGAAGGAATGCCGCGTCTGTTGGTCGATCGGAGCAAAAGCCAATACTATGGGAGCTTATACATCGCCTGGGAGGATCAGCGAAATGGAAGCGATGACACGGACATCTGGTTTATTCGTTCCAGCAACTTTGGAGACAACTGGACCGTGCCATTGCGCATCAACGATGACGAACCTGGAAGCCAGCAGTATGCTTCAGCCTTGAGCATGGATTATTCAACAGGGATCCTTTACATGGCCTACCTTGATAGAAGGGATCACGACGGAAACGAAACGGATACTTACGTCGCGTTTTCGATGGATGGAGGTTCGTCCTTTAAGAGTGTTAAAGTAAACGACGCGTCTTTTCTTCCAACCTCAAACGCGGGTCGCGCGCTTAGCCTCGCCGTTTCCAAAGGCGTTATTTCTGTAGCCTGGACGCGAATGGAGGGAAGTGCTCCCGTCTTTTCGACGGTAACGATGAAGCACGATGACCTTGCGAAGGCGGTAAAGTAAAACGTCTACCGTACTCAGCAGTTTTTATCTTCTACATCGCAGACTTCGCCGTCCGCAGCGATCTCTTTACCTATCTCCCGAAACGATTGAACAAAAGTTTCCGAAGCCTGCGCACCGGAGACTCCATACTTGCTGTTGATGATGTAAAAAGGAACACCGCTGATTCCAATTTTACCAGCTTCCTGCTCAGCCAACGCCACCTGCATCAGCGCCATGTCATCCTTCAGGTGTGCTTCCGCAGCAAAACGATCGAGGCCGGCCTGAACAGCAACGTTGATGAGTTGTTCGTCTTTTGACAGATCAATGCCGTCTGAAAAGTAAGCCTTAAAAAAAGCCTCGGTGACTTTAAGTTGTAGACCTTGTTCCCGCGCCAGTTGAATCAAAGCGTGCGCTTTTCTTGTGTTGGGCGATACCTTTTGCTTTTCAAAGTCGAAAGGCAATCCTTCTTGTGCCGCTATCTTCGTCGTGTGAGCAGTGATTTGGTGATATCGCTCCAGGCCTCCAAATTTTTCTGATAAGTATTCCTGCTGGTTGCTGCCGCTGGTGGACATGCCAGGATTCAATTCAAACGGATGGTAGACAACGTCGAATTCGTAGTCGGCTGAAACATCAGCCATGGCCTTTTCCAACCTGCGCTTGCCGATATAACACCACGGGCACACGACATCCGAAATGACATCAATCTTGATTTTTTTCTTCATCAACAGTTTAGTTTAGCCTACCCAACGCGGACCCAATACTAAAAAGTTCAAATGCCTAAGCGCGCGGCCCTTTTTGCTGCCAAAAGACCTCCTGCTTTGAGCTTTATGCTTTCAGCCTTAAGCTTTTAACTTCTTTTTCCCATTACAATCCCAATTATTACCTTTGTGCCTCTTAACACGAAAATCCTACGAAAATGACGGTGGACGAAAAACTCAAGTTTAAGGTTAAAGACCTTTCCCTCGCAGCCTGGGGCCGCAAAGAAATCAAATTAGCAGAGGCTGAAATGCCCGGTTTAATGGCTATCCGCGAGGAATTCGGAAAGCAAAAGCCTTTAAAAGGCGCTCGCATTGCGGGATGTCTTCACATGACCATTCAGACGGCAGTGTTGATTGAGACCCTGGTTGAACTTGGCGCTGAGGTTTCCTGGTCCTCCTGTAACATCTTCTCCACGCAAGACCATGCCGCCGCCGCTATCGCTGCTGCTGGTATTCCCGTCTACGCCTGGAAGGGAATGAATGAAAAAGAATTTGACTGGTGTATCGAGCAGACACTCTATGCCTTTACGGACGGCAAGCCGCTGAATATGATCCTCGACGACGGAGGAGATCTGACCAATATGGTACTGGATCGCAATCCTGAGTTAGTCGCCGGTATCAAAGGTATTTCTGAAGAGACTACCACCGGTGTTCACCGCCTGATCGAGCGCATGCAAAACGGAAAGCTTCCATTGCCTGCCATCAACATTAACGACTCTGTAACAAAGTCTAAGTTCGATAACAAATACGGTTGCAAGGAATCCTTAGTGGATGCTATCCGCCGCGCTACCGACGTAATGATGGCTGGCAAAGTAGCTGTCGTTGCCGGATATGGTGACGTAGGAAAAGGATCTGCTGCTTCGTTGCGTGGTGCTGGTGCACGTGTAATCGTAACGGAGATCGATCCAATCTGCGCGCTTCAAGCGGCGATGGATGGTTTCGCTGTAAAGAAAATGGATGAGGCCGTTAAAGGCGCTGACATTGTTGTTACGGCAACGGGTAACTTCGGCATCGTGCTGGGCCACCACTTCGAGACCATGAAAGACAAGACCATCGTTTGTAACATTGGTCACTTCGATAATGAAATTGATGTCGCCTGGTTGAACAAGAACGCATCGAAAGATGAAGTGAAGCCACAGGTTGATCTTTACACATTGAAGAACGGCCGTCAGGTGATCTTGTTGGCTGAAGGCCGGCTGGTTAACCTGGGATGTGCTACGGGACACCCTTCATTTGTAATGTCTAACTCTTTCACGAATCAGACGTTGGCCCAATTGGAACTTTGGACTAACTCAGATAAGTATGAGAACAAAGTATACATGTTGCCTAAACATCTTGATGAGAAGGTTGCTCGTTTGCACTTGAAGAAGATCGGTGTTGACCTGGATGAGCTTAGCCCGGATCAGGCGAAATATATCGGTGTTGAGGTGAAAGGACCTTTCAAACCTGACTACTATCGCTATTAATTAAACTGGCTCCAATGCAAAGCCCACGGTTTTTATCGTGGGCTTTTTTTGTGCCATTAAAATCCATCCCGATAGCTATCGGGAGCGCAAAGAACACAAAGGAATCACAGCGTTCACAAAGAGGGTTGTCACTCGAACCCTCGGTTTCTCGAGCGCCGAGGTTTTTTTGAACACCCAGGTTTTTCCGAGCACCCAAGTTTTCCGAGCATCCACGGTTTTGTCGAGCACCCACGGTTGAAACCGTGGGCTTGGATTAAAATGTGTGAAATTTATTCTTGAGCGAGCCCGTGGAGTTCTAACAAATGTTTTTGCTCAGCGTCAAAATCCTGGTGTTGATGGTGTTCTTTTTGATGGGCGATGTATTCATATGCTTTTTGTACTTGAGATTCACTCACGGCGAACGCAGCATACCCAACTTGCCAGGAAAATTTCGGCAATGTTAAATTGTTTTGATTGATCCAGTGAGAGGAATTTCCTTTCAATGTCTTGACAATCTCTGCCATAGATTTAACAGGATTCTGGAGAAACAAAATGTGAATATGATCCGGCATCCCATTCACGATCCTACACGGACATCCGAGTTCCAGTAGTTCATCGTGAAGGTAATTGTAGAGTTTTGATTCTAACGGTTGTTGTATGAGCGGCTTCCTATCCTTGGTCGAAAAGATCAAATGCATCCAGAGTTTGGTGAATGAGTGGGCCATAAGTATAACAGATAACGTTAAATCTAATGCATAAAATTTTCACAATTACACGACAATGGATCATGTCGGCCATAACGTATACCAAATTTCAATCCAGCCCACGGTTTCAACCGTGGGTGTTTATGAGCATCTTGGCGTTCGGGAATTTGTGAGAATTTGAGTTTCACGAAAATTTCATCCAAGCCCACGGTTTCAACCGTGGGTGCTCGAGAATCCAATGGCTTGAGTATCCGAAGGTCGAGCCCTTGCCATTGTCATTTCAACGCCCAAGTTAGTACCCGGCCGACGGATTTGATTTAGCCATTGCGCAGCCAAAACCTCGGGCCTGGATTTTGCTATCTTTGCCAAAATTTAAGTCATGAACCGTTTCCTATCTGTGTTTTTCTTCCTGGCCTTTGTGGTATTTTCTGGTTTCCAAGCTCCGGAACAAGATTCACACGTTGAATTTACGTGCATGAAAATGCATAAGGCATCCAACACCTGTCATTTCAATTTCAAAGTGGATGGCGCCAAGTATCGTTATGTGGACATCGGCTGCAAATTCAGCAAGAAAACGGACGAGCTCGTGAAGAAAGTGAAAGAGGGTACGCTCTTTCTATCGAAGGATTGGAAGATCGAATGCCCGGAACCTCAGCCGAAAAAAGAGGGCAGTTTCTAATCGGCTTGATTTCGTTGGTGGTTTAGTGAATTCCCAGTTCACGCTGAATTCCTTCTAAAGATTTTCCCTTTGTTTCGGGCAATACTTTCCACGCGAAGATTCCGTGCAGCAACATCATCAGGGTGAAAAAGAGGAATGAGTAGAATCCACCTTGTTCTGATGATTCAGCGATGACAGGAAAGGCGAAGGAGATGACTGCGGCCATCACCCAATGTGTCGAGCTTCCCAGTGTCTGCCCCTGTGCGCGAACTTTGTTGGGGAAGATCTCTGAAATGAAGACCCAGATCACGGCGCCCTGTGAAAATGCAAAGAAGGCGATGAATCCCACCAGGTAAAGCATCACGGCATATCCGCCGAAATCTTTTGTGTAGAACGCATAGGTCACTAATCCAAGGAATAAGACCATGCCCACCGATCCAATGATCAATAAAGTTCTTCGGCCAAACTTATCGATCACAGAAATGGCGAGCAGTGTAAAGATCATGTTGGTCACGCCGATGGAAATAGCCTGAAGAAGCGCCGTGTCTTTGGCGAGTCCCGTCATTTCAAATATCCGGGGTGCGTAGTACATGATGGCGTTGATCCCCGAAAACTGATTGAACATCGCCAACACCACCGCGTAGAAAATTGGTTTGTTGTATTGACCGTTAAATAAGTTCTCGCGGATACCGCTTTCAGAATGAAGAGATTCTTTAATCGTGTTCACCGCCTTATCAACTTCAGGTTCTCCGACTTCTTTTAGTACATCGGCTGCTTCATCTGCGCGATTGCGTTTGATCAACCACCGCGGACTTTCCGGTACGAGGAACACCATCACGAAAAACAGGAGAGAAGGTATTGCCTGCACGCCCAGCATCCATCGCCAGGCATTGTCACCAATACCAAAGAGAAGGTAGTTTGATAGAAAGGCAAGGAGAATACCACTTACAACATTGAACTGAAACATCGCTACCAAACGCCCGCGATTGTGGGCTGGAGAAATTTCGGAGATGTACATCGGTCCGACCACAGACGAAGCACCAACGCCAATGCCACCTAAAAATCTAAAGAACAGAAAGGGTTCCCAAGCCGGCGTCAGCGCGGTCACAAGGGATGTGGTAAGATAAAGCAGACCGATAGCCTGCAACACTTTTTTTCGTCCATACTTCTCGGCGGGCCTACCGGCAATCAATGCGCCGATCACGGTGCCGATCAGGGCCGAAGCTACCGTGAAGCCATGTTCGACTTTATCCAAAGACCAAAGGACCTGAATGGATTTTTCAACGCCAGAGATCACGGCGGTATCAAATCCAAATAAAAAGCCACCGAGCGCGGCTACGATGGCATGGCGGAATGCTTTGGCAGGTGAACTCATCTTACATGACTGGTTGGGTCATTTAAGATAGGAAGAATATTACGGAGACAAAAAGTTAATGTCCCGTCATCATGCGCTGCTTGAAGTAAGGCTTGAGAATGGCACGATCGAGTAGTAACCAGGCTAACACGAGGTTCAGCACGACAATAACGTTCACGACCAATTTTCCATCGAAACGGAACGAGGGCAGGGGTTCTTTTATAATATCTACCGGAGTTTTTACCGCATTCAAATCAATCACGGTGGAAGCTGAATCAAATACTCCGGAAGAAACCAGGAAGGCGGAGAGCAACGCGGCCACCAAAACGCCGATCAAAAGAAACATTCCATTTCGTATCGAAAGGGTAGCGCGCAGCGGATATTGATCAAGCTTGCCCATTACGGCCTGGGTGAAATTTTTTGAAGGGTGCTCCGGCTTCATCGTTCTGAACATTCCGTGCACGGCCTTCAGGGATTCCAGGCGAGCCTTCAGTTCAGCTTGGTGGGCGAGTTGTTCTTCAAGCTGCGTCGCCTCATTCGGTGTTAAGGTCCCGTCGAGATATTCGAGCAGTTTTTCTTCGATGGCCTGTGGTATCTTTTTCATACTTCAGAGCATTAACGCTTCATGATTTAATAAGGTCTTCAATTCATCCGCCAGGCGCAGTCGCGCGCGGTGGATTCGAACTTTCACGGTGTTGGCTTGCGTGCCGGTAATTTCGGCAATTTCTTCCAATGAAAATTCCTCCAGGTAAAAAAGCGACAGGGCCGTTCGATCCGCTTCGCTGAGCTTTGCCATGCCCTGGAGCAAATACTTCTTTCGATCGGATTTCTCCAGTCCCCCTTCTGCGGCCTGATCATATTCCAGAATAGTTGTTTCAATATCCTGGAACTGGTGACGATTCCGCCGTTTGGCGCTGATCGCCGTGTTAAAAACAATCCGGTAAAGCCAGGTCGAAAATTTAGACTGCCGGTTGAACCCAGCGAGATGGTGAAACGCCTTGATGAATGCATCCTGTGCGGCTTCTTCAGCATCCGCCCGGATCTGCAATACCTTATAAGCAATGGTAAAAGCATAGCTTTTATGCTTATCCACCAGGCTGGCATAGGCTTGCTGGTCACCAGCAAGAACCCTGTCAATTGCTGGAATATCCGGATCGTTGGTCATGACACGCCTTGGACGCTGATTATGGAATGGAAGTTACACCTATTTTCAGCTGTTTTTAGGGGAAACCGTTATGACAAAATCTTTTCAGCAGGCTGTAACCTGACCGGAGCCGGGTGGCGTCAAAGGGGCAAATTTAAAAACAAACTTTATGGATAGCGATGCTTTATTTGTCTCCCTTACCTTAATCGTGCTAATCGTCGGAATTGTAACGATCGTCATTTATATACGACGGTTAATCAATGCCGAAAGACTTGCATTGATCGAAAAAGGAGCCAGTGCCGAACTTTTCAACAGTGTAAAAAAGCCTTCCTACGTTTCGGGTTCCTTAAGAGCCGCCCTACTGATGGTTGGTGCAGGCGTTGGTTTATTAATGGGATATTTCCTCGACAGCAAATTCGGGATGGAAGAAGTGGCTTACTTTTCCATGCTCTTCATCTCCGGCGGGGTGGGCCTTGGATTAGCCTACATTATTGAGGAGAAAAAAGCGTCACAGATTAAATAGGGATCGGTAATTGGTAATCGGTAATTGGTAATCGGTGGGTTGGTACTCAAAATTACTGATTACCGATTACTATTTACCGGCGCTAGCCGAAAACCCATTGCATCAACGTGATCGACACAATCAGTATGATCACAATTGAAAAGATATCAAGAAGGACACCTGCTCTCACCATATCCTTCATCCGGATATAGCCACTCGAAAATACAATGGCGTTGGGAGGTGTCGCGATGGGGAACATGAACCCGATACTAGCACTAAAAGTCACGGGTAGCGCCAACAAAATCGGATTGACATCCAGGCTCTTCGAAATTCCAAAAATCACGGGAACGAAAATCTGTACGAGCGCTACATTGCTCATGAACTCCGACAAGATCACACCCACTGTTATGAGCACAGCAATCAACGTTACATTAAAGGTACTTTGTGCTGCGATCCATTGCCCTATTTGTTGAATGATGCCTGCGCGCTCAAGCCCTTCCGCCAAACAAAGTCCGCCACCGAATAGAATCAGAATTCCCCACTGCAGTTGAGCGGTGTCTTTCCAAGCCAACAGGAACACCTTGTTCTTGAAATCAACCGGGAACAAAAACATCATCAGCCCACCCGTCATGGCTACGTTGGTGTCGTTGAGTATATTCGTTTTGAAAATGTACGCGTTCATGGCTTCCTGAAAGATCCAGCAGAAAGAGGTGAGACAAAATATGGCGAGCACGCCTTTTTCTTCCTTACTGATTCTTCCAATCTCTTTCAGTTTTTCCTCCAGCAACTGATCCGATCCCTCCACTTTCTTGATATTATTCGGAAACAGCAAACGCGTGATCATCCAATAGGTAAAAAAGCATAAGATGATCGAGGTGGGAACGCCGACAATCATCCAATCGCCAAAACTAATATCGATGTCATAGAACTTGTTCAGAAGACCTTTGAATACTACGTTGGGTGGTGTTCCGATAATGGTCGCCAGTCCGCCCAGTGTAGCGGCATAACCGATCATGAGCATAAGTCCCAATGCGAAATTTCGTTCTTGTTTGGGCAGCTCATAGATTTGAATTTTCTTATCCTTCATCAACAGGTTAATCACTGACAAACCAATCGGCAACATCATCATCGCGGTGGCGGTGTTGCTGATCCACATGCTGATGAAGGCGGTGGCAATCATAAACCCCATGATGATACCGTTTCCGGAAGTACCGGTTATTCTCACGAGGTTCAGTGCGATGCGTTCGTGAAGACGATGTTTTTCCAGGGCAAGCGCAATCATGAATCCACCGAGAAATAGAAAGATGATGGGATTGGCATAGGGGATGGCAGCCTCGCTCATTTTCATTACGCCAAGAAACGGAAACATGACCAGCGGTAACAATGCAGTCACCGGGATTGAAGCAGCTTCCGTAACCCACCACGTAATCATCCAGGCTGCCAGCGCCAGCGTCTTGTTGGCCAGCGGCGAGATGAAGGTGTCAGGAACTAAAAACAGAATGGCGACGAAAAGGAGAGGTCCAAGAAAGAAGCCGACGTATCGGGGAAGCGATGGAGATTCAATCACGGTTAGATAATGTAATTCTGAAAGTAGTAAATAAAAAAGTCTCCCGAAAAATTCGGGAGACTTAGCTGAGAATTTCCTTATTCGTTGCCTGGCGACGGCTTCGGGTTGGCAGGCTTCACGACGATCACTCTTCCATCCAATTCTTTTTCATTCAATTCTGCAATAGCCCTGTTCGCGTCGTCATCATTGGGCATTTCAATAAAGCCATAACCTTTCGAGCGACCAGTTTCTTTATCGCGTACGATTTTGGTGGAGGTTACTTCGCCGAATTTTGCAAAGGCAGCTTCCAGCTCTTCCTTGCGTGTCTTGAAGTTTAGTTTCGCAACAAAAATATTCATGATAAACCTATTAAGTAAAACAAAGGGTCAGGTGTCCTTAGTAGGCACTTAACAAATATATAATGAATAATTCATTTAGGGAATACGTTTGCCGCTGACCGCTGGTCGACTGAGATGGCATGTTTAACGTAAAACAATTCAGTAGAACGAGGGCAAATATTTTTATGATGCTTCGAACGTTATTTCTTTCTTTTCTTCTTTTGAAACTGTTGATCCACCATGTCGGCTTCAAACAACAGCGCGCGAATTTGTTCATCGTCGATTTCATCGAGGCTGTTGAAGTACATGCAGTAAACTTGTTTTCGTCCTTCGGCCAATAGCACACCGTCGTCGTTGCTCATGAGGTTGCCCTGACAAAATCCGAGGGTGACGCCTTTCATTTTCATTTGGTCTTTGTTTTTGCCCCAGTAGATGCTCGGTGGCCAGATAAAAACGATCATGCGATGATGGGAATAGAATGGCACACCGTAACTATTTTTTTCGATGACCTTCGGCAGACACTCCAGGATGAGCGACCTCAGGCGCTTAACAATCACTTGTTCTTTTTTTGGGAGACCAAGAATTACTTCGTCGACTGGGAGTTTGCTCGCGCTATTAGATGCCATGTGTTGAAATTTAACGATTCCATTACGAATCTGAATTCATTCGCTGACAACGGTGTGTCAGCAGATGATGCCGTGGCTTACTTTTTCGGGAAGAGCAGGGATACTTCTGTTCCGTTCAGTCCATTGATAATTTTTTGAACGTTTCGATCCAACGATTCTTTTGTTTTCAAAAAGCTTAAATATTTCAATATCTCTTTTTGTCGCGATGGCGTTAACGCTTTGAATGCTCCCGTCAGGGCATTTTCTGTAAGCGCATCCCGCAACGCTTTCTGCATGGGCACGTCTCTGGCATTTGGGGAATCTGGTTCGATGACGAAGTGAACAGTATCTCCCGGTTTTACATGGCCTCCCTTCATCATGGGTCCATTAACATATAATCTGTAGTTGGAATTTTTGATCGGAACCAAGGTTTGTTGAAATGGATGATCCTCGATCTTTCCCTTGATGTAGATGTATCCTTTGATCGCTTTCATTTTATCGGTGATCGCTACAGGTACCTGAACGCAGGGATTAATTCCAACCTTGTAAATCTTCGCTTTGAACTTCCATTTCATAAAACTGTAAGCACCATTCAAGTGTTTCGATGTCTGTAAATTAAGTGATCTGACCTACGAATCCTTACTATTCAATGGCGCACTTCGTTGCGCCACGGAAATTAATTAGTTCTATTCCAGGACGTAGGTGGCGCATTTAGTTGAGTTTGAGTGCAGCGCACACTCGTGTGCGCTGCACTAAACTCAACTAAATCTTTTGGACGCCAACTGCAACCTTGATAGAAGCTCAGCTCGATCCGCTGGCGTAACGAAGTGCAACCTTCATGGAAACTCCGAGATTTCCCCGGACACCAATGAAGGACAAAAATAGGCAGGATTGGCTACCATTGCTTTTCCCGAAATGATTTCGTAAGCTTTGTAAACTTGAATGCTTCCAGCGTAGCGAAAACGTGAGTCACCTGAACTGGAAGAAAAGCCGACACTTGTGGGGGAGAAGAACAAACATTGCTTTCAAAGCGAAGTGTATATTTTATTTTCACCATAACCCCATACCTCTATGAAACGACTATTTGCGTTACTGGTCCTTGTGATGACGGCTGCAATAGCCTTTGGCCAGGCGCCGCCGGCGATGTTAGGCATTCATGAAGATGTTGTGAAGCCCTCCATGGATTCTAAATTCAGAGAAGGCGTGAAGAAATTGAAGGCCGCATGCGAGCAGAGCAAGACCAGCTTTGGTTGGACCACCATCGCCTTTGATGACAATTCCTATGCACACGTTTTTCCTTTGACCAAGTATGGCGACCTCGATAAAAACCCATTCGCAGACCTGGAAGCAAAAATCGGTGGTGAGACCGTGGGAAAATTATTTGGAGAAATGGATGCATGCCTGGAAAAGCATTTCGATTTTGTCGTAACGCCGCTTCCCAGCCTTTCCTACTTGACGCCAGCAGCAGGAGAGAACAGCCGCGACTTTCTTTTCTGGACGGTTTTTCCCGGTAAGGAGCGGGAAGCAGAGGCAATAATTGCCGAATGGAAAAAGTTGTACGAAAGCAAGAAGGCTCCTGCCGGATTCCTCGTTTCTAAAATCGCCATGGGAATGGATATGGGGTATGCGATTGTGGCGTGGGGAAAAGATCCGGTCGATATCGCAACCAAGGACGCCAAGACTCATGAACTTACCAATGGCGAAGAAGCCGGTAAACTCTGGGCACGGACACAAGCGATCACGCAAAAATTTTCAAACAAGCGTGCCACCGTGTTGCCAGAGTTAAGCTATACCCCAGCCAAGCAGTAGATTAAAAAGAAATTGTTAGTCCACACGCCCTGGCCGTGGACTAACAACTTCATTTGATCAGTAGCCGGTAAAAATAAATGCCCCCCAATAATAGGGTTCAGGATAACGCGTGCGCAATTCTTGTTGCGACTGACGAAACGCCGCACGACTGTCCATAATTTTTGTTAACCATAATTTGTAGAACCCAGTCATTAATTGCTGCGTGGCTTGATCATCGACTTTCCACAAACTCATCACTACCCGCTTGGCGCCGGCAGATTGAAATGCGCGCTGCAGCCCGTAGACACCCTCGCCGGGATGAAATTCTCCCAACCCCGATTCACAGGCTGAAAGCACAACCAACTTTGTGGTGTCAAGATTCAAGCTCAGGGCTTCATAGGCGGTAAGTATTCCGTCGTTGTTTGAATCGGCATCGGGATTGTTTGCACCCGCGAGCGCAATTCCGGAGTTCAGCAGTGTCTGTACGAGTGACGCCGATTGGTCCGTTGCTGAATTCAGAAAGAAACCGTGTGAAGCAATGTGAAGGATGTCACCAGAATGTAATTTCTTAACAGCGCCTTCGCTGGCCTCCTGATCCTTCAACAGCGTGACACGCCACTGTTTCGTCTTGAAGTAAGCGGCGATTTGATCAACCTCTTCGCGCGTGTCCGTCAGGTTGTTGAACGTTTGCGTCGATGAAGATTGATTTACGGTAAAGGATGGATCGCCGATCAGCGCAACAGATTTTCTGACCGGAGTCTCCTGAGACATGGTAACCAGGTCGCGGGTGTTGGTGAGTTGGTGAATGTCGACAATGTCTAATAAGTATTTTTTCTCATGTGGACTGAACAGGGTGTTGAGATTGATCTGGTTGTAAATTCCGTCAGGAGAGAAGTACACTTTGGTTAGCGCCTGGCCCTTAGGGAGATTTTTTTGAATCACCCGGAAGATGGGCTCCCAATAGGTTTGGTAGGAGAGGGTATCGGTTTGCCTGAAGGCTATAGCATTAATGTATTGTTTGAAAAACTGTTTTTCTAAATCCTTGGTTTTTGTGCTTAACACCAGCGCCAAGTCAGGTCGTTCTGTGGTTTGCGCAGTAAGCACTAACGCGCCATAGATCAGTCCGCCTGGGAAGCGAATGATCTCCACCGCCGCTTCACCTTTCTTTAAACGAGATTGTACGTCTTTCCACGAAACCGGTTGAGAAACAAATCCCTGGCGAAATTGTCGCGATTGCGCGATGAGGGATTTTTCAAGTGCCTCGATTTGCGATGTTAATTGACCGATGGAAGCTGACGAAGGATCGTCGCTACGGTAGAGTTGCGCCAGTTTGTTTTTCAGCGACTCCCAGCGAATGTAGTTTGCTTTTGCATTGACATCGGCGCCATGGAGGATTTGGTTCTTCAATCGATAGGTAGAATTCAGGATGAGACCTTTTGTGGCGATGTGTGTGTCGTAGAGTTTTTTGGTGATGTCGCGGTTGACGTAAGGGTTCTGGGATTTCTGCAGTGGAATGATACCACTGACGTCTAGCGCGAAAGAGTAGAAACTTTCAAGGATGCTGAGCTGACTGCGATAGAACGCAATTTTTTCCGATTCACTGAGGTACGTAAAATTCGTATGCACTTCGTCCAACAGTTCCTTCATCAGGACCGAGTAGTATTGATCGGCGAGCGGATAGTTGCCGCTCCACAGATAGCCACTTGTCAGATTAAATAAGGTGGATTGATAGAGGCGCGGATTCCGGCCGGCACGTGCTTCGTTTAATTTCAACGCCTGTATCAGGTACTGAATACCGGCGTCGTAGTTTTCGAGTTCAACGTTGAGCTCCCCCAGGTTATTCAATAGCGACAGATGAATTTCTGTTCCATAAAAACTTCCGCGCTCGATGGTGGCGATGGCCTTCATCCAGACCATTTGTGCTGAATCGTAGACTTCATAGGCTCTGTAGATATTTCCCAGGTTTTGAAGCGCGTAGAGATAAGTGATTGGATCGTCATCAGCGTGCTCGGCAAGCTTTACATATTCAGAAACTAACGCCTTAGCGTGTTGACTGTTGCCAACCGCCAGGTAGTAGGTGCTGAGGTTGTTGATCGTAGCGCGGTAGCTGCCCAACGCCTTGTAATCATTCGGGTAGGTTTCCTGGATGAATTGTCTTTGTTGTTCCATCAACTGGATCGCGTCGCGGAATTGGCCGCGCTTGTGGTGAAGTGAAGCCAGACTGTTTTGAACGTTGACCAGCGCATCAAAAAACCGTGAGACCTGCTCCTGGTATTGTTTTGTCCTTTCGTTGACGGCGCGCGTGATTAGATTCATCGCTGCAGTCAGGAAGTACTCGCAGCTGTCGTACTGTGCGGAAAGGCTGTAGACGCTCGCCAGGTCCGCCATCGATTCTATTTTTTCGATGCTTGGATCGGGATATACCTTTCCTTCCAGGGCGATGGCTGTACGGAAAGTTCCTTGGGCAGCCGGGAAATTGCCCATTGCTTTCTGGGCGAATCCAACATTGCTAAGTGTGGTGATGTACTGATCATGCGCTCGACCATGGTTTGCTTCTGCTTCTATCAATGCTAAAACGAAAGAGATTTCAGCTTTTTCATACGCTCCATTCTTATAATGTTGCAAACCTTGCGCGTTGAGTGAATCCCAGGATTGTGCCATCGCGAACCGAAAGGAAAGGAGTAAGGCGAGGATAAAGATTCGAATGGCCAGGCACATTCTTTAAAAATAGCAAACAATGATTACGGTTTCAAATAAGCCCACGGTTTCAACCGTGGGTGTATTTATGGATTTAAAGTCCATAACACAAAGACCACAGAGGCAACTCAAGCCTGGTTACTTGTGGATTTACATCTGCGTCAATCTGCGAGATCTACGGGAAAGAATTTCAAATGCAAGCCCGCAGATTTCGCAGATGAGCGCAGATCAATACCGAGCGCCTTCCTAGTGCCCCTTAGTGCCTTGGTGTCTTCGTGGCAAAAAATATTCACTCAGACTATCACAAATGGTCATTTCCAATCCCAGAGTAAAATATTCCATTCATCAGTCGCATCAGAAAAAGTATGAATGGTCTTAAAGCCCACACGTTCATGCGCGCGCATCGAACGTGGGTTGGAGGTTGATACTTCAGTTAGACAAACATCAAATCGCGAAGAATAAACTTCCCGGTGCTTGGCATACATCCGATCCACAATGCCAAGTCCACGATAGCCATCGGCTACGCAGATTTGTCCCATGACATAGTAGCGATAATTCGTAACGGAATTGCCTTGATAGTGAAGGGTTTTGAACATGTCGAACATCGGAATCAAGACTGGAATTCTTTCTTTGAATTCCTCCAACATCACCAAAGAATATCCTACCACTTTCCCATCTGACTTTGCAATCACCTGCGCCGCGGAAGCATTCATCGAAGTAAGAATGCTGAGGTCGTGCTTCACGGTAACAAATCCCGTGACCAGACCCTGTTCCCGGGAGACCACAGACTTATGATTCTCGGCTTGGAGCGCAAGAACTTGTTTCAAGTCTTCCGTGGTGTTGGCCAATTCTATGGAGACGTCTTTTGTCATGCACCTAAAAATAAAACAGCCCGGGGTTTTTTACCACGGGCTGTGCTGTTTGAACGAGATTATTTTATTCCAGCGCTTTCACGCCTGGCAATACTTTGCCCTCAAAGTATTCCAGTAACGCGCCGCCGCCGGTAGAAACGTAACTTACTTTTTCGCTAAAGCCCAGTTGGTTGACGGCCGCCGCGGAGTCTCCACCACCGATTAACGAGAAGCCTCCTTTTTCAGTTGCTTTGACCACGGCTTGTGCGATGGCCTTCGTTCCAGCGGCAAATTTCTCCATTTCAAAAACGCCCATGGGTCCATTCCACAAAATGGTCTTTGAATTTTCTACGGTCTTCGCAAATACCTGCGTCGCCTGAGGTCCGATGTCCAGGCCCATCCATCCGTCCTTGATCGCATTGTTGTTCGCGACTTCCGTGTTTGCATTCGCGTCAAATTTGTCGGCGACTACCGAGTCCATGGGCAGGAGCAGGTCGACACCCTTTGCCTTGGCTTTTTGAATCAATTCTTTCGCCAGGTCGAGCTTGTCGGCTTCAACCAATGAGTTGCCGACATTACCACCGAGCGCCTTAAAGAATGTGTAAGCCATTCCGCCACCGATGATCAGGTTGTTCACTTTATCCAACAGGTTTTCGATGATCAGGATCTTGTCGGATATTTTTGCGCCACCCATAATCGCGGTGAAGGGTTTCGCCGCATTCTCCATTACTTTCTTTGCATTGTCCAACTCGGCTGCCATCACATAACCCGCGCATTTTTCTTTGAAGAACTGCGCAACGATCGTGGTGGAAGCATGCGCGCGGTGCGCTGTTCCGAAGGCATCGTTTACATAAATGTCGCCGTGCTTCGACAATTTTTCTGAGAATGCCAGGTCGCCTTTTTCTTCTTGCTTGTAAAAGCGAAGATTTTCAAGGACCAACACTTCGCCGGGCTTGAGGGCCGCGGAGAGTTTGAAAGCTTCGTCACCGATGCAGTCATTGGCGAACTTTACAGGTCTGCCCAGCAGTTCTTCTGTTTTTTTGATGGTGTGCTTCAGTGAATATTTTTCTTCCGGCCCTTCCTTCGGCCGGCCAAGGTGCGACATCAGGATACAGCTTCCGCCACCGTCAAGAATTTTTTTGATCGTTGGAATGGTAGCCCGGATCCGGTTGTCGTCGGTGACGTTGAAACTTTTATCCAGGGGAACATTAAAGTCAACTCGAATGAGGGCGCGTTTACCCTTAAAGTTGACGTCATTGATGGTTTTCATAGAAGAGCTGTTGGTTGCAATTTTTTGAACGGGGTCGAAGTTAGCAAAAGTGTTTACAGTCTCGGTTCAGCCCGGGCGAAGTTTTTCAGCAAACGATTGCTGGGAGCTAGGTGCGAGTTACCGGTCACCAGGTACTGGTGTCTGTGGAATGAGACCGGAAACCGGCAACTGGTAACCGGAGACTGGCAACCACTTCAATCCCCAAAACTTATTCCGAGTCCCTTGGCCGCCGTCACCAATGGGGAGTTCCTCTTTACGAAGTTGTAATCCTTCGTGGCCTTTTCCAGCGACACAGAAACGACTTGATTGTTATGGAAAGAAACCATTCGCCCGAATTCTTTTGCCAGCACCATCTCAAATGCTTTCACACCAAATAAGGTGGCGAGAATGCGATCGAAGGCTACCGGCGTTCCGCCGCGTTGAACATGTCCCAACACGGTTTCGCGAATCTCAGCTTTGCATCCAGCATCTTTGAGTTGCTTGGAAAGTTGATATGCCACACCACCCAATCGCACGTGCTCGGAACCTTTTTCACCGGCTGAAGAAGTAATGGTTCCGGCCTTCGGCTTGGCACCTTCCGCGATAACGATGTTCGCAAAGCCACGGCCTTTCTTGTATCGCAGTTCAAGACGCTTGACGATTTTCTTGATGTCGTATGGTATTTCGGGGATGAGGCAAATCTCCGCACCGCCGGCAATGGCAGTATGCAAGGCAATCCATCCGGCATCACGTCCCATCACCTCCATGATCATCACGCGATGGTGACTCTCTGCGGTAGTCACCAGCTTGTCGAAGCTGTCGGTGGCAATTTGCACGGCGGTCTGAAAACCGAATGTCATATCTGTTGCCGACAAGTCGTTGTCGATGGTTTTGGGAACACCGATGATGGGAATTCCTTTATCAAAAAGTGTTTTCGAAATCTTCTGTGATCCATCGCCGCCGATATTAATGACCGCGTCAAATTTCAGCGCCTTTAATTTTTTCACCAATTCATCTGAACGATCAAGGAACGTCGTAGTACCATCCGCATTAGTCACCGGGAATTTAATCGGATTGGCCTTGTTGGTTGTTTTTAAGATCGTACCACCCTTCACATGAATGCCGGCTGTTACTTTGCTGGTGAGCTTGATCAGCTCCTGCGGTTCGTTGATCACGCCATTGAAGGCTTCAATGCTGCCGTAAACGTCCCAGTCTTTTTCTTTTCTGGCGCGTTTGGCGATTCCGCGAATGACAGCATTGAGTCCGGGGCAATCACCACCACCGGTAAGGACGAGTACTTTTTTTGTCATAGGTCTTTTTTGAAATAGTGGGGATTCTGTGTGTAAACCAATCTAAGGATAAAAGAATTGAAAATTGATCATTGACAATTGATAATTATTCAGCCGCTGCCCGAATCAGTCGATCGTTGATCGCTCTTCCAATACCTACGTCCGGAACGAACTCGGCGAGGATGTAGTCGATGGGCATCGCGTCGAACAACCGGAGCGCAATGAATAATTTCTGCGCCGCTTCATCTAAATTCCCTTCGGGGGATAAAATAAACTGGAAGGGTGAGTTGAAATCATCTTTATAGGTAAGCAGACCGCAGCTGTGCGCGGGATAAAGCTGAAGCAGTTCTTCGATGTTGCCCAGCACCAATTTCTTCTTGGGCGCGTAGTGGCTCTTCAGTTTGCCTGGCGCTTTTGGATTAGATGATGAAATGGTATCGACGTTTACACGGCCAATGGCCCTTTCAATTTGCTCGAGTGTCAATCCGCCCAGTCGCAATACCGTTGCTCCATCATTCTCAAAATGCACAATGGTCGATTCAATGCCCACGCGACATTCACCTCCATCGAGGATATATTGAATCTTGTCGCCGAGTTGGTCGTTCACGTGCTTCGGCGTGGTGGGGCTTACATATCCAAAAGGATTCGCGCTGGGCGCGGCCAGGGGAAAAGGAAGTTGCTTCAGCAATTGATGTGTCAGAATATGGTCCGGGCAACGGATGCCCACAGTGTTCAGTCCTGATGTGACAAGGTCTGGGATGATTGGTTTTTTGGGTAGGAGGAAAGTCAGCGGGCCGGGCCAAAAACGCTTGGCCAGCTTGCGGGCCTTTTCCGGAATCTCCTCGACATACTGTTCGGCACGCGCGATGTCCGGAACATGGACGATCAGCGGATCGAAGTGCGGGCGGTTTTTTGCCTCGAAGATTTTCGTTACAGTCTGTGGATTGACTGCGTTGCCGGCCAGGCCATAAACCGTTTCGGTGGGAATGGCCACCAACTCGCCTTGCTCCAGCAGTGCCTTTGCTTTTTGAAGATCTGTTCCGATTTCTGCCATATTCGATTCAAGGAAAAATTTGAACGATTAAAGGATTGCCAACCCCACGGATCGCATAATTTTACAATCTTACAATATTTCGATTTTACAATCCTAGAATCTTACAACTTTATGAGTAACAAGACAAGGTCAATTTTGAAAGCCATCGCCGTGATTTTTGTAATCCTGGCTGTCGTCATGCAACTGGGATGGGTGGTCATACCGGCTATAGCCGTCTACAAGTTTTGGATCGTGGTGATTGCCTTCGGATTACTGTTGGTGGGCGGTCGCTAAAGACTTCTGGCACATTCGAAGGATCGAAGAATTGGCTTCCGTATAAACTGGCAACTCGTGAAGTGCAATCCATTTTAAGTCCTTGGATTCGCTTGTCACCGTAAGTGCTGCGTTGCGCGTGGCCAGAAAGCAAAAACGTACATCGAAGTGCAAGTGCTCAGGAAAATCTTTTCGCGCGGGAATGGTGTGAATATCGATGTCGAAAATGTCGCGGTTTGGGAAAGCAATATTGCTCAACCCGGTTTCCTCTTCAGCTTCGCGAAGCGCGACAGCGAAAACATCTTCGTCGCCATCCGCATGCCCCCCCGGTTGCAACCATCGATTTAATTTCGCGTGATGGGTGAGTAAAATAAATTGCCCGCTCTCGTCGATGATCCAGGCCGAGCCGGTAATGTGTCCCGGCAAATGGTCGCGATGATAGCATCGCGGATGATTCAGTAATTCCAAAAAGGGTTTCCTGAAACTGATTTCTTCAGCAAACGAAGATTGATACGCAGTGATCGCCTCGATGAGCGATTGCCGGGAGTTGACCATGTATTTGAGTTTGACGACAGGTCTATTGAATTACCACCGTGCTCTTATTGATTCGATTGGCTTCCAGTTTTCCTGTCTGCTCGCCGCCGCCGGAATTATCCTTGTCGTCCTTCCGGGCCAATACATAGTATGCAATAGCTTTGAGTTCCTTGAACTTAACAATGCCTTTCTCATCGGTTACACCTTCCGCTGCTGGATTTTTCTCGGCGTTGTAGTCTTCTTCTGTTTCGTAGAGCTGGACGGTAACGCCAGATTCGGTGTTACCCAGTTCATTCCGTACCGTCAACGAAAGTTGCGTCTTGATAATTTGAAAACCGAACATCAAGAGTAGAACGCTGGAAGCGAGGGTGAAACGCAATGCTGTTTTCATAAAGCTAATTTTGGTTGAAGACCGTAAAGGTAAATCTTTCCGCCAGATTTCGCAGGCAACTTTTTTTGAATTGAGTCATCCTACTGTTCAAGCGCGCGCAAACTGTCGATGGACGGCTGGATATGGCGTGCAAAGTTTACATGCCATTCGGTGAGCCGGTCAAAGTGCGTATCCATGCGGCGTAGAAAATCTTTGTAGTCTCGCGCATCTTTTGGCGACCACGCCACTTCTGCGATCGCGCAGGCGCGTGGATAAACCATGTATTCAACATAGTCAGTTGTTGTTAAATACTCTGACCACACGTTGGCCTGCACACCGAGGATATGGCGCGATTGTACTTCGTCGAGCTGAGCAGGTACCGGTTCATAACTGTATACCTTACTGACGGGTAAATAACTTCCGCCGCCCAGGGGTTCAGTTTTTGAAGTATCCTGATTGTAGTCAAAGTAACACCAGCCCGTCGGCGACATGATGACATCGTGATTCTGCTGCGCAGCGGCAATGCCACCTTCTTCTCCGCGCCAGCTCATCACGGTTGCGTTTGGTGCGAGTCCGCCTTCCAGGATTTCATCCCAGCCGATGATTTTTTTTCCTTTGCCGTTCAAATATTTTTCCATGCGCTGGATAAAGTAACTTTGAAGTTCGTGCTCGTCTTTCAATCCGAGGTCCTTCATCCTTTTTTGGCAATGCGGACATTTCTCCCAGCGCTTCTTCGGACATTCGTCTCCGCCGATGTGGATGTATTCGCTGGGAAATAATTCAATCACCTCGTTCAGTACATCCTGAAGGAAGAGAAACGCATCTTCCTTTCCCGCACAATAGACGTCGTCGAATACACCCCAGGTCTTGGCGGTTTCATAGGTACCTCCTGTACAACCCAGGTTGGGATAAGCTGCTAACGCCGCCATCGCATGGCCGGGCATTTCAATTTCTGGAATGATCGTTACATGGCGCGCCGCCGCATATTGAACAATGTCTTTTATTTCTTCCTGCGTGTAGTATCCGCCATACTGCTTGCCGTCGTAGCCTTTCACCTGGTTTCGTGTTCTTGTAGTTGCTCTTCCGATCACCGTTTCGTTTCGATAGGCGGCAACCTCCTGGAGCTTCGGATATTTTGTTATTTCAATACGCCATCCTTGATCTTCGGTCAAATGCCAGTGAAACGTGTTAAGCTTGTGACGCGCCAACAGGTCGATGTATTTTTTGATGAACGCCGCCGGGAACATATGGCGACCTACGTCCAGGTGAAGGCCGCGGTAGGAAAATCGTGGATAATCTGTGATGGATACGAAGGGTACTTCCTTACCGTCGGCTGAAATAATTTGAATGAGTGATTGAACGCCGTAGAAAAGTCCGGCAGCGGAGTTTGCCTTTATCATCACGCCTTGCTCATCGATTATTAAATGATACCCTTCCTTGTACAGCACGTGTTGATTAATCATTGCAATCGAAATGGAATTATTCCCCTCGGACGACGACACCACTTCAGCGCGAATGTTCTTCGTTTTAAAAAAGTCTACGAGGAATTCAGCCGCATCTTTTTCTCCCTGGCTCACCGCCTCGATGGAGACGGATTCATCCCATCGAACGGTTCCTACAGCGGTCGAAACCAGCACCGGTTTTGGGACGATATTGATTGGAGCAGGAGAGGATGATTTTTTGTCGCAGCCTGCGATTAGCAGCAAAGCAAGGAGGGGTATAAAAAATTTATGCATGGCTCAAATGGTCTGGCCATGCATAATATAAAATGAGTTATCAATTCCCAACAAAAATCAAGAGTGTGTCCTGTGCACTCGCCGACCGACTACTGATTACCGATCACCGGCACTACCGCACCAACAACACCCCACCTCTCTTCTCCTGGACACCTTCGTCCGGTCGATAGGAGCTCTTATAGCGCACCACATAGGAGTAAGTACCGGCCGGCATGATTTGTCCGGTGTTGTTTTTGTATCCACCGTTCCATTCAAAATTTCTGTCGCTGGATTCAAAAATCATTTCACCCCAGCGGTTGAAAATGTAGATCTGAAAATCAGTGTCATCAATAAAGAACGTGAACAATCTGAATTGTTGGTTGCTGTTCAATCCGCTTGTTGGTCTGAACGCATTCGGTCCGACGATCACAGGATCACATTCAACATTTACCGTGGTTTGATCCTGACTTTCGCAATTGAAGAAGTTGACGAGTTCCACCAAAAAGACGCCGGCAACATTGGTCGTGTAGGTCTGTGTGGTCACGTTCAAAGGCGAAGGCGTGCCCGCGATTACTTCGAACCACTCGTAGCTATTGAAGTTAGCGCCTGGATCGAGAAGGACCTGGCGTGTGTCTGGATTCGGGTTGGCATCATCCGGGCAAATCAATGCGTTGTCGAACATCAGGCCAGGTGTGCGCGGGGCAAGGAGAATGTCCAGGTCTGCTGTTGCCGTACAGATTCCGTCGGAAACGCTGACGGTGTATAATCCTTCTTCCGACTGATTACTTAATTGTGCAGCATTTCCGATCACTACATTATCCTCGTCAATCCACTGGTAACTACTCACGGCCCGGTTCGGCGTTGCGAGCAACGAGAACGTCGCGTCTTCGCATGGCGGGTTCAACGTGGTGATGGTCACGCTTAGCGGGCCCGCCACCGTTACGTTGTGCGCAATGGCTACAGCAGGACATCCGGTGAGCGGACTCTGCATGCTCATGGTGTAATTACCGGACAAAGTTACTGGGAACGCAGGCCCGGTACCACTGGACGGACCAGACCATGTGTAAACATAATTTCCAATGGGCTGTTGATTTCCTGTTGGGGCAGCCGTTAACAATACCGGGTTGGTACAAGGATCAAAAGTAAACTCCGGAATGAAAGTATCGACCGAGACGATTTGATTAACGGTATCCGCGCAAAGCGGTCCGACGCCATCGTCGATGATCACACGAAGATTCCAAACACCCGGATTAACCGTGACCGTAGCGCCGCTGAGCGGGGTGACACTTCCCGCAGGCGAAAGGCTCCAGTCAAAAGTTGTGGCCCCCGTACCTACCGCGGTAACCTGCGATGTGGTACAAAGGTTCGGCGTAGTGATCGCGGCATTGGTAACCGTCGGCCCTGGGTTGATGGTAACCGTCGCGCCGGCAAGACAAGTCAACGGATCAGTGACTTCGATGATATAATCTCCCGGGGCATACGCATTGGCCGTTGTTTCGCCATTGTTGATAAATGTTCCCGTTTCTCTCACAATGCCTGTTGAGACTTCAATGATCCTGAAAGTTTTCGGTCCAGGTTGTGGTGGCGTGATCGAAAGTGGTATCGGTGCTGTACCACAAATTGTCATCGGCGCATTGCCGACGGTAAACGCGTTTGTGTTAATGGTGGTACCACCATTGGTATAACAGGCCGGAAATATTTGATCGGTGACTTGAATCAGATAGGAGGTAGGTGCCAATGTTGCCGTTGGCGGAACGAGGAACGGTCCGGAGCCAGGCGCGATGTCCGTTACGGTGGTGGAGAAAGTACCTCCAACGACCGTGTATTCGACCAGCGAGCCCACGGGCTGTTGAATGTCTACTCTCAGTTGACCTGTGTTTGATCCGCAAGCTATCGGATCTACTACCGGGGATATCAAGACCGTCGGCGATTGTCTGATCGTAAATACAATTGTATCGTATATTATACAAGGTGTCGGGAGCACGCGGTACTCCACTCTAACCTCTCTGGTTTCAAATGGCGAGGTTGCCGCCGAAGAAAAATCTATGAATTGCGAGGGTCCAGTATTGCCACCCACAGGAACGTTATTGATATACCAGGTATGATTCGGGAAGTTTATGGAAGTATTGAGTAATACGCCGGTTCCGGCACCTGTACATACCGTCGAGTCGCGACCCAGATCAATGTCCGTAAAGGGTGAGTAGATGATGAAGGCACTGTCGAGCGCACAACCTGAAATATCATGCGTGATGGTGAAATCGTATTTGCCGATTTGGCTGATGCTTAATGTCCGTGTCGTGTCGCCCGTTTCCCAGAGATAGGAAAAGTCAGGTAAGTTGGTCGGATTGAGATCGAGCGTCTTTGGGTCTGGACATAAGTTGTCAAAAAGATTGGGCGGCAAGGGCGGCAGGTTAAAGATCTGGAACTGCCGTGTGAACTGCGCGACCGGATTGTGACAGCGGTTGAAAACCAGGAGCTGCGCTGAATAAACATCTGGTGTCAACACCATGTCGAAACTTGCATTGGTGTTCGTTGCCACAACGGATCCATTACTTACCCTGGTGATCGTCCAAAAGAATTCGTCGATATTCGGATCGGAGCCGCTTCCTGCAAAGATTGTAGTGTCGCCCACGCAAATTCCCGTGATCGATATCCCTGGCGTCTGCATCTGGTCGGGAATCAACTGAACAAAGTTCGGCAAGCCAAGTTTACTGGTGGTTCCCGCTACGAGCGGGAACGGGGTTGGTGCTATCATGGAGGCTGTCTCCAGGTCGCCGTTGACAAGAATCTGATAAAGGTAATCCTTGTCGTTCGAGGCCAGGTAGATCTGTCCATCGGGACCAACTTGAAGGGCACCGAGTTCCTCATTAAAATTTTGCGCCGAAAGCGGGGCAGGGTCAACCACCTCGCTTGGAATACCGAGGGTGTCAAACGCGAACTCATAAATGTGTGAGACCGCATCGGTCAACGTTGCAAAGAGTTTGTCTCCACCTGCTCCAAATTCTACGCCGTACACTTGCCCAGTGGCACTGCCGAGATCGATCGGGCGGAAGTTGCTGATCTCGCCGGTAGTAATGTTGAAATCGAAAACTTCCACAACGTTGGAAACACCTGGCGTAGACAACGCCACGGCCAGACGGTTCTGTGGACCGAGCTTCATGTACCCGGATCCATTCAGGGCAACAGCCAGAGAGTGATCGGATCCAATGCTGGAGAAAACCGGATTGCCGATGCCAGTAGGTGTTATCGGATAAGCGCGGAAAGTATTGTTGCCGTACTCATGCGCGATAAGCCAGTTCCTATTTCCCGTGATGCGTTCTGTGCTCTTCGTGAAGAGCGTAACATTCTGCATTCTCATTCCCCCAGTTCCACCATTCATTTTCAGATCAAAGAGCGAGTAGCTCAACCGGAATCCGTAGGATCCATAAATTTCCTGCGTTGTGAAAATGTAGAAAAGGGTTTTGTCGTTGGGAACTTGTAAGATCGTAGCCGATTGAGTTGATAGCGTATCACCGCCGATGCCAGAGCCGATCTTTTGGAAATTTCGATCCCACACGTTGTTACCGTTGGTGAAGAAGATCACCTGTCCATTATCGTCGGAAATTGTAGAGGTACCTTCAGGTGTATCTTGCACAGGGTTGGAGATCGCCACCGGCGGACCATCCGGCAGGGGATTAAAATCAATACCAGCATTTTGACCGAAGTACCAGATGTTGGCGCGTTGATCCTGGACGGCGTATTCCCTGATGGTCACGCCGGCATAGGTCGAGCACCCTCCCACGGTCACGACTAAATAATAGTACCCCGCCGAGTCAGGCTGAAGGGTTGCTGAGTTTCCTGTTCCTTGTGGACCAACCGGACCGCCGGGTCCGTACCATTGCCAGACTGGCGAACCGCTGCCGCTGATCTGTGCTGTCACTTCGAAGCGACTGCAATCGGTACCTCCTGGTGGCGGAGGAACTGCTGGAGGACTTGTTGATTTTGGAAAAGGAAGTTCGCAGCTACAAGCTGTCGTATCCTGCACGAGGCTTATCTGCGTGTCGAAGTCGTTGATGATGACCGTTTGGATAGTGTCTTGTGACTGACCGTTGAGGTATGCGGTTACTTGAACGTTGTAAGTGCCACCGGCTTGATAAGTATACACGGGGCTCCAGTCGCTCGAGCCACCGCCGTCGCCGAAATTCCAGACGAGGCTGTCTGCTCCAGGCTTAACGGTTGGGAAAAAGTTTGTTGGCGCATTCGCACAGTCTCCATCGTACGTGAAATAGACTTCGATGTCCAGTGAATCGCCAGGCGCGAAAGAAGGAAACTGTCTTCCACCAAAGCTGCCAGGAAATACGTTCGGGTTATATCGCACCACGCTAAATAGGCTGTCCGTGTTGGTGAGTCCACCTAAGAAAAACGATCCGCCGGATTGATATAAGTGATAGATGGTGCTATCGGGCGCCATCTGCAGACCGTAGCTTTCGGGGGGCGCACCTCTTAAAACAGTTTGCGGGCTGAGGTTTAGATTCAACAGATCATATTGCAAAACGTCACCGGCGATTGCTCCTTCTCCAAAGTAAGAGACGTAGAGGAAATTGCCATTGAGACTGAACTCCGTATCATAAATAGCTTCTGCGACAACAGGTGTATTCACACCTGATCCAACCACGCGCGTGACGGCGGCCACGGCGGGCAGTGTCGCCGGTGCGACCGGAAACACGAGCGTGAGGATTTCGATATCGCGGTCCGTTTCTTTTGGGGAAACTGAAATTCTCTTTGTGGGTGCGTGGTAGGCGAAGTTCGCTGCGTTCTCGATGAGCCCGCCAGTAACAAATCCAGGGTAGGTGATGCCTGTCGCGCTAATTCTTATAAAGTGATACTCCCTTGAAGTAGCGCGATGCGTCATCAACCAGAAATCGGTACCATTGGGATCGGGCAACATGATCATCGCTTCTGAAACTCCGGTTGGAAAACCTCCCGGCATGGGCTGGCCGGTTGCAATGATCGCACCGAGTGGTGGCTGTCCAAAGGTTACAGCGTTACCATTCTGCAACGAGTCCACGATCGCATAGGTAACAATGCCGCCGGCGTTGGCGCTGAAGATATAGTATTGTCCAGCCTGCGCCGGATTCTTACAGATCGCTACGGGTTGGTTGCGCGCCGGATTTCCTCCCAAGGGTCCGCCCGGCATGAGTTGATGAGAAGCATCTACGACGATGTTACCATCCGTATAGAAAAAAAGATTTCCGGTGATCGGGTCGTTGGCAACGGCGCTTCCACCATTACCCAGTGGAAGTTTATTGGTTACAAGTTGAGGGGAGTTGTCGAAGTGGTTAAATCGAATTCCTCTGGTGCCGCCTCCGAAATACCAGTTGTGTCTGGTAAAATCATTTTGCGCGGACAATTCAGCCGGCAACAGGAGTGCAAGCGCAACGAATGTCAGTCCAGTAAAAAGTGTTTTCAGCTTCAACATGATCTCTACCTTAATCACAGACACGGGTTGTTGGTCAAAAGTTAAAAGTAAAACGCCCAGGGCACCCCAAAGTATACAATTTGGGCTAAAATTACGTTACAGGTTTCGTTAACCGTCGACTGTTGACCGCCGAAACGTGAATAAAACGTAGGGCCCTTTTGCTGTGATTTGAACCGTCACATCCCAGGTCTTATTCTATTCACCTTGCGCCGATGGACAGCTAACGGATACGTTTAAAGGCTACCTGCCCGTTGGCAGGGATAACAAAACTTTTCCTTACTTTGCCCAAAGTGCTGACTTTAAAGAACGTTTTGATGTACAGGATACTCCTGCTATCGTTTGGATTAATGCTGATGCTGGAAGGTGCGGTAACTGCTCAGGACCCTCAATTTTCCCAGTTTTATGCCGCCCCTCTCTATTTAAACCCGGCTTTGACCGGCGGAACCAGTCAGGCGCGGGCCGGAATTAACTACAGAAATCAATGGCCGGCCATCGACGCCAACTTTACTACGATGTCGGCCTACTTTGACTACTTTATTGAAGACAAGAATAGCGGCGTCGGCGTGATACTGACCCGCGACCGGGAAGGATTGGCCGGGCTGACCTCGCTGACCCTCGGACTTCAGTACTCTTATGAAGTTCAGATCACAAAGTATCTTGGCTTTAGGCCTGGTGCACAGGTGGCGCTTTACAACCGCGACGTCAACTTTGACAGGCTGACGTTTGGGGATCAGTTCGATCCGCTCACCGGTCAGATCATCAGTTCAGAAACTGCAGAAACATTCAATACCCAATCCGCCAGAACTTTCGTGGATCTGTCTTTTGGCGGCGTGCTTTTTACCAAGAACGCCTGGCTGGGCGTTTCGGCGTGGCACCTCACGCAGCCTAATCAGAGTTTGATCGGGGAGGAGAGCAGGCTACCCATTAAGCTATCGGTTCACGGTGGATTTAAATTCCACATGAGACCTGGCGTCGCTGGCAGTGGTGTCTATGCACGTGAGGCGGAACGAAGCATCGCTCCGGCGTTTCAATACCGTCATCAAGGTGAGTGGGATCAGATGGACTTGGGTTTGTACTTTACCTTCGAGCCGCTCGTCGTCGGTACCTGGTATCGCGGCGTTCCTTTCAAGAATCTGGGAGGCGTCGTGAACAACGAATCGATCGTGCTGCTGCTCGGCTTCACGAAGCTGGGCGCCAAAGACGCGATCAACATCGGTTACAGCTTCGACTACACGATTTCCAAACTCGGCCCGGGCAGTGGCGGTGCGCACGAGTTCAGTCTGGTGTACACCTGGCCGATGCGTAACCCCCGGAAGCCACCGAAAGACAAGCTGGTTATCCCTTGCCCTGACTTTTAGTAAGACGCTTCGTTGTGCGCCCACGGTTGAACCGTGGGCTTGGCGGAAAATGTGGCTAACTCCTTGCTCCTTACTTCTTGCTCCTACTTCTGACCTCGCATGACCATTCAATACACCCTCGAACTCTTCGGCACATTCTTCTTCGCCATCTCCGGCGCGCTCGCCATCCAGGACATGGACCGCGATCACGACTGGTTCGGCGCCGGCTTCACCGGGTTTGTCACCGCGATCGGAGGAGGAAGTTTGCGCGACATGATCCTGGGGAGCTATCCGCTGGTGTGGGTTGGAGACATCAATTTCATTTACAGCATCATTGCCGGCGTCGTGGTGGCGATCGTGTTCTACAAGTACATCATCGGTTTAAGGAAGACCTTCGTTTTGTTTGACACCCTTGGCATTGCGTTCTTCACCGTGCTCGGCGTAGAGAAGACGCTGAACCTCGGATTTCGCCCGGAGGTCGCCGCGATCATGGGAATGTTCTCCGCGGTCATGGGTGGTGTCATTCGCGACACGCTGACCAACGAGACGCCCGTAATTTTCCGCAAGGAGATCTACGCCACGGCTTGTCTCGCCGGGGCGATCTGCTACTTGTTGCTCGTCCTCCACACAGACCTGGACCGAAATGTCAACCTTCTGGTGGCGGCCGGTTTGATCATCGTGATCCGTCTCGTCGCCGTCAAGTTCAGACTGAAGTTGCCCGCGCTCAAGCGGTGATGGCGAACATACGTTCGCGCTTCCAGAAAATTTTTTTCACGTTCAACGCCTCAAAGTTTGTCATTAACCAAACTTTTCCGTTTAATTTTGCATTTAGAAAACTATTAAAACAAAAACTGAATGGATTTCATCTAACGTTTCACTTAAACGACCGAAAGAAATTGAAAACATTGTTCACCATTTTTAGAGCTGCCACGGCGGCTTACCAACCCAACAGAACGTTCCAGTTCTTGATCAATGCCTGCATGGTGACCAGGCGACCGCGACCCGTACGCTTTGCGCGTATCTGATACCTTCATCATACAACCTTAGTTGTTGCAAGACGTGATGTCCAGGACATTGCGCCTTTAGTGCATTTAGCACGGTATTTAAGTCGTATAGTTTAATTCAGAATCAACCTTGGAAAATCATAATCTTATTGTCAGACTGGCCACCGCCGCTGACAACCATTACGCAGACACCATCACCAAAGAGATGGAAGAGTCTGCCAAAGCCCGTGGCACCGGCATTGCCAAGCGCTCGGCCGACTACATCAAAATGAAGATGAACGAGGGCAAGGCGGTCATTGCCGTTACACAAGACGGCACGTGGGTAGGCTTCTGCTACATCGAAGCGTGGGAGCACGGAAAGTACGTGGCCAACTCTGGCCTAATCGTATCACCGCTGTTCCGTAAGACCGGCGTGGCTACGCAGATCAAGCAGCGTGTCTTCGCGCTGTCGCGCGAGAAATATCCTGACTCAAAAATATTCGGACTCACCACCGGCCTGGCCGTGATGAAGATCAACTCCGACCTGGGGTACGAGCCCGTCACCTATTCCGAGCTCACCAACGACGAGGAGTTCTGGAAGGGTTGCCAAAGTTGCGTGAACTACGAAATTCTGATGAGCAAGGAGCGGAAGAACTGCATGTGCACCGCCATGCTTTTCGATCCGGCTGAGGCCGAAGCCAAAATCAAGGCGGCAGAAATTGCACGCGCCGCCCAAACCGTTGTGCCCGAGCCGGTCAAGGCAGAGACTGTGGTGACGGCCGAGGGCGAGCTCGTACACCACCGCCACCGCGAGTTCAAGGGCAACTTCTCCTTGTTCGAACGATGGGTGCGTTTCAAACAATTCGTGCTGCTGAAGTCTTTCCGACGGAAGGATGAGGGCGACCGATCCGACAAGAAATCGCTGCTAAGCTTCTTTTTCTTCTGGTAGAAGAATGGAACCAGCCGCTGGCAGATAGTGAGGGAAAATCAATTATTTAATTAACAGGTACGCGGAAGCTTTTTGCTTTTTAGCTTTAGGCTTTCCGATCAACATTTAGAGCATGAGCAATAAGAAAAAAGTAGTTCTGGCATTCAGTGGAGGTCTCGACACGTCCTTCTGCGTAAAATATTTGGGAGAGGAGAAAGGATTTGAAGTCCACACCATCACGGTGAACACCGGTGGCTTCGATGAAAAGGAAGTGAAAGAAATCGAAACCCGCGCAAAGAACCTCGGTGTCGCCTCGCACAAGACTGTTGATGAGACGAAGAACTACTACGAGAAGGTAATCCGCTACCTGATCTACGGAAATGTTCTGAAGAACAATACTTATCCCTTGAGCGTAAGCGCCGAGCGGATGTCGCAAGCTTTGGCCGTGGCTACCTATGCCAGGGAATTGAAAGCCGACGCGGTGGCGCACGGAAGCACGGGCGCTGGAAATGATCAGGTTCGTTTTGACATGATCCTCAACATTCTCATGCCAGGCGTTGAAATCATCACGCCCATTCGCGAACTGAAGCTTTCACGCGAGCAGGAGATCACTTTCCTGAAATCAAAAGGCGTTCAGATGAATTTCGAGAAGGCGATGTACTCTATTAATAAGGGTATCTGGGGAACGTCCGTCGGCGGAAAGGAAACGCTTAAGTCTCTGGGTATGCTGCCCGAGGAAGCCTGGCCGACGCAAGTCACGAAGTCGGGAAGCGAATCGGTAAAACTCTCCTTCGAAAAAGGTGAACTGAGAAAAGTAAACGATAAAGCATTTGCCCATCCAACGGAAGCCATACAATTCTTGCAGTCGATCGCGGGACCTTACGGTATCGGACGGGATGTGCACGTCGGTGACACGATTATTGGCATAAAAGGAAGGGTGGGATTTGAAGCGGCTGCCCCGGTGGTAGTGTTGAAAGCTCATCACGCGTTGGAGAAGCACGTGTTGACGAAATGGCAATTGAGCTGGAAGGATCATTTGGCGCAGTTCTACGGCAACTGGCTTCACGAAGGTCAATACCTTGATCCTGTCATGCGCGACATAGAAGCTTTCCTTACCAATGCACAAAAGAATGTAACGGGTGACGTTCATGTTCAACTTCACCCCTATCGATATCAGGTATTGGGCATTGAGTCGGCTTACGACCTCATGTCTTCAAAATTCGGGAAGTACGGAGAAGAAAATTTAGGATGGAGCGGCGATGACGTCATCGGCTTTACCAAGATCTTTGGAAACCAGGTCGCCATCTATCACCAGGTAAAAGAAGAAGTCGATGGCAAGTAAGATCAAAGTTGGAATTATCGGTGGTGCCGGCTACACGGGGGGTGAAACCATCCGCTTGTTGCTAAACCATCCGCATGCTGAGCTGACGTTTATCCATAGCCGGAGTAACGCGGGTAACCCGTTGTATTCCGCGCATCCGGATTTGAAAGGAGAGACTGAATTGAAATTCACCGATACGATCGGAACGAACGTTGATGTAGTATTTCTCTGCCTCGGTCACGGAGAAAGTAAAAAATTTCTTCAGGAAAATCAGGTTGATGGTAAAATCAAAGTAATCGATCTCAGCCAGGATTTCAGACTCGGAGAATCGGTAAATGGCAGAACCTTTGTCTATGGTCTCCCGGAATTGAATAAAAAAGAAATTCAGAAAGCCGATAACATCGCCAACCCCGGCTGTTTTGCGACTGCTGTTCAGCTCGGATTACTTCCGTTGGCAAGCGCGGGAATTTTGAAAGAAGTTTTTGCAACGGGAATCACCGGATCAACTGGCGCTGGACAGAAACTGCAAGACACTACGCACTTCACCTGGCGCGCCAACAACATTTCAGCTTATAAGACGCTGACGCATCAACACCTTAAAGAAATCAATCAGTCGTTGAAGCAACTTCAACCTGGTTTTTCGGCCGGAGTGAATTTCATTCCCTGGCGCGGCGATTTCACGAGGGGGATTTTTGTGAGCTCTTGTATCCAGACTGCAAAGTCGTTGGATGAACTTCGAAAACTGTTCAGAGATTTTTATCATGGACATCCCTTTACAATTGTTTCTGATGACACGGTCGATCTTAAGCAGGTAGTTAATACTAACAAATGTCTTATCGGGATCGAGAAGGAAGGGGATAAGGTTGTAGTCCATTCTGCTATTGACAATCTGCTGAAAGGTGCCTCTGGACAGGCAGTGCAAAACATGAATCTGATGTTTGGTCTCGAAGAAACCGCAGGTGTCAAACTCAAGTCTATTGGATTCTGATGAGCTACTCTTACCAAATACGCGAACTTATCCCAAATGCGCATTCAATGAAATTATTCGACGTATATCCCTTATTTAATATCACGCCTGTAAAAGCGGAGGGTTCGTGGCTTTGGGATGACAAGGGCGAAAAATACCTGGACCTCTATGGCGGTCATGCCGTGATTTCAATTGGTCACTCGCATCCGCACTACATTAAGTCGCTGACCGATCAATTGAACAAAATTGGATTTTACTCGAACAGCGTTCAAAATCCTCTGCAAGAAAAATTTGCCGAGAAGCTCGGACAGCTTTCCGGCTATCCTAACTATCAACTTTTCCTCTGCAACTCCGGCGCAGAAGCGAATGAAAATGCCCTCAAACTCGCATCATTCGTTACCGGCCGCAAAAGAGTAATTGCTTTCAAGAAAGCATTTCATGGAAGGACATCAGGCGCAGTGGCCGCCACCGACAATCCGAAAATCGTTTCTCCGTTCAATGCCGACCACGACGTCGTGTTTGTTCCTTTAAATGATGAGGCTGCGTTCTCTGCGGTACTCGATCAAACTGTAGCGGCTGTGATCGTCGAAGGTATTCAAGGCGTCGGTGGAATTCAGATGCCTTCGGATTCTTTCCTGCGATTCCTCGACAAGAAATGCAAAGCGAATGGTTCTCTTTTGATCCTGGATGAAATTCAATGCGGCTATGGTCGCACGGGAAAATTTTTCGCGCATCAACACGCAGACATCAGACCCAGTATTGTCACGACCGCGAAGGGGATGGGCAACGGCTTTCCCATTGGTGGTGTGCTGATTCATCCGGATATCAAACCCTGGAGCGGCATGCTCGGTACTACCTTCGGTGGAAATTATCTCGCCGCCGTCGCCGGTCTGGCGGTACTGGAAGTGATGGAGAGCGAAAAGCTTATTGAAAATGCTGCGACGATAGGACAGCATTGGATGACGGAATTAAAATCGATTCCCGCGTTGCAGGATGTCAGAGGCAGAGGTTTGATGATTGGATTTGATTTGCCCGAAGAAAAGAAGTCCGTCCGGAACGATCTCCTGTTTAATCACAAGATTTTTGTCGGCGAAGCCAAGCCGAACACCATTCGCTTGTTGCCTTCGCTTGCGCTGAGCAGAGCCGAAGCGGATATTTTCCTGAATGTTCTAAAGACCCTGGTGTAATGAATACAAAGTTGCTCATGATCCTCAGCGCCGTACTCATGGGAGCCGTGGGTGTAGTATTGACTTTCGCCCCTCAGGAAGTGTTGACATCTTTGGACCTGCAAGCTGTTCCCGCGACTAACCTTGGAGCGTTGTTGCTTCAGGTGTTGGGCGCGCTATATTTTGCCTTTGCTATGGTGAATTGGACTTCAAAAGCCAATTTGATCGGTGGCATTTATGGAAGACCCATCGCCATCGGCAACCTCACTCATTTTGTAATCGGCGCATTGGCGCTGGTGAAAGGATACCTCGCCTTTAATCAAATCATCGTTCTCATAGCGGCGATCGCTTATGCGGTGTTCGCCGTTTTGTTCACCATTGTATTTTTTAGGCATCCTGTTAAATCATAGAAAATAGATGAAGAACTTTATTTCTGTTCATGATGTAACCGACATCGACGCATTGGTGGCTAAGGCGCTTGACTTCAAAGCCAACCCACTCAAGAGTATTTCGGTGGGGAACAACAAGCGAATAGGATTGCTGTTTCTCAATCCCAGTATGCGTACGCGTTTGAGCACGCAGATCGCAGCAGAAAACCTGGGTATGAAAGTCATTGTGTTTAATGTCGGCCAGGATGGATGGGCACTCGAGTTTGAAGACGAAGCCATCATGAGCGGCAATACCGTCGAGCACGTGAAGGATGCTGCGCCTATTCTTGGAAAGTACTTTGATGTGCTTGGCATTCGCACATTTCCTTCGCTGCAAAATAAAACGGACGACTATAGCGAACTCTACATTAACCAGTTCATCAAGTACGCGGGCATTCCGGTATTGAGCCTGGAAAGTGCGACACTGCATCCGCTGCAAAGCCTCACGGACATCATTACGATTCAGGAGACCTTTAAAGAGAAGCGACGCCCGAAGATTGTGTTGACGTGGGCACCGCACGTAAAGGCATTACCACAATGTGTGGCCAATAGTTTTGCGCAGTGGGTTAACGCCTGGGGTGAAGCAGACTTTGTCATCACCCATCCCGAAGATTACGAGCTCGACGAGAAATTCACCAAGGGCGCGACGATCGAACTCGACCAGGATAAAGCGCTGAAAGGCGCCGACTATGTCTATGTAAAAAACTGGAGTACCTATACCGACTACGGGAGAATTTATTGCAATGACCCCATCTGGATGCTGACCAACAAAAAACTTCAGCACACCAACCAGGCGAAAGTCATGCACTGCCTGCCCGTTCGTAGAAATGTGGAGTTGAGTGATGAGGTATTGGATAGTAAGAACAGCGTGGTGACGCAGCAGGCTTCCAATCGGGTTTGGGCGGCGCAGGCTGTGTTGAGTGAATTACTTTCAAACAGTTGACGGTAGACAATAGGCAGTTGACGATGCTTCGATTAAACGTTTCGATAGCTTACGTACTGTCAACGCTTAATAAGGACAGAATATGAACAAGCTCTACATCATCAAAATCGGCGGCAACGTACTGGACAACCCCAGCGCACTGCAATCGTTCCTGAAGGATTTCGCATCGATTAAGGAACCCAAGATTTTGATCCATGGCGGTGGAAAAATTGCCACGAAGATTGGCGACCGGTTGGGTATTGAGTCCAACTACATCAATGGCAGAAGAATCACCGACGCGCCGACCCTTGATCTTGTGACGATGGTATACGGCGGACTGGTCAACAAACAAATTGTTGCCACGCTTCAGACGATGGGATGTAATGCGATGGGTGTAACGGGCGCTGATGGCAACATGATCAAGGCGGTGAAACGTCCGGTGAAGGATATTGATTATGGGTTTGTGGGTGACATCAAGGCCGACGGCGTGAACACGGCATTGTTGTATTTCCTGTTGAAACAGAATACGGTTCCGATCTTTGCGCCGCTCACCCATGCGGAAGGATCGATGTTGAACACGAACGCAGATACTATCGCTTCCGTGTTGGCCGTAGCACTGAGCAAGCATTTCGATGTGCGCTTGATTTTCTGCTTTGAAAAGAAAGGAGTTTTGATGGATGTTAACGATCTTGACTCGGTTATCCATCACCTTCCCAAAAAGAAATACGAAGACTTGTTGCCGAAAGGCGTTTTTGCCGATGGAATTTTGCCCAAGCTGGAGAACGCCTATGCCGCGATTCAATCGGGCGTGAAGGAAGTGTTGATTGGAGAGGCAACTGACTTATTGAAGAACACCGGACAGGAGACAGCGGGGACGTTGATAACATTTTAAAAGCTTCTGGCTACTGGCTTCTGGCCACTGGCTGTTCATTAGACGCGAACAGCCAGTGGCCTGCAGCCAGTAGCCAGCGGCCAAGAAACTCAGCCAATGGAATTATTACACGAAAAAGCTACGAACCTTCTCACGAGGCTCATCTCCATTCCTTCGTTCAGCAAAGAGGAAGATGAAGTAGCTTCTGTTTTGGAAGAATTTTTCGAGAGGCAACGCGTTCATTCTTACAGAAAAGGAAACAATGTGTGGGTGAAGAATCAACATTTCGATTCAAACAAACCCACTTTACTGCTCAACTCGCACCACGATACCGTAAAGCCAAACCCGCAATACACACGCGATCCTTTCAAACCGGAGATCATCGATGGAAAGTTATTTGGTCTGGGCAGCAATGATGCCGGAGGTCCGTTGGTTTCGTTGATCGCAACATTTTTGTTTTATCATCCGCAGCCAAATCTGAAGTACAACATTGTGATGGCAGCCACTGCCGAAGAAGAGATTTCCGGAACCGGCGGGATTGAAAGTATCTGGTCATCGCTTCCTAAAATTGATTTTGCTATCGTCGGCGAGCCAACGCTTTGTCAAATGGCAACGGCAGAAAAGGGGCTGATGGTGATCGATTGTGTGGCACATGGAAAGGCCGGACATGCTGCGCGCGAGGAGGGTGTCAACGCGCTCTATGAAGCCTTGCCAGACATAGAGTGGTTTCGAACGTACAAGTTTCCAGAAATCTCGCCGACACTCGGCCCGATTAAAATGACGGTGACGATCATCTCTGCCGGCAAGCAACACAACGTCGTTCCTGCCGAATGTCACTTCACTGTTGATGTTCGCGTTACGGATAAATACACCTTGGAGGAACTGCTCACCGTGATTCGTCAAAACGTAAAGTGCGATGTGACGCCGCGGTCCATGCGCATGCGACCTTCCGGAATTTCGGAAGACCATGACCTGGTAAAGGCTGCGATCAAGCTGGGCATCAGCCGCTACGGTTCACCGACGACATCGGATCAGGCGCTCATCCCAACCCCTTCGGTAAAGATGGGCCCGGGCGACTCCGCGCGTTCTCATTCCGCCAACGAGTTTATCTATGTTGATGAGATCCGTCAGGGTATCGATACCTACATAAAAGTATTGAACGAAGTTATTGTATAAATTTAACCACGGCTTTCTGCCTTAAGCTTAAAGCTTTTCGCTTTTACAAAAATGAAACTCTGGCAAAAAGATAAATCGTCTCTGAAGGAAGTAGAGAAGTTCACCGTGGGCAAGGACCAGGAAATGGACCTCCTCCTCGCACCTTTCGACGTATTGGGATCACTGGCGCACATTACCATGCTCGAGTCCATCGGGCTGTTGGAGAAGAAGGAACTGGAGACCTTGCGCGCAGAGCTAAAGAACATTTACAAACGAATTGAAGGCGGCGAATTCAAAGTAGAAGAGGGCGTTGAGGACATCCATTCGCAAGTGGAATTGGAGCTCACGAAAAGACTGGGCGACGTCGGCAAAAAAATTCACAGCGGACGATCGAGAAACGATCAGGTGTTGGTCGATATCAAATTGTACCTCCGTCATGAAATCGAGGCGGTAGTAGCAGAAACGAAAAACCTTTTTGACTTGCTCGTCACGCAGAGCGAAAACTTCAAAGGTCACTTGCTGCCCGGATATACCCATATGCAACTGGCGATGCCTTCATCCTTTGGGTTGTGGTTCGGCGCATACGCGGAAAGTTTGGTGGACGACTGCATCACGCTGCAGGCTGCCTACAAAATTGTCAATAAAAACCCGTTGGGATCGGCAGCCGGTTACGGATCATCCTTTCCACTCAACCGGACGATGACCACAACGCTCCTCGGTTTCAGCGATTTGAATTATAATGTTGTCTATGCGCAGATGGGTAGGGGCAAGGCGGAAAGAATAGTAGCCAGCGCCTTAGCAAACATTGCGGCATCCCTGAGCAAGTTGTCCATGGACGCCTGCTTGTTCCTGAATCAGAACTTCGGCTTCGTGAGTTTCCCGGATGAATTGACCACGGGGTCGAGCATCATGCCGCACAAGAAGAATCCCGATGTGTTTGAATTGATCAGAGCCCGCTGCAATCAGGTGATCGCGCTGCCGAACGAAATAGCCTTGGTCACAGCAAACCTTCCTTCCGGGTATCATCGCGATCTTCAATTGATAAAAGAGTTGTTGTTCCCCGCGATCCAAAACCTGAAGGATTGTTTACGGATGGCCCACATGATGCTTTCGAGCATCTCCGTAAAAGAAAACATCCTCGACGATGAGAGGTATAAATTCCTTTTCAGTGTTGAGGAGGTGAACAAGCTGGTGCTTTCCGGTATGCCGTTCCGCGACGCCTACAAGAAAGTGGGGATGGATATTGAACAAGGAAAGTACAATCCTTCACGATCGGTCAGCCACACGCACGAAGGTAGTATGGGGAATCTCCAAACGGAGGCCATTCAAAAGCTGATGGCAAAAACCCTCAGCGAGTTTGAGTTCGATGCCTGGCACCGTGCCTTCCAAAAGCTTTTGACGTAATCAGCAGGGAAATCTTACTTCGAAGATCTACGCTTTGTTGTCGACGGACTGGTCGACGAGCTCTTTCAGTTTTTCCATCGACACCGGTTTGACGGCGTACGCTTTAACTTCAGTGAATTGTTGAGACTGCTCAATGTCGCGGGGATGTTCTGATGAGCTGACGATAATAATGTCAATTGACTTTTCCAGCTCGCCCTTCATGCCATTAAACGAAGTGAGGAAATCCCATCCATTCACGACGGGCATGTAGATGTCCAGGAATATAATGTCGGGTAGTTGTGCGAAGTCCTTCTTATGTTCCGTAATGTATTGGAGCGCTCCGCGGGCATTGTTGAAGATGGTGATGATGTCAGCAAGTTCACCCAACTCGGCTAAGCGCTTGAGCATGAATGATGACATGGGGTCGTCATCGATGATCCATATGTTGGGTATTCGCTTTCCCATAGTTTCGTTCAGCCTAAGTAAGTCACAAAGGTATGCGAAATACCTGTACTCTTAGTGCCTTCAAGTGTCGATAACCTGCTCGTCAGCCTTCAATTTGAAAGGTAATCTTACATTGAAGGTAATTTTTTTTCGGGAGAATCCTGACCCACCAACCCGATACATACACTACCACCACTCCAGGGGTAGCTTGATATCTTTCACGGAGTTCACCGTAAGGTCGGGTTTAAAGGCAAATTTTTTCGCCTCCTCCTCTTTGGTAACGCCCGACAACACCAATATTGTACGGTACCCCATTTGAACACCTCCCTGAATGTCAGTGTCCATGGTATCACCGATCACGGTCGTTTCTGCGGTCTCAAGGCCCAATGCCTTTCGCGCTGAGCGCATCATCACGGGACTAGGTTTTCCGATCACGAAGGCTTTCGCGCCGGCTGCTTCTTCAATCATGGCCGTCGTGGCGGCGATGCCGAGATTAGCCCAGCCCTTGCGCTTCGGCGAAGGATCACGGTTTGTGGTGATAAATTTTGCACCGGCCAAAATCATATCGACCGCACGCTGCACCATTTCCAGGGTGAAGTTTCGGCCCTCGCCCAAGACCACAAAGTCAGGATCGGTTTCAACCAGTTTGATTCCATGCTCATGCAGGCTGGTCAGCAGGCCACCTTCGCCCAGCACATAAGCCGTACCGTTGGGGATCTGACCGGCCAGGAATTTACCCGTGGCCATGGCGCTTGTGTAAACATGTTTTTCCTCCACGCTAATGCCCAGCTTTTTCAACTTCCGAACCGCCTCCAATCGCGTGCGCTGACTATTGTTGGTCATGAACATGAATGGAATATCCTGTTGAAGCAGGTTACTAATAAAGTGATCCGCGCCGGGAATCAGGATGTCGCCACCATAGATCACACCATCCATATCGATCAATAAACCATGAGCCATCCGGAAAAATTTTTAAGTATCAATTCAAATATGGTACTTTAATCTGGAGTAAGGAAGTAATCGGGTTCTTAGTTCCGAAATTTGCAATCGAAGCAATCGTCACATGAAGGTGTGATGGGACGAGAAACGAATCACACATTAACGTAAAAAGCCATGAGAAGAATTTGTCATTTGGTTTTGCTGCTGGTATTGATCGGATGTAAAGCAAAGGAAGTGGCCGATGTTCAATCCGCAGAAGCGAAACCACGCGATATCTGGACCGTTCAACAAGCGAACGACTGGTACCAGTCCCGCGACTGGCTCCGGGGCAGCGACTTTATTCCAAGCTCAGCGATCAATCAGCTCGAGATGTGGCAAGCCGAAACTTTTGACACGGCTACTATTAACCGCGAGTTGGGCTACGCCGAGTCCATTGGATTGAACTCGATGCGCGTGTACCTGCACCACGCCGCCTGGCAAATTGATTCCGTTGGATTCAAACAGCGCGTTGACCAATATCTTCAGATCGCCGACAAGCATCACATTTCAACCTTGTTTGTGTTGTTCGACGACTGCTGGAATCCTGTTTATCAAACGGGACCTCAGCCGCCGCCCAAGCCGGGTGTTCACAACTCTGGATGGATTCGCGATCCGGGCGACAAGCTCCACCAGGATTCCACGCTCTGGCCTGTGCTCGAAAGGTATGTAAAGGATGTTCTCACACAATTTCGCGACGACAAGCGAATTGTACTTTGGGATCTCTACAATGAACCCGGCAACTCTGGCTATGGCAACAAGTCCATGCCGTTGCTGGAAAAAACTTTTTATTGGGGCCGCCAGGTGAATCCTTCACAACCGTTGTCTGCCGGCGTGTGGAGTAAAGAACTGGTTGATCTCAACAACTTTCAATTGGCCAACTCGGATGTGATAACCTATCATAACTATTCCGATCGCGAGGAACATCAGCAGTGGATCGACAGTCTTCGGACCTACAACCGTCCGCTCATTTGCACGGAATACATGGCACGCACACGCAACAGTTTCTTTGCTACCATCATGCCGATGCTGAAGAAACAAAATATCGGCGCCTACAACTGGGGCCTGGTATCCGGAAAGACGAACACCATCTATGCCTGGGACACACCCATGCCTGACGGTCGTGAGCCCCAAGTTTGGTTTCACGATATTTTTAGAAAAGATGGCACACCATATAAACAGGAGGAAGTGGACCTGATCAAATCATTGACAGACACCGGGGGCAATTGAGAACGTTCCCGGCATCGTTATTTTCCTGAAATCGAAAAGCATTGTTCTGAATGTGCGCGACAATTTCGCCTCATCATTGGTTTTGTTCCAATCGTTAACCAGTTTTGAGAACCAAATTATCTGGATGTGGACTTCAGTGTAAGCGAGGTACAGCAAAAATTCAAGACGCTTTTTAAAAATGATCCATTGATCGTGAGATCGCCGGGAAGGATTAACCTCATCGGTGAGCACACGGACTACAATGATGGCTTCGTCATGCCGGCGTCCATCGACCGCGAAACAATTTTTGCCGTCGCCGAATCGGGTGATCAAAGCGTGATCTACTCCATGAAGTACGATGAGTTCTTCATGGTCGACATTCAAAATCCACAACCCGTGAAAGGCCCTGCATGGGTCAACTACTTACTCGGTGTATTGCGACAACTTGTTGATCAGGGTCACACGATCAAGCCGTTTCATTGCGTGTTTGGTGGAAACATTCCATTGGGCGCCGGTCTTTCATCTTCGGCTTCAGTTGAAGGTGGATTCGCTTTTGCCATCAACACGTTGTTCGGATTTCAAATTCCGAAACTCGAATTGGTACACATGGCACAATGGTCGGAGCATCACTTTGTTGGCGTTAAGTGCGGCATCATGGATCAGTTTGCGTCGATCATGGGCGCGAAGGAGAAAGTATTACTCCTGGACTGCCGCTCATTAGAATATCGATACCTTCCGCTCAACCTCCAACACTATGCTATTCTACTTTGCGACACCAAAGTGAAACACTCACTGGTGTCGTCTGAATACAACACGCGCAGGGCGGAATGCGAGGAAGGTGTGCGTGTGCTAAAGTCAAAGGATCCGTCCATCAAAAGTCTCCGCGATGTAACGAAGGACATGCTGATCGGGCACAAGGATAAATTGAAAGAAAAGGTTTTCAACCGCTGCTGGTATGTAGTAGAAGAAATTGAACGCGTGCAACAGGCGGCCCACGACCTGGAAAATAATAATCTGAAATCTTTCGGAGCCAGGATGTTTCAGACCCACGACGGCTTGTCCCGCCTGTATGAAGTCAGTTGCCCGGAGCTTGATTTCCTCGTGGATGAAGTCAAGGGTATTCCAGCGGTGATAGGCGCGAGAATGATGGGTGGCGGTTTTGGTGGATGCACCATAAACCTCGTGGAGAAATCTCAAGTGAACGCTGTTATTCAACAGCTCAAGGCTTCTTACCAAAAGGCCTTTTCGATACGATTGGAAACGTATACCGTAAACGTGCAGGAGGGTACGGGCGTTTATCACCAGCCAATCGAAAAAATTAATTTACTTTAGGGGTATGAAGCAGAAAGTTTTGGTTACCGGTGGAACAGGTTACATCGGCTCTCATACCGTTGTGGAGTTGATCGAAGAGGGATACGAAGTGGTGCTGGTGGATGACCTTTCCAATTCGTCGCTGGACGTTCTGGACGGAATCAAAAAAATTACCGGGGTGTACCCTGAATTCGAGAAGTTCGACCTGTGCGATGAACAGAAACTGGACTCATTTTTCTCAAAGCACAAGGATATCGGGTCGATTATTCACTTCGCGGCCAGCAAGGCCGTGGGAGAGTCCGTTCAGAATCCCTTGAAGTATTACCGGAACAACCTGCTTTCGCTCATGTTGTTGCTGGAGTCGATGAAGAAACGCGGCATCCGGAATTTTGTTTTTTCTTCTTCCTGCACCGTGTACGGTCAGCCCGACAAACTTCCTGTTACCGAAGCGACACCGTTTCAACCTGCCGAGTCGCCCTACGGCAACACCAAGCAGATCAGCGAAGAGATCCTTCGCGACACTTGTAAAGTAGAATCGCAGATACAGGCGATATCCCTTCGCTACTTCAATCCTGCGGGAGCACACGAGTCTGGTTTGATTGGCGAGCTTCCACTCGGCGTTCCGAACAATCTTGTGCCGTTCATTGCACAGACTGCGGCTGGAATTCAAAAACAACTGCTGGTTTTTGGTAATGATTACAATACGCCGGATGGATCGGCCGTTCGTGATTACATTCATGTGGTTGATCTTGCTGAAGCGCACGTAAAGGCCTTGAAGCGACTCGAGGAAGGGAAGCAACAAATGAACTACGAGTATTATAACCTGGGAACGGGTAAAGGCTTGACCGTGCTGGAGCTGATACAAGTGTTTGAACGCGTAAACAATATCAAACTGAATTATAAAATTGTTGCCCGCCGCCCGGGTGACATTGAAAAAATTTATGCCGACACCACGTTGGCCAATCGCGAACTGGGCTGGAAAGCAAAACTTGGCGTGGAAGACATGATGCGTTCCGTTTGGAAGTGGCAACAACATTTGATGAGCAACCACAATGCAACCTTAGCCTGATTACCCCTCCCAATCCCTAATCCCTCAATCAAAAATGAAAGCTGTACAGCCGAGCACTCGGAAGACATCCTATGGCCGACTCGAAGATGGCCGCGAAGTATTTCAATTTACGCTCACCAACAAGAATGGTGTTGAAGTTCAGGTGATCAACCGTGGCGCGATTATCACCGCCTGGAAAGTGCCGGATCGCACCGGGAAACTCGAAGATGTAGTTTTGGGATTTGATTCTCTTGCTGGCTACCTGAAAGAGAATCCGTTTTTTGGAGCGATCGTGGGACGTTACGCTAACCGGATTGCGAAAGGAGAGTTTGAATTGGATGGAAAGGAATATACGCTGGCGCAAAACAACAACGGGCAACACCTGCATGGTGGCGTGAATGGCTTTGATCGCGTGTTCTGGAATATCGAAGAGCACGCGTCGTCAAAAGGACAAGCCGTGAAACTCACGTACAACAGTCGCGACATGGAAGAGGGGTATCCTGGAAATTTATCTATTGAAGTTCTTTACATTCTGACGGATACGAACGAACTGCAAGTTGAATATCTCGCCACTACCGATAAGAAGACCGTGGTCAATCTTACCCAGCACAGCTATTTTAATCTGACGGGAAATGTTAGGCGAGATATCCTCGATCACGAAGTCATGCTGAAGTGCGATAACATGGTTCCCGTGAACGACGTCCTCATCCCTACGGGGGAGTTGAGAAATGTTGCCGGAACACCTTTCGACTTCCGGAAACCGACGAAAGTGGGTGCGCGGATAAACGACGATGATCAGCAATTGAAACTGGCCGGCGGCTACGATCATTGTTTTGCGTTTTCTTCCCGGGGCGATTCCACGGCAAACGCGAGCCTCTATGATCCTTCCTCTGGCAGGTTTCTGGAAGTGTTCACCACAGAACCAGGCATCCAATTTTACTGCGGGAATTTTTTGAACGGTACGTTAGTCGGTAAGAACGGTGTGGTATACAAACATCGCTTCGGATTGTGCCTGGAAACAGGTCACTATCCGGATTCTCCGAATCAACCTCAATTTCCTTCCACGGTCTTGAACCCCGGCGAAGAGTATCGCTCCAGGAGTACGTATCGGTTTTCCGTGAAGTAAATATCCGCTGCAGGGCGAGGCAATATTTTGCGCTTTCGAAAAAGAAATTCATTTTTAACGAGTGAATAACCGAAGGCCCTAACAACCATTTGCCTAATCCCAAATTCTAACCCAACATGCAGCAGTTACAGTCCACCGACTATGTAGTTTTTCTAATCTACTTTGTCATCGTATCCGGATATGGAATCTGGATCTACAACAGGAAGAAAAAAGCAGAAACCGACTCAAAAGATTTCTTCCTGGCCGAAGGATCACTGACCTGGTGGGCCATCGGCGCGTCGCTGATCGCGTCTAACATTTCTGCTGAACAATTCATTGGAATGTCTGGCTCAGGCTTCGCCATGGGCCTCGCCATCGCGTCATACGAGTGGATGGCAGCTGCCACCTTGTTGGTGGTCGCTATTTTCTTCCTTCCGATTTATTTGAGAAACAAGATTTACACGATGCCCCAGTTTCTGGCGCAGCGGTATAGCCCGACAGTAGCTACCATCATGGCCGTGTTCTGGCTGCTGGTATACATTTTCGTAAACCTCACTTCTATACTTTACCTCGGTGCCCTGGCTGTGGAAACAATCAGTGGCATCGGATTTACGGCTTGCGTGATCGGCCTTGCCATCTTTGCAGTCTTCATCACACTCGGTGGTATGAAGGTGATCGGATATACCGATGTTATCCAGGTTTTGGTTTTGATCATGGGTGGTCTTGCTACTACGTACATGGCACTTGAACTGGTATCCGACAAGCTTGCCGATGGGGGAGGAATCTGGAGCGCGATTGCTTTTGTGAAGAAAGATGCTGCCGACCACTTTCACATGATCCTCAACAAAGGACAGATGATGATTCCCGATGGAAAAGGTGGCCAGGCTGATGCCTATCAAAACCTTCCGGGTCTTGCCGTATTGATTGGTGCCATGTGGATTGCCAACCTTAACTACTGGGGATGTAATCAATATATTACGCAACGCGCTTTGGGTGCTGATCTAAAAACCGCCCGCTCCGGAATTCTGTTTGCAGCATTCCTAAAATTGTTGATGCCTGTTATCGTGGTGCTGCCCGGTATCGCCGCGTACGTGCTACACAAGAATGGATTCTTCCAAACTGAAATGATGGATTCCATTGTGCTATCAGACGGCGCGACCAAAGAAGTATTGAAATCTGATAAAGCCTATCCTGTTTTGTTGAACCTGCTCCCGATTGGTCTTAAGGGTCTCTCGTTTGCAGCGTTGACGGCAGCCATTGTTGCCTCGCTTGCTGGTAAGGCTAACAGCATCTCCACCATCTTCGTGCTTGATTTGTACAAAAAGTATTTCAAGAAGGATGCTACTGAGAAGCACCTGGTGTGGGTAGGAAAATTGGCAATCGTTGCCGCCATGATCATCGCGATCATCATGGCGCCGCAGTTGAGCCGCTTTGATCAGGCGTTCCAATTCATCCAGGACTTTACCGGGCTGATTTCTCCGGGTGTCGTGGCGATCTTCTTATTGGGAATGTTCTGGAAACGCGCCAATGGTTTGGCTGCCTTGGTGGCCGCACTGCTCACGCTTCCTTTGGGAATTGGTTTCAACGAGTGGATGCCGGCTATTCCATTCTTGCATAGAATGGGTTATGTGTTCGCGATCCTGGTAGCCGTGATGGTGGTCATTAGCGTTATCAAGCCTAAGAAAGACGGCGAAGGACAAGTGGAAGTTTCTTCCGACATGTTTAAGATTTCCGGAGGCTTTGCCTTTGGCGTTTTGTTGATCACTGGAATTCTGGCTGCATTGTACATCGTATTCTGGTAGCCTGCTGAAAATACCATCGGTTAAAAGGCTGATCGGCATAATTCTTTACTTGCCGATCAGCCGTTTACCGAATCAACTCACGATGGGGTTGATACTTTATCCGATGATTCGTTTCTTCGTGTATGGATTCGTTCAGCGAATCCCCGTTTCAACATGAACCGCATCGATCGACTCACCGCCATTCTCATTCACCTTCAGACCAAAAAGGTCGTCAAGGCCGAGGAGATCTCTGACCGATTTGAAATTAGTCTGCGCACCGTTTACCGCGATGTAAAAGCTTTGATGGAGGCGGGCGTTCCCATTGGTTCAGAAGCCGGCAAGGGATATTTTATCGTCGATGGGTTTCACCTTCCGCCCGTGATGTTCACGCAGGATGAAGCAAGCTCCATGCTGATGGCTTCCAAGCTGGTGGAGAAAATGACGGACAAGTCCGTTCAGAAAACATTTCAATCCGCATTGATGAAGATCAAGTCGGTTCTTCACGATTCGGAAAAGGATCATCTCGAGAACCTTCAATCGTACATTCAGGTTTACAATTCACAACCCAACAAGCCCATCGATTTTCCGGATCACTTCATTACCGACATTCAAAAAGCTGCTGTTGAAAAGAAAGTTTTGAAGATCGACTACCTCAGTCACTACCAGGGAGAGATGACGCAGCGCGAAGTAGAAGCCATTGGATTGTTCTACTATAGTTTTGCATGGCACCTGATTGCCTGGTGTCGCCTGCGCAATGGCTATCGCGACTTCCGCACCGACCGCATCAAATCATTGAGCCTGACGGGCGAAACCTTTGACGCCCGAAATCTTTTCACCCTGCAGGAATATTTTGCCAGCCTCAAGCAAGCCAACCAGGACATGCTGGAAGTGGTGCTCTTGTTTGAAAAACCGCTAACCGGTTACCTGGCGTCTGCTAGACACTACTACGGCTTTGTTTCAGAGAAGGATACCGGCGATCATGTTCGCATGACCTTCATGACTGGCAACCTAAAGCTTTTCTGCCGTGGCGTTTTGATGCAAGGGAACACGGTTGAAATCGAATCACCCGAAGAAGCAAAGGTGATGATACGTGAACTGGTCGAAGAATTGTCAGACCACTACCTGAAGGCCGCGTCGGTTTCTTAAACTAATTTTCGATAATATTCATGGAGGCAGGTCGCTCGTGATAAAACGGCGATCCTTTTTGCACCGTCAGCAGACGGTAGTGCTTGTGAAGGCGTTGTGATTTCTTTTTGATCAGCAATAAGGGTAGTCCGACGCCGACCATGACCGCCGAGGCGGTGCCAACATTTTTATCGACATTAGGATCATCCCCCTGAACCACGATGACATTGAACTGATCGATCAGGAAGTAGCCTGCACCAGCAACCACCAGCAATCCGCCGATAACATTCCTGAAACTGGATTGCTTAAAGTACACGCGGTCGATCTTGTAAAATGGAACGACATCCCGGTGGACGGTGACCGAAGTATCCGATAGGTTGTTCACGTAACTTTGGTATTTCGTGTTATCACCCTTGAGCTTGTAGACAAACTGATCCCCGCCGTAAAGCCGAAGCTTCACTTTCTCACCCTTTAACAAGACCAATTGCTTTTGAGAAAAGGAGAGCATGGGCAACAGACACAAACAAATTAAAACAACATTAGATCTGAGCTTCACGTCCATTCGATTGACTACCAAAGTCGTCATAAACCGCCGATATTCCAACGAATTGATCAGGTTGGAGTTCGTTCGGTAAAATTTATGAACACCAGGCTGTTCATAACTGTACAGATGCATCGGAAGAATCCATGGATAACAGTGTGGGGACGATGTGGGGTGGATGGCATGTATCTTGTGTTCCCACGCAATAATGAAAATCCACATTCGTTTTTGCTCACAACGTAGACTTCAACTCGGATTACTACCGCCAAACAATTCAGCCATCTACCTATGAAGATCACCACCTTCTTTCACTATTGTTCCGGTGCTGACAAAGCACTGATGGAAAAATGTCCAACCGAAACCAGCAAGTATGTTGGCATCGGGGCGACGATTTTCTTTACTGGCCTTTTTGCGGCACTTTCGGGTGCTTACGCCTTGAACACAGTATTCGATAACATTTGGATATCCGTTGTGTTTGGACTGCTGTGGGGTTTAATGATCTTTAACCTTGACCGATACATTGTGTCGAGCATGCGAAAGGAAGGCAAGCCCTCGCGCGAAATCTTATTGGCGACGCCGCGATTGATCCTGGCCGTGTTGATTTCCGTCGTTATCGCGCGGCCATTGGAATTAAAGATCTTTGAGAAAGAGATTGAACCGGAGCTGATCGTAATGGAGCAGGAACAATTTGCAACGCAGGAAGCTGCGGTGCAGGTTCGGTTTAAACCGACTCAGGATTCGATCCGACAGCAACTGGCCGCGATTCAACAAACGATTAATACCAAAACACAGCATCGCGATGCGTTGGTGCGCGAAGCCCAGGAAGAAGCTGACGGAACGGGCGGCAGTCGAAGAAGAAATCTTGGACCGATTTACAAAGTAAAGAAAGCTGACGCCGATGCGGCGACGCAAGAACTCATCGAGTTCAAACAACAACAAGCCCGGCGTATTCAGGAATTGCAAACCAGCCTTACGCAACAAGACTCTTTGTTGGCGGCCAATCTGAATTCGCTCGAACGAAGTCGACGTGATGGATTGGCAGCGCGAATGGAGGCTTTGGATCGGTTAACAGACCAGAGCAGCGCCATACTGTGGGCGCACGTTTTCATCTTCCTGTTATTCGTCGCGCTCGAAACAGCGCCGGTCGTCGTGAAGTTAATCGCACCCACCGGACCGTACGACAATTTGCTGCGTCAGGAAGAACACACCTTTGTGTGCGGCGAACTCGAAGGCCGAACGAAGTTACACACAGAGATCAAGGAACGCGTGGCGACCTATCCCAACCACGAGCGCGATTTCATCACGGGCCGATTGGATACAGAACTCGGGAAAATTTAAAGGGGCCGATCAACGCAGCAAGTGTATCCAGCCCTTGTACTTTTTATTCCTTTTTTCAGGATCGAGCACCTGGAAGGTAACATCGGCGACGTAGTAGTAAACCGCGGGCTCTAATAGGTTGCCGTTATTATCGCGGCCGTCCCAGTCGATGGAGATGGATTTATTGTTGGATGAATTGTACGAGTACACCGGGCGTCCCCAACGGTTGAAAACGGAGAACTCGACATACTCAACAAAACGCGGGCACGCCGTGTGACCCGTGCCTTCGCAGTCGTTGGCTCCGCCGGGCGCAGCATCGGGGCTTGCAGAAAAGGCGCTGTAGATGTCGTTGCATCCATCATCGTTCGGTGTAAATACATTGGGCAATTGAAAGTTCGCGCAATTGTCGGTACAAACCGGATCGCTCCATTCGCTTTCATGACCCGATGCGTCGACCGCGATGATCCGGTAGCAGCGGGCAAATGCCGGAAGATTTTCTTCGAGGAATAACGTGTCCTTTACTTCAGGTGCAATCAATTTGAATTCTTCTTCAGGGCTGTTGGCGGCAAATAGCTTATAGCTCACAATGTCGCGTCGACAACCAACCTCCAGCACCGGGCTCCACGAGACGGATGCGTTAAACTTTGATTGTAGACAGGTTTCAGCTTGAAGAAAACCTTCGCAGTCCGGAAGCGATGCATGCGCAACCGGCTTGCAGGGGAGAAGATCATTCTGTGGATATAGGCTGGCGATCTGCGAATGATTTCTTTGTAAAGGAATTTTCGGATTTCCGTAAGTCCCTTGGGTAAGGATCCGGTAAGAGTAAATGGTTTCATCGTCGAGGCCCGTGTCGATGTAGGTAAAACCATTCAGCGTAACATCCACGCTGTCGATCAATTGAAAGTGGCCTGGGTTGTCGTCATCTTCGCCACGATAAATACGGTGCCAGGGCAAGTTTGGAATTACGTTCGACCACGGTACCTCGGCATCCCACGTAAGTTCAATCTGATTATTGCCAGCCACGGCTTGCAACCAGACAGATGATGCGGTTGCAGAAGTATCCACAGGAACAACGACCTCCGCGCCCTGCGGCTTGGCATAAACGACGATTCTATAGTTATAAATTTGCTCCGTTGTATTTAGATCCTGGTCAGAAAAAGTAGAGTCGCTGATCTGTCCTGAAACTTTGGTAAGATTTTCTTCGCCAGAGAATCCCTCACCACGATATACTTCATAGTAGTAAGGCTTTGGAAATTGGATCTTGTTGATATCAAACGGACTGCGCCACTTTATTTCAACGCGGCCATTTCTTAAATCTGTTTCCTTTACGGTGACATGGGTAATTACCGGAGCATCCGATTCAATGGGACCGACACAAATCTCCTGGGAAGTATAACTTTTACCTCCTGCGGGTAGCGTGAAGGCTGCCACGATTCGATAGCAATATTGGGCACCGGGCGCGAGACCTCTGCCGTCGTTCGTATCGGTGTAAGTAGTTTCTGATGGATCAACTTCTGCGATGAGTTTATAGCCAAGAAATTTTGGAAGTCCCGCGTCGCATACACCTGGCGTGTAAGCATACGAGCCAACCCTTCTCCATATTTGAATCGCTTGGGCATTTTGGCACGCGTAGTCGTTCCACTCAAGAACCGCATTTCGATTGACGAGGTCGAGTCCGCTTCCATTCCATTCAGGTTTGGGCGCGATTACTTTAATCGTCCACGTCTTGAAAGTAACGAGCTGCGTTCCGAATCGTGGTTGATCGGTGATTTTGAAAACGACCTGATAGGATTGATCGCGAACGTGAACGCAGTTTGTCTTCCATTCAAAGTTAAGTTGAGCCGGAGGATCAGAAGGTCCGAACGTTGCAACAGCAGGATCCAGTGTAGCAGGAAATTTATCCGCTGGGAAATTAAGGACTTCGGACACGGCCTCAATCTTCACAGGATTGTTCTCCGGATCAATTCCTAAGACTTTACCAGTAATGACCGTGCCGGCGACGACACAGATGTTCGATGGTATGGTCATGTCGGGCCGTTGGTTTGCACAATCTTCAACGAGGATTTGCATGTCGCGAACGGTGGTGCTCAGCAGCGCGTAAAGACCTGTCGTTTGATTTTTTCTCCACTCCAGAATTTGAAACGCAATGTTGTACTCGCCAACCTTGCCGGGAGCATCCCACATGATCAAGCCAGTCTCAGGATCGACAACAAACGTCGGTGGGCCGTTGGCTGCTTCATTGCCGGTAGCAAAGTTGGTGTAGAAAAAAGGATCCGCGGGACTTAAATAACCAAACACCGGATTGTTCGCATCGCGCGCCGGGATCGTGAGCGCGTAGGAGAGGCTATCACCGTCAGCGTCAATGGCGCCAGGATTGTGAAAGAATTTTACGCCGGGGCAAGTTCTATCCACAGGCGAAATGGAGAGTATCGGATAATGATTGCATCCAAATTCATCCGAAATGGTGATGGTTGTTGAAGAAGAATAGGCCGTATCACCGGGATTGGTCATGTTCATCACCCCCGAACTGCGATCACGTTCACGGTAATTGATTTTGTAGGTTCCATCTTGCGAGTAGGTGTGCGTGACGGTAAAGGAGGCAGTGGAAATGTCGGTGCCCAAATCGGGGCGAGGCGTTCCGACGGTCCTGGGTATGATCACTTCCGTTCCATCGCCGAAAGTAATGCGACCATCCGTTCCGAAGAGGGTGCTGGATTTGGAATCCAGGTATACCACCAGGGTAATCTTGACCGTTCGGTTGCCGCAAATTCGCTCTACGCGAATTTCTGCTGATCGCAGGTGCGTAGCATTCACATGCAATGCAAGCAACAGCGGCAATGTTAAAAGCCAACACCTGAGGATCATACAGTCAAGTTCTTGGTTTAATGGCTAAGATCAAAGGCCTTTGCTGTGAGAAGGTTGCCTTTTAATCGGGAGGGGCATATGCAATGGTTGTCGGAGCCTGTTTCAGCTTCGAAGGAGATGTTGTGTGTGCTATTGAGTTGATGAGACTTGCCCTCCGGGATTCTTCAGTCGCTCGATCTCTTGCTTCAACGTCGCCACGACCTGTTCGTTTTTCTTTCGGATATCCAATCGAAAAACTAATGAGACAATCTCTGCCATGCTGGTAGCGAATATAATATCCTCGGAGCTCCATGATCGCGGACTTTGATGTTCACAACTCAACACGCCACCGAGTTCACCCTCCAGAAAAAACGGGGCATCAAGCAGTGACGAGATGCTGTAAGGTTTTAAGTAAACGTCAGAAAATCCTTTCGTGTCGTCATGGCTGTAAACATCCGGCGCTGAAATGATCCATTCGCGTTTCAGCGCCTCGAAGTAGACACCATTGCTTTCTTGTGGCAAGGTAAATCCCTTTTCGCAGGTGGCCGTTGAATTCGAAGAGACCATGGTTGCGCATTCAATGCGAGCAGGACTTTTTAGATAACGCCATACACTGACCTGGTCGACCTGAAGATTTTGTGCGGTGACAAACGCTATCCGGTTTAGCCCTTCTTCCAATCCGCCGAAATTCACGCGCTCATCTTTCGCAATATCTATGAGCGTGCCCCAATGGCGCTCCAGCGTTGAGTTCCGATCAATGATTTCTCTCATTTTTTCTTCCAGCTTTTTATTGATGAATTCAATTTCAATTTTTTGCTCCATCAATTCGTGGTGTTGCGTTTCAATCATTCCCAATTGCGAAAGGATCTCCACATTCTGACTGCTGATTTTGTTCGATGATCTTCTTTTGCTGCGACAGGAGTTGATTGTTCGTGGTGTGTACAGTATTCAAGATGGTGTTCCTGCTTTTTACAAAGAGGTTCGTCAACAGGAAAAGAACAAAGCAAAGACCTGTCATGGACAGGGTGTGCCGCCAGGGGCCTTCCACATGTTGTACTACAGGGACCAGAGCGGGAAAAAAAGTAAAAACGAGAATCGTTAGGCAGCACATGGCGAACCATGCGAGAGAACTTTGAGAATTGTCTATAAAATTCGCGAGCACCGGCACCAGGGTAAGCCAGGGAATGGTGATCGAATAAATGCCGCCGGAGAAGTATGCACCAAAAGCAAACGAAAACCAAAAGCTGAACAGCAAAGCCTGCGCTAGCCACCGATAGGGGATCGAAGTTCGCAAGAGCAAACAGAGTGCTGCAAGAGTTGCCGCAAACACCAGGAACAAACTACGTGGCACGTTGAATTCAAGGATGGGATGCAGTACCCAATATCCGAGACTAACAACAATGCCGATACCACTGAAAGCCAGCATAAGCATCACTTTCCCTTTGCTAATGTCTGCGGCCAGTGGCGAGTTGAGATGGGTAAAGTAGTCGTTCGTTTTCCCGGCCAGCATGTCAAAGAGTTTGAATGGCGTCATAACTGAAACCAGGGATTAAGTTTTTGGAAAGGCTGGGGAACTGAGTATTACGCTATCCGGAAGTTACTGGGATCTGAATGGCAACGGCTGTTGAAATCATGTTCACCCCTTGATTACCCAACCTTTTGTTTATAAACTGAGATCAAGATGCGTAACTATTTGATGCAGTGTTCACCTGATTTCTAAGGTTAGCGTGCAAATAACGTTTCCGAAAAAATTATTTACGATCGAAGTCGGCACCTTGGCAAAAAATTATATTTTTGTACTGTTATGACAACATCACCAAATATGAGCGCCCTTAACCGCAAATGCGTCGAGAAGATCATGCGCAGTGTGCCCGGACTTTTGGTGTGGATTCAATGATGAATAAACAGAATAACCATAAGAAAAGCCCGGGTACACGCCCGGGCTTTTTTGTTTTACCATCAACACAGGAACAATGTCATTTTATCAGATACTACATACATTAAAACGAGACCTCATTCAAACCTTCGCCTTAACGGATGAATGGTTTGATCGGGAAACGGATTTGCTGAGCTTCTGTCCTCCATCTGGTGGATGGACGGCAGCTCAGACCTTGGAGCATATTGTCCTCACGAGCCGATACTTATTAAAGCTGATCGACAAGGGCAAGACGAAAGCTTTACACGATCCGATCAACGACGATCTTGAAGCGGAATTGGAAAACTATGTACTGTCGAGTCCTGCACTCGAGGCGATTGGTATCCCCGGTTCCTTCCTTTGGGAACGGCCGGAACACATGATACCAGTAGGGGCATCAGCAGAAGATGTTCGGGAGGAGCTTCGCGATCAATTGGACTACTGCCTTTGCACGTTGGAGTTGCTTCGAAACGGCCAGGGCATAAAAAGCCTGACCACCATGTCGGTGAACGACTTGGGAAAACTGGATGTTTATCAATACATCTACTTCATGGTTCTGCATGTGCGCCGACACCTCGAGCAATTGAGAAAGATCGAGGCTGAATACAACTGAGCGAAGGACTACCACATCTCAGGGGAGCACGTACATGGATTGCGCACCCGGGTAAACGGTGGCCCTTGGTTTTGAATGGATACCTCATGTGAAGTCAGCGATAACGCGCGTTCACAACGGTATCGATTGCGGTCGACAGCTAACAGTTGTTCAGGGGAACCTGGCGATTATTTTTTCCGTTGAATGATTTGATATTAAATCATCAACCTCTACTTTCGTTATGAATATGACTTGTATTAGCGCCTGTATGTGTCAAAAGTGTTCAGCAAAGAAGTGTTGCTGTAAACACTATTTGCCTAATGCAGGACTTATGGATACGTGATGATCTACCGAAAATAAAATCAAAGAGCATAACGAGCCTTTCCTGCAACACCGGGAAAGGCTCTTTTATTTTAGAACAAAAACGAACTAACAAACACCCCTTAGTCATGCAAAGCTTTCGCACCGAACTTGAAGATTTGAATAACCCGGTCGTCGCCCGCGATATCCTCGACCTGGAAAAGAAGATTCGCTTGTTCCGTGAAGGCAAGATCGACAGCGATAAGTTTAGAAGCCTTCGCCTCGTTCGGGGCATATACGGCCAGCGCCAGTCGGGGGTGCAGATGGTTCGCATCAAACTTCCACTCGGCAGAGTGACCACCAAGCAAATCAGGAGGATTGCCGATATCTCGGATGAATATGCGAGTAAGAACCTTCATGCTACGACAAGACAGGATATACAGATCCACTTTGTAAGCCTCGACCGCACGCCCGAATTGTGGGCTAAACTTGAAAAGGATGAGATCACAACACGTGAAGCGTGCGGCAATACGGTCAGGAACATTACAGCATCCGACCTGGCGGGGATCGACCCGAAAGAACCCTTTGACGTTTCTCCATACGCGCACGAAATGTTCCGCTACTTGCTGCGCAACCCGGTTTGCCAGGATATGGGGCGTAAGTTCAAGATTTCTTTCTCATCCAGTGATGATGACACAGCATTCGCCTTCATTCACGACCTGGGCTTCATTCCGAAAATTGTGGACGGCAAAAGAGGATTCCGCGTGATGATTGGCGGCGGCTTGGGCGCGAATCCCTACCTCGCACAGCTTGCGTATGAATTTCTGGAAGCCGATCAGATCGTTCCTTTTACCGAAGCCGTTCTTCGCGTCTTCGATCGTTATGGCGAGCGCACCAGGAGGATGAAAGCCCGCTTCAAATTCTTGTTAGACGACATCGGGCTGCCGCGATTGATGGAGTTGGTGAACGAAGAAAGAACTGCCTTGAAAGTTCACTCGTATCCCATCAACGAAAATATTTTACCCGAGCCTGAGATTCAGGAATACATTCCCGAAGGCGAGCCGCAAATTACAGACCTCACCAAGTATGAACTTTGGCAGGACACCAACGTGATCGAGCAAAAGCAAGAAGGCTTCTTTGGCGTGTATGTCAAACTGCCGTTGGGAAATATGTCTTCCAATCTTGCCAGACAATTTGCTGATGTGGTTGACCAGTATGCCTCTAACGAGATGCGTATCACGATCAACCAGGGTTACCTGATCCGGTTTGTGCGTCCGGAGGCATTGAAGCACCTGTATGTCGCCCTTGATAAACTAGGTTTGGCAGAACCCGGGTTTGATAGTGTTGCAGACATTACCGCTTGCCCGGGAACAGAGTCTTGTAACCTTGCGATCTCTGACAGCACACAAATTTCACTGGCGCTTGAGAAAGTAATCCGGGATGAATACCCCGAGATGGTTCACAACACCGATATCAAAATCAAGATCAGCGGTTGCCCCAACTCTTGCGGACAACATGGACTTGCCGGAATCGGTTTGCACGGTAGTACCATCAAAGACAAGCAAGGAAATGTGCTTCCGGCTTTGGTGGTGTTGCTCGGCGGTGGGAAATTGCAAAACGGCGAAGGCATTATCTCTGATAAGATCATCAAGCTTCCCAGCAAGCGTGGACCGCAAGCACTTCGGTTCTTGCTGGATGACTACGAAACCAATAGCCAGGAAGGCGAATACTATCACGACTACTTCGTCCGGATGGGTCGCAATCACTTTTATACATTACTGAAACCCCTGGGCGATCTAACGACACTTAACCCATCCGACTACATCGACTGGGGCGAAGAACATAATTTCATCCTGCACACGGCGGTGGGAGAATGCGCGGGCGTAATGATCGACCTCGTGTCTACCTTGTTCTATGAGTCGGAAGAAAAGATTGAATGGGCGCAGGAAGCACTTCGCAACAGTCAGTTTTCGGATTCAATTTATCACAGCTATAGCGCGTACATCAACACGGCCAAAGCGCTGTTGTTGACCACGGATGTTAAAGCGAGCACGCAACATCAGGTGATGACCGAATTCCAAAAGCACTTTGTAGATACTGGAATCATTCCCGTGTCGCTCGGCTTCATAGAATCGGTTCTGCGCATTAACAAAAACGAACCCACGAGTGAATTTGCAATCGCATACCTGGAGGATTCCAAAAAGTTTCTCGCAGATGTAATGGCCTATCGTTCCACCGAAAAAGAAGTAGTGACCAAATGATTCCGACCATCGTAACCTTTTCTAAGACACCACGCTTGACGCTGGTGGGGGCGGGGCCCGGCGATCCGGAATTGATCACGCTGAAAGCGGTCAATACGATCCGATCGGCTGATGTCATTTTGTACGATGCCCTGGTATCGGCGGAAATCCTCGCGATGATTCCTCCTAACATTCCATCGTTCTCGGTGGGGAAAAGGGCTGGAGCGCATTCATACAAGCAGGAAGAAATTAATGAATTGATTGTTGAGCTGGCTTTCACACACGGACATGTAGTGCGATTAAAGGGTGGTGATCCTTTTGTGTTCGGTCGCGGTTCAGAAGAAATTGAATTCGCAGAGCGACATGGGATACAAACCTCGGTTGTGCCCGGTGTCAGCAGTGCGCTGGCGGTGCCTGCGACGGTTGGCATTCCGCTAACAGCGCGTGGCGTCAGCGAAAGCTTTTGGGTGATTACAGGAACAACCAAGTCAGGAGCAATTTCGAAAGATATTGAGCTGGCAGCCCAATCAACCGCGACGGTGGTGATCTTGATGGGCCTTCAAAAAATTGGCGAGATCATGGATCAGTTTATCGCCAACGGAAAGCCGGATGTCCCCGTAGCGGTCATCCAGAATGGAACGCTGCCGACACAGAAAACGGTGATCGCCACGGTATCTTCCATCGTTCCGCAAATCTCGGTAGACGCTGTTGGTTCGCCGGCGATCATTGTAGTGGGTGAAGTGGTGCGTTATTCCCGTGAGCTAGAGAAAGTATTGGAATCGATCCGCAAAACAATGAATGATGACGGTTATGGAGCGCAATAATCTTTTTCCTGTCTTTTTAAGACTTGAAAGCCTCTCCACCTTGATAGTAGGAGGAGGTCATGTGGGGTTGGAAAAACTGACCGCAGTTTTAAAGAACAGTCCCGATGCCAACATTACAGTGGTGGCACGAACCATTCAGGAACCGATCAGAGAACTGGCGCAAAACCATCCGCAGGTAAAATTGTTTGAAAGAAATTTCAAGTTGTGGGATCTCTGGGATAAAGACCTGGTGATCCTGGCAACGGACAATCGCCAGTTGCACGAGACCATTCGCAAATTTGCGCGAAGCAGAAGATTGTTGATCAATGTCGCTGACACGCCAGACTTGTGTGACTTCTATTTGGGATCGGTAGTATCCAAGGGAAATCTCAAGATAGGGGTATCCACCAACGGTAAATCACCAACGATCTCCAAGCGAATCCGGGAGTACCTGGAGGAGGCGATCCCGGATGATACGAATCAGTTGCTCGACAACATGCAACGGATCCGTGAGAAGATAAAAGGAGACTTCAGTCAGAAAGTTAAGGTGCTGAATGAGGTGACGTCGTCGTGGTTGGAAGCGAGAGCGTAGCTCGAGACGAGAATTACCAAATCTCAAATTCCAAAATTCAAACAAATTACAAGCACCAAATTCCAAGTTCCAAACGGCAATGTTTGAACGTTTGTTTGTGATTTGGAATTTGGTAATTGGCGTTTGTTTGAAATTTGAAATTTGTGATTTGAAATTTCCCTTCAGCGCGCACTTCCAAAAATCGGAGATTCCCTTTGCTCACCCAGTAGCACCCTGGCAACAAGCTCCCCCAAGGCTGGC
>Ga0315912_10000489_pt1 | contig 74251 bp, 62 predicted proteins | sample VfabasoilMG_FD_204469 | JGI IMG/M metagenome (GOLD analysis project Ga0315912, IMG submission 204469) | Garden soil microbial communities collected in Santa Monica, California, United States - V. faba soil | ecosystem: Environmental > Terrestrial > Soil > Garden | place: USA: California... | reverse complement strand
TTCGCCTTGTGGATGGCGCGCTTGTCGACGGCCAGCGCCGCCTCGTGCACGGCCTCGGACAACGTCGGGTGCGCGTGGCAGATGCGCGCGAGGTCCTCGGCCGAGCCATGGAACTCCATCGCCACCACGGCCTCGGCGATGAGTTCCGAGACGCAAGCCCCCACCATGTGCACGCCGAGCAGGCGGTCGGTCTCCGCATGCGCGATCACCTTCACCATGCCCGCGGTTTCGTTCATGGCGACGGCGCGACCGATGGCGGCGAACGGGAACGTGCCGGTACGGAACGGGACGTCCTCGGCCTTGAGCTGCGCCTCGGTCTTGCCCACCCAGGCGACCTCGGGCTCGGTGTAGATCACCCACGGCACGGTGTCGAGGTTCACGTGGCCGGGACGGCCCGCGATGACTTCGGCAACCGCGATGCCCTCCTCGGAACCCTTGTGCGCCAGCATGGGCCCGCGCACGCAGTCGCCCACGGCCCAGACGCCGTCGACGCCGGTCCAGCAATGGTCGTCCACGACCACGCGCCCGCGCTCATCGAGCTGCACGCCCGTGCCGTCGGCCAGCAGGCCGTTCGTCGCCGCGCGACGCCCGACCGCGACCAGCAGCCTGTCCACCACGATCGTCTGTTCGCCCTTGGCGTCGGCATAGGTGACGTGCACGCCATCGTCCCGCTTATCCGCCGCGCCCACCTTCGCGCCCAGGCGAATGTCGAGGCCCTGTTTCTTGAACTCGCGCGCGGCGAGCTTCGCCACGTCGGCATCGGCGGCCGGCAGGAAATCCGGCAGCGCCTCGAGCACCACGACCTCGGCGCCGAGCCGCCGCCACACGCTGCCCAGTTCGAGACCGATCACGCCCGCGCCGATCACGCCCAGGCGCTTGGGCGTCTCGGCGAAGTCGAGCGCGCCGGCGTTGTCGACGATGCGCTCGCCGTCGAACTTCGCGAACGGCAATTCGATCGGCGTGGAGCCCGCGGCCAGGATCACGTTCGTGGCCGTCAGCTCGGTCTCGCTGCCATCGTGGCCCTTCACCGACACCACGCGTCCGGGCTTCAACGTGCCGAACCCGGCATAGGGCGTGACCTTGTTCGACTTGAACAGCATCGTGATGCCGCCGGTGAACTGCTTCACGATCTTGTCCTTGCGACCGACCATGGTCTTGACGTCGATCGTGGGCTTGAGTGCGCTGATGCCGTGGTCGGCGAAGGTGTGCGTGAGGTTGTGGAACTGCTTGGAGGAGTCCAGCAGCGCCTTGGACGGGATGCAGCCGATGTTGAGGCACGTTCCGCCCAGCGCCGGCTTGCCGTCCTTGCCCAGGTACGCATCCACGCACGCGGTTTTCAGGCCGAGTTGCGCGGCGCGGATCGCGGCGACGTAGCCCGCGGGGCCGGCGCCGATGACGATGAGGTCGTAGTGGTCCATGCGTCGGTCCTCAGAGTCCCAGCAGCATCTTGTAGGGATTCTCGAGCTGGTTCTTGATGTCCACCAGGAACAGCACGGCGTCCTTGCCGTCGATGATGCGGTGGTCGTAGCTGAGCGCGATGTACATCATCGGCGCGGCCACCACGACGCCGTTCTCGACGATGGCGCGGTCCTTGACCGTGTGCATGCCGAGGATGGCGCTCTGCGGCGGGTTCACGATCGGGGTGGAGAACAGCGAGCCGAACACGCCGCCGTTGGTGATGGTGAAGGTGCCGCCCTGCAGGTCGTCCAGTTGCAGGCCGCCCTCGCGCGCCTTCTTCGCGTAGCCGGCGATCGCGGCCTCGATCTCGGCGAAGCTCATGGTCTCGGCGTTGCGCAGCACCGGCGTGACCAGGCCCTTCTCGGTGGCGACCGCGATCGAGATGTCGGCGTAGGCGTGGTAGATCACGTCGTTGCCGTCGACCGAGGCGTTCACGATCGGGTGGCGCTTGAGCGCCTCGGCCGCGGCGCGCACGAAGAAGCTCATCATGCCCAGGCGCACGCCGTGCGCCTTCTCGAACGCCTCGCCGAGGTTCTTGCGCATCTCGATCACCTTGGCGAGGTTCACCTCGTTGGACGAGGTGAGCATCGCGATCGAGTTCTTCGACTGCATCATGCGTTCGGCGATGCGCAGGCGCATGCGCGTCATCGGCACGCGCTGTTCGGCGCGCGTGCCGGCGACGCCGGCTGCGGCCGCGACCGGTGCGGGCGCGGCGGCAGGCGGCGCAGCCGCGGCCTTCGCGGGCGCCGGGGCGTTCATGGACTTGACCAGGTCCTCCTTGGTCACCGCGCCGTGCCGGCCGGTACCGGCGACGGTGGCCGGATCGATCCTGTTCTCGATCGCGACACGCCGCGCGGCAGGCGAGAGCTCGGACGTGCCGGTCGAGGCCGAAGGTGCCGGCGCCGCCGCAACGGGCGCGGCGGCAGGCGCCGCGGGCGCGGACGGGGCAGGGGCGGCAGCCACCGCACCGGCCTCGATGATCGCGATCAGCTCCTGGCTGCCCACCGTTTCGCCGGAGGCCTTGATGATCTGCTTGAGCACGCCGTCGGCGGGTGCGGGGACTTCCAGCACCACCTTGTCGGTTTCAAGGTCGACGAGGTTCTCGTCGCGCTTGACCGTGTCGCCGGCCTGCTTGTGCCAGGTGGCGATGGTGGCGTCCGAGACGGACTCGGGAAGTACCGGAACCTTGACTTCGATCGACATGGGCGTGTCCTGGGGCGATTCGGGGATGGGAATGCGTTACTCGGCGATCTGTTCGCCGCTGACCTTGCCGGCCAGCGCCTGCTCGACCAGCGCGGTCTGCTCGGCGACGTGCGTGGAGTAGTGGCCGCAGGCCGGCGCGGGCGAGCGCGGGCGGCCGGCGTAGTGCAGCTTCTGCTTGTCCGCGAGGCAGACCTGGAGGTGGTGCTGGATCTGGTACCAGGCGCCCTGGTTCATCGGCTCCTCCTGGCACCACATCACCGTGCGCGCCGTCGCGTGGCGCTTGAGTTCGGCGGAGATGCCGGCGCGCGGGAACGGATACAGCTGCTCCACGCGCACGATCGCCACGTCGCCGATGCCGCGCTTCTCGGCCTCCTCGACCAGGTCGTAGTAGACCTTGCCCGAGCACAGCACCACGCGGCGCACCTTCCTGCCTTCCTTGCTGGTGGTGTCGGGGATCATGTCCTGGAAGCCGCCGTCGGCGAGATCGGCGAGGGTCGAGGTCGAGAGCTTGTTGCGCAGCATCGACTTCGGGGTCATCACCACCAGGGGCTTGCGCGTGGAGCGCTTCAACTGGCGACGGAGCATGTGGAACATCTGCGCGGGCGTCGTGGGCACGCAGACCTGCATGTTGTTGAGCGCGCACATCTGCAGGAAGCGCTCCAGGCGCGCCGAGGAATGCTCGGGACCCTGGCCCTCGTAGCCGTGCGGCAGGAACAGGGTGAGGCCCGACAACCGGCCCCACTTGGCCTCGCCCGAACTGATGAACTGGTCGATCACCACCTGCGCGCCGTTCGCGAAATCGCCGAACTGGCCTTCCCAGATGTTGAGCGTGAGCGGATCGGCGCTGGAGAAGCCGTACTCGAAGCCCATCACCGCCTCTTCCGAGAGCAGCGAATCGACGATGGTGACGTCCTCGGCCTCGCGCGCGAGCGTGCGCAGGGGCAGGTGCGTGTTGCCGGTGGCCTGGTCGTGCAGCACGGCGTGGCGGTGGAAGAAGGTGCCGCGCCCCGAATCCTGGCCGACCAGACGCAGGCGGAAGCCCTCCGCGACCAGCGTGGCGTACGCGAGGTTCTCGGCGTAACCCCAGTCCATGCGCAGGTCGCCCGCCGCCATCTTCGCGCGGTCCTCGTAGATCTTCGCCACGCGCGGATGCAGGGTGAAATCGCTGGGCACGGCATTGATCGCGCGACCCAGGCGGTCGAGCGTCGCGCGCTCGACCGCGGTGGCCACGGGATCGGCGAGCGTGCCGTGCTCGAACCGGTGCCAGTCGACCGACCCCACGCTGGGGCCGTCGGAGACGTCCGCCAGCGGATTGCCGGCCTCGAGCGCGCTGCGATAGGCATCGACCATGGCGGCATCGGCGCCGGCCTCGAGCGCGCCTTCCTGCAGGAGCCGCGCCGCGTACTGCTCGCGCGCGGTCTTGCGCGCGCGAATGACCTTGTACATGACCGGCTGCGTCGCGGCCGGCTCGTCGGCCTCGTTGTGGCCGTGGCGGCGGTAGCAGACGAGGTCGATGACCACGTCCTCCTTGAAGGTCTGGCGGAATTCGAACGCGAGCCGCACGCATGCGATCACCGCTTCGGGATCATCGCCGTTCACGTGGAACACCGGCGCACCGACCATCTTCGCCACGTCGGTGCAGTAAAGCGTGGAGCGCACGTCGTCGAGCCGGCTGGTGGTGAAGCCGACCTGGTTGTTGATCACGATGTGCACGGTGCCGCCGACCTCGAAGCCGCGCGCCTGCGACATCTGCAGCAGTTCCATCACCACGCCCTGACCCGCGAACGCGGCGTCGCCGTGGATCAGCACGGGCACGACCTGGGCGCGCTCGGCGTCGTTGCGGTGCTGCTGGCGCGCGCGCGCGGAACCCACCACGACCGGGTCGATGATCTCCAGGTGCGAGGGATTGAAGCCGAGCGCGAGGTGCACGTTGCCGCCAGGCGTGCGCACGTCGGAGGAATACCCCATGTGGTACTTCACGTCGCCCGAGTGCGCCGGGTCGGTGGGGCCCTCGTGCTTGCCCTCGAACTCCGCGAACAGCTGCGCCGGCGCCTTGCCGAGCGAGTTCACCAGCACGTTCAATCGGCCGCGGTGCGCCATGCCGATCACGATCTCGCGCACGCCGCCGGTGCCGGCGATGCGCACCAGTTCGTCCATCATGGGAATCAGCGCGTCGCCGCCTTCGAGCGAGAAGCGCTTCTGCCCGACGTACTTGGTATGCAGGTAGCGCTCCAGCCCCTCCGCCGCGGTCAGCCGCTGCAGGATGCGCCGGCGCTCGTCCACGCCGAACTGGAACTGTCCGCCGGCGCGCTCCAGCCGCTCGTGCACCCAATGGCGCTGGGTCGCATCGGCGATGTGCATGAATTCGGCGCCGATCGTGCTGGTGTAGGTGGATCTCAGCACCGCGAGGATCTGGCGCAGCTTCAGCCGCTCGGTGATGGCTCGCGAGCCCATCGAGAAATCGGTCTCGAGGTCGGCTTCGCTCAGGCCGTGGAAGGCGAGTTCCAGGTCGGGCGCGGGGCGCTTCTCGAGCAGGCCCAGAGGATCGAGATTCGCGGCGAGATGCCCGCGCGCGCGGTACGCGGTGACCAGGCGATGCACGCCCGCCTGCTTCTGCGCGTAGACGTCGTCCGAGCCGCCCGAGGGTCCGCGCGTGAATCCCGCGGCTGCGCGCACGCCGAGCCTCGCGATGCGCGCGATTTCCGCCACCACCGGCGAGTGCGGCACGTCGGGCGAACCACCGTCGCGCGCCGCGTCGAAGAACCGCCGCCAGCCGTCGGAAACCGTTGCAGGATCGGCGAGATACCGCTCGTACAACTCCTCCACGTAGTCGGCATTGCCGCCCGAAAGCGGGGAGGAGGCCAGGAACTGCTGCAGCAATGAGCTCACGGACGCTTCCGGATGGTCCGCAAGTGGCGGACGGGAAAGGGAAAAGGGCGAAGGGTCGGGAAGGAGATCGAACGCGCGATTATACCTGCACGCGCGCGCGGCCGAATACCCGAAAGGTCTAATTCCGCCTGCCCCGTCGCTGCGTCAGGCTCGGGGACGTCCGGCGCCTGCCGGACCCGCTCAGATCGACAGCGAGCGGAACTCCGGATCGGGCTCCGAGCGCTGCCACACGCTCTCGAAGAAGTCGCGCAGCTGGCGGTTGCGGCCGGGCGCGCGCGTCGATCCCTGGGCATCGGCCTGGCCCGCGACCGAACGGAAGAGGTAGCCGCCGACGTCGTTCAAGACGAAGTCGGACGGATACTGGCGATCCTCGTCGGCCACCGGCACGCGCAGGTGGATGTAGCTGGACAGCCGTTGCGCGAGGCCGAGCAATCGATGCGGTTCGCGCGTGGCCTCCTTGGGGGACTGCACCAGGATGCGGATCTCGGCGCCGCGACCGGACATCGCGATGCGCTTGATCTCTCCCAGGACGGCCTCCCGGTCGTACAACATGCGGTCGAGGTCGCGCGTGTAGATCCACAGCCGGTGCCGGCCGTCGGCGAGCACGCGGCCGATGCCGTCGCGCACGCCGGCGAGGGAATCGGCGTCCAGGGTCTCGGCTCCCTCGATCGGTCGCGGCCCCGAGCGGTTCGGCGCCTGCGGCGCGGACAGCGACTTGCGCATCAGCCGATGGCGGATGCCCGCATCCAGGAATTCGGGCCCCTCGGCCTGGAATCCCGCGCGTTCGTAGAACGGTATCGCCTGCAGTTGCGCATTCAGCGTGACCTCACGCCACCCCAGCGCCACCGCGCGTTCGCACAGGTACACGAGCATCGCCTCGCCGACACCCCGACCTCGCCAGTCGGGGAGCACGGCCATGCGCCCGATCATGCGCTCGGGGGTGAGCCGGCCCGTGCCGATGGGATGCCGACCCTGGTCGCGCGCCAGAACGTGGTACGAGCCGGCATCGAGGGCATCCCATTCCTCCTCCTCGGAAACCGCCTGTTCCTGGATGAAGACGCGCGTCCGAACGGCGCGCAGGGCGGCCTGGTCGACGTCCCAGGTCGCGGGTTCCAGGCTGAATCCGGATTCGATGCCCACGCAATGCTCCCCGGCACGGATTCGCGCGCTGCGCGACGACGTGCGACCTATTTATCGCGGCGGCCGGGTCCGGGCAACCCCGGCGCGGGCACGGGACTTGCGTGGTCCGACCCAAGTCGCGTGTCCGTCGCGCAGGAGGGCGGCCAGCAGGGCCAGGTCTTCGGTCGTCGCCGATCCGTCGTCATCGGCGCCGTGCCGTCGTTGTCCCGAGATCCGCTGCGCCATCGCGAGGCTGCACGCGTAGCGCTCGCCGGCCACGAACAGGTCCGCGCCACGCGCCGTGCGCACGTAGGCCGCGCGCGCGGTGGACCGCAACACGACCTTCGCCCCGTCCGCCAGGCCGACGCCGATCGCTTCGGCGTCCGGGGATCGTCGCGGCGGCGCCGGGTCATGCGTGCTGCGATAGCGCGTGATGTAGCTGCCGAACCAGTGCGCCAGCGCCTCCGGCGACGAGGCGACCGCCTCGGAAAGTGCACCCGCGACGCGGTCGAGCGCGCGCGCATCGATCTCGCCTGCATCGCGTGCAGGCTGCAGGCCTGGATCCCGGTAGCGCCAGGTTTCCGCGGCGCCAGCGGCGAGGTCCGTCGCGTAGGCCGTGAGCAGTTCGGCGATCGACGGCGCGCGCATGCCGATGGAGTACGTGAGGCAGTCCCCCTCCGCAATGCCGTGGTGCGGGACGCCGGGCGGCAGGTAGAGCATGTCGCCCGGTTCGAGCAGCCAGTCGTGCGTCGGGTGGAATTTCTGCAGCAGCTTGAGTGGCTGGTCGGGCCGGAATCCGAGCTCGGGCGCGTCGCCGGCGTCGATGCGCCAGCGCCGGCGACCGTGCGCCTGCAGCAGGAACACGTCGTACTGGTCCACGTGCGCGCCGACCGAGCCGCCGTCGACGGCATAGCTCACCATCACGTCGTCGATGCGCCAGCTGGGAAGGAAACGGAAGTGCTGTAGCAGCCGCTCGAGCTGCGGGAACCACTTGTCGCAGTCCTGCACGAGCAGGGTCCAGTCCTTCCGGGGCAGGCGTGCGAAATCGCCCGGATCCAGCGGCCCCGTCCGCACCTGCCAGCGATCGCGCCTGGCCTCGTGCACGACCAGGCGCGAGAGTGCATCGGGTTCGCAGGCGAGTCCCGCAAGGTCGTCGGGCGTGATCGGTGCGGCGTACGACGGGAACGCAGTTCGGATCAGCAGCGGGTGGCGCTGCCAGTAGTGCCCGAGGAACCGACGCGCGCCCAGGCCGAGTGGCCGCTGGGCGTGGGCGACGATCTCGATCGGGGGACGGGGCAGGGCGCTCATCGACCTCTCGTGCTCCCGCGCCATGCGGGTCAGATCGCGCGGGCCAGCGGACCCGCGAGGCCCGTATAGGAGCCGGGCGTCAGCGCCAGCAGCCGCGCCTTCGCATCCTCGGGCAGGGCAAGTCCGGCGATGAAGGCCTGCAGCGACGCGCGCTCGATGCCGCGTCCGCGCGTCAGCGCCTTCAACTGTTCGTACGGTTCGGGCAGGCCATGACGGCGCATGACGGTCTGCACCGCCTCGGCCAGCACCTCCCAGCTCGAGTCGAGGTCGATGGCCAGCCGCTCGGTGTCCACGGTCAGCTTGCCCAGGCCGGTCTCGAGCGCGCCGAACGCCACCAGGGCATGGCCGAGCGCCGTGCCGAGCGTGCGCAGCACGGTCGAATCGGTAAGGTCCCGCTGCCAGCGCGAGATCGGCAGCTTCTCGCCGTAGTGCCCGAGCAGCGCGTTCGCCACGCCGAAGTTGCCCTCGGCATTCTCGAAGTCGATCGGGTTCACCTTGTGCGGCATGGTGCTGGAGCCGACCTCGCCCTCCTTCAGCTTCTGGCGGAAGTAGCCGAGCGAGATGTAGCCCCACAGGTCGCGGCACAGGTCCACCAGCACCACGTTCGCGCGCCGCAAGGCATCGCCGTACTCCGCGATCATGTCGTGCGGTTCGATCTGCGTCGTGTAGGGGTTGAACGCGAGGCCCAGGGATTCCACCAGCCGCCGCGCGAGCGCCGGCCAGTCCACCTCGGGATACGCGACCACGTGCGCGTTGTAGTTGCCCACGGCGCCATTGATCTTGCCGCTGATCTCCACGCCGGCGAGCTGGGCGCGCTGGCGCGCGAGGCGGGCGGCGACGTTCGCCAGTTCCTTGCCGAGCGTCGTGGGCGAGGCGGTCTGCCCGTGCGTGCGCGAGAGCATGGGGAGGTCGGCATGCGCATGCGCGAGCTCGACCAGGCGCGCGTGAATGCGATCCAGCGCCGGCAGCAGCACCGAGTCGCGCGCGTCGTGCAGCATGAGCGCGTAGGCGAGGTTGTTGATGTCCTCCGAGGTGCAGGCGAAGTGCACGAACTCGCGCAGAGCCGCGAGTTCCGCGTCCTCCGCCAGCCACGCCTTGACGCGGTACTCGACCGCCTTCACATCGTGGTTCGTGCGCGCCTCGATCGCCTTCACGCGCTCGCCGTCCTCGGCGGAGAAGTTCGCGGCCCACTCGCGCAGGCGCCGGCGAGCCGAGGCCGACAGCGGCGGCACTTCGGCGATCGCGGGCTCGTCGGAGAGCGCGACCAGCCACTCGACCTCGACGCGCACCCTGCGCGCGATCAGCCCCAGTTCCGAGAAGATCGGCCGGAGCGACCCGGTCCGGCCCGCGTATCGGCCATCGAGCGGGGACAGGGCGGTGAGCGGGGTGATCGACATGCCGGAGGATTTCCGATTGGGCGCGCGATCTTAGCAACCGGGCCGGTCGACCGTCGCGATCAACGCGGCCCGGGCGCGCTCTATAATCGGGGGCCAGCGCATCCGCCCAGACCAACCCGAACGAGGCCCAACCCCTCATGAGCGACTTCCGTATCGAACGCGACAGCATGGGCGAACTCAAGGTGCCCGCGAAGGCCCTGTACGGCGCCACCACCCAGCGCGCGGTCGACAACTTCAGGATCTCCGGGCTCGCGATGCCGCGCGAGTTCATCCGCGCCGTGGGCCTGATCAAGTCGGCTTGCGCCGGCGCGAACGCGGAACTGGGGCACATGAAGAAGGGCGCGGCCAAGGCCGTGCGCCAGGCCGCCGAGCGCGTGGCCAAGGGCGAGTTCGACGCCGAGTTCCCGATCGACGTGTTCCAGACCGGCTCGGGCACGAGCACGAACATGAACGCGAACGAGGTGATCGCGCACGTGGCGAGCGCGGCCTCGGGCGCGAAGATCCACCCGAACGACCACGTCAACATGGGCCAGAGCTCGAACGACGTGATCCCCACCGCGATCCAGGTCTCGGGTTGCCTCGCGGCCGGCCAGAAGCTGATCCCGGCGCTGCAGCACCTCAAGTCGGCGATCGACAAGCGCTCCAAGGAACTGCGCAAGGTGCCCAAGACCGGCCGCACGCACCTCATGGACGCCATGCCGATCACCTTCGGCCAGGAGCTGTCGGGCTGGGCCGCGCAAATCCGCTCCTGCATCCGCCGGATCGAGGACGCGCTCACGCGCCTGAGCCTGCTGCCCCAGGGCGGTACGGCCGTGGGCACGGGCATCAACGCGGACGAGCGCTTCGGCGCCACCGTCGCGAAGGAGCTCACGCGCCTGACCGGCTTCCGCTTCCAGGCCGGCGACAACTACTACGAGAACATGTCGGCGCAGGATTCCGCGGTCGAGCTCTCGGGCCAGCTGCGGGTCACCGCGTGCGCGCTGATGAAGATCGCGAACGACCTGCGCTGGATGAACTCAGGCCCGCTCGCGGGCCTGGGCGAGATCGAGTTGCCCGCGCTGCAGCCGGGCTCGTCGATCATGCCGGGCAAGGTGAATCCGGTCATCCCCGAGGCGACCTGCATGGTCTGCGCGCAGGTCATCGGCAACGACGCCACGATCACCGTCGCCGGGCAGTCGGGCAACTTCCAGTTGAACGTGATGCTGCCGGTGATCGCGTATAACCTGCTGCAGTCGATCGAGCTGCTCGCGAACGTCTCGCGTGCGCTCGCCGACACCTCCATCCTCGGCTTCAAGGTGCGCACCGACCGCATCGCCGCCGCGCTCGACCGCAATCCCATCCTGGTGACGGCGCTGAATCCCGTCATCGGCTACGAGAAGGGTGCGGCAACCGCGAAGCAGGCCTACAAGGAAGGCAGGCCCATCCTCGACGTCGCGCGCGACACCACCGGCCTGCCCGAGGCCGAACTGAAGCGCTATCTCGATCCCATGGCCCTGACCAAGGGCGGCATCCTGGCCGGTGGCGGATCCGCGGGCGGCTGATCCGCCGCGCGGGCGCGACCATTCGGCCGGTTCGTCCGTCCTGTCCAGTTCCCTTTCGATATTCCAATCGATCCCGTTCCGGAGAACGTCATGAAGCGGTGCATGATCCTGGCCTTGTTCGCAAGCGGTGCGGCCGTCGCCCAGCAGGCCGATATCACCAGTGCCCAGCTGCTCTCGGGACAGGCCGATGCGAAGCTGCAGCAATTGGGCAAGGAAGCGAAGGCCGGCAACAAGAAGCTGGTGATCAGCGCGCCGCAGCAGTGGCACGACCTCATCCTCGAGCAGTTGCGCCGCGGTGGGTCCGACATCAAGGTCGAGATCCGCGACTCCTTCGCCGAGTCGGTGATGGTGCGCTCGGCCGACGGCGCGGAGGCGCCCGCGCCGGTCGCGACGCCGGCGCCCCAGGCGCAGCCCTCGCCCGCGCCGGCTCCGCCGGCGAGGCCGACCCCGGCCCCGGCCCCGACGCCGAAGCCCGCTGCGCCCGCACCCAAGCCGGCACCGGCACCGGTCAGCCGACCCGCGACGCCACCCCCGACACCGAAGCCGGCCCCCACGGCGGCGCCAGTCGCGACACCCGCGCAATCGTTGCCTGCGTCGCCCGCCCCGGCGCCGAGTCCGCCGCCGCAACCGGCCCCGGACCCAGCACCCGCGGCGGCAACAGCCGAACCCGCGCCCGCGCCCGCCCCGGCGCCGGCCGCGGCACCGACTCCCGCGCCGACGGCGGCGACGCAGACTTCCTCGGGCGCGGAGGTGGAGTCGATCCGCCGCCGGCTCGAGCAGAATCTCAATCGCGGGGATGCCGCCTCGGGCGACATGTCGTCGGACCAGCTGCTCACCGGCGACCTGGTGTACGACCAGGGACCCGTTCGTGCGGTGGTGCGCCGCAGCGGCGCGCGCACGCAGTTGTTCTGGCTTGCGGGCGAGGTGGACCTCGCGCGCGTCGAGTTCAAGGAACTGGGAGGCGACCGCTACCAGGTGATCGAGCCCATGCGCACCGGCACGCCGATGTTGCGCAGCAAGGCCACGGCCGGCCAGGCCCTGTTCACCGCCGTCGATCCCGCCTCGGCCGCGGACGAACGCAAGGTCCTCGAAGGCCGCTACAACGGCGGCAAGCCGATCACCGCCACGGTGCGCGCCGAGCAGGTGGAGGTGCGCGACCTGCTCTACGTCGGCGAGAAGCTGATCGTGGTGGTGCGCCTGAGCGGGCAGAAGCTCGAGCGCTTCTGGCTCGTGGGCGACATCAATCTCGCGCGTGGCCAGCTGAGCAAGGAAGGCGCGAACAAGTACCGCGCGCTCAGCGACCTGAAATAGCGGCCGGGGCGGCTCGAGCGCCTCGCGGGTCGGGGCGCCCGCGCCCGTCGTCACACCTCGCTCCAGGACGAGTCGGGTCGGGCCGGTCCGCCTTGCGTGATCGGTGCGTACGCCGCGCGCCCGATCGCTCGCACCTGAGCGCCGCTTGATCGGTTTGCGTTGTGATCGGCCCGTGCCCGCACCCAACGCGGCCGTTGCGGGCGACAGTGGGCGTGCTGCAGAAAGCGAAACCCACCGGACCTCGCGGCCCGGTGGGTTCGTCTTGTGCCTGCCTCGACCGATCCGTACGGATCAATCGGCCAGTTCGCGCGTCCGGCGGAAGTGGATCGCGAGGCCGATCATCACGACGCCTGCCACCACGCCGATCCAGGTCTCGGGATTGGCCAGCATCGAGGTGATGTCGCTCCATTCGATCTGCGGTCCGTTGCGACCGAACTGGATGCCGCCGATGTTCGACACGTCGTCGTCGCCGTCGATGCGAAGGACGCCGATCGGCAGCACGCGCGCCACCACATGCACCCAGATCCACGAGCTCGGCAGCGAGAAGGCCTGCATCAGGTCGGACATGTTGCTCGCCACGCCGAGCAGGATCGGCGGCACGAGCGCCCACAGGAACGCCTTGCCGCGGGCGAAACTCGACGCCAGCATCAGCCAGCCGAAGCTCGGCAGCATCCACAGCGCGTTCACCGGCAGGCCGACCAGCATGCGCAGCCAGATCGAGAGCGGCTCGGCGGGGCCGAACACCAGGCGATTCGCGTCGCCGCCGTGGAACATGGCGACGGTGGCGACCAGGGCCAGGAATCCCATATGCAGCAGCATGGTGGCGGCGAGCGCGAGCAGCGGCGCCACGAGCGCGGCGGTGACGAGCTTGGACATCACGGTGGAGGCGTCGGACACGGGCAGGGACTTCCAGAACAGCACGCTGCGGTCCTTGCGCTCGTCGTACAGGCTGCCCACGCAGTAGAAGAACACCACGATCATCATCACCAGGCGGATCACCGAGGCCAGGCCCATCAGCCCGATCTCGTAGCCGCGGCCCATCTCCGCGAGTTTCTCGTCGGGGATGTGCTTCATCACCTGGCCCAGGTCGATGCCCACGCTCACGTGCCGCGCCACGTCGCCGCGCTGCAGGGCGAGTTCAGCCGCGAACACGCCGATGATGGCGATGACCAGCACGACGACCGCCGTCCACAGCGGCGCCCACATCAGGCCACCGCGGTGCTCCCAGAACTCGCGCTTGAGCAGTATCGGGAAGGTCTTCATGCCGCGGCTCCATTCTTCATCGTGGCGACGAAGATGTCGGCCACGCTCGGTTTGTGCAGTTCGCCCAGCGCCGCCAGCTGGCCGCGCTCGACGCCATCGAACAGGAAGATGCTCTTGCCGAACACCTGGCGTTCGGTGAGCGGCTTGAACGCGAGTGCCGCTTCGCGCTGCGCCGGGCCCACCATCAGCTCGACGAAGCGATCCGCCACCTCGTCCATGGTCGCGGCGAGCGAGATCTTCCCGTCCTTGATGAACAGCAGGTCGGTCAGGATGTGCTCGATCTCCTCGACCTGGTGCGTGGTCACCACGATGGTCTTCTCGTGGTCGAAGTAGTCGTTCAGCAGGGTCTGGTAGAACTCCTTGCGGTACAGGATGTCCAGGCCCAGCGTGGGCTCGTCCAGCACCAGCAGCTTCGCGTCGATCGACATCACCAGCGCGAGGTGCAGCTGCACGATCATGCCCTTGGACAGGGTCTTGACCTTCATCTCGGGCTTGATCTTCGTGCGCGCGAGGAACGCCTCGCACTTGGCGCGCGAGAAGCGGGGGTGCACGCCCTCCACGTACTCGATGGCCTCCGACACCTTGATCCAGCGCGGCAGCACGGCCACGTCGGCGATGAAGCAGATGTCGTACATCAGCGCCTCGCGCTCCTTGCGCGGATCGCGCCCGAGCACGGTGAGGTCGCCCTGGAAGTCGGTGAGCCCGAGCACGGCCTTGAGCGCCGTGGTCTTGCCCGCGCCGTTGGGGCCGATCAGGCCCACGATGCGTCCGGTGGGGATCTCGAAGCTGATCTGGTCGAGCGCGGTGAACTTGCCGTAGCGCTTGCTCACGCCGCGGGCGGTGATCGCGGCGCTCATGAGTGCACCTCGCGCTTCTCGTCGCGTTCCTGGACCAGCGACTCGATGTCCAGTCCCAGCCGCTTCAGCCGCTCGCGCAGCGTGGGCCATTCCTCGCGCAGGAAATGCTCGCGCTCGGCCTGCAGGAGCGCCACGCGTGCGCCGTCGTTCACGTACATGCCCAGTCCCCTACGTTTTTCCACCAGGTTCTCGTCCACCAGTTCCTGGTAGGCCTTGCTGACCGTGATCGGGTTCAGCTGAAAGTCCGCCGCGACCTGCCGCACCGAGGGGAGGGCATCGCCCTCCTTCAGCGCACCGTCGAGGATCATCGCCACCACGCGTTCGCGCAGTTGGCGGTAGATCGGTGTGTTGTCGTTCCAGGAGATGACCATGGTCTCATTCCGCTCCGCGGGTGCGGGTGGCGCCGAAGGCGTAGTAGGGGATCATCATGCTGACGCGCGCGACGCGCGCGCCGACATTGCTCGCCAGCGCGCGGCCGGTCTTCTCGATCCGTTCCTCGGCGCGGATCAGGTCGCGCACCGAGCTGCGGCCCGAGAGGTCGGCCGCCAGGACGTCCTGCGCGCTGGCGCGGACGACAACGGTCGGCAGCCGCACGGCGTGCGTCGACGCCACGCTGGTGCGAGCCGAAGCGTTCAGCACGACCGAGCGCTGGTCGTCCGAGGCACGGGTGTTGAAGCTCAGTGCCAGGATCGTCAGGGCGATCGTCAGGGCGAGTACAAAGCGCGTATACATGGGGTCCTCCGGGGTGCGCTGTCGAGCTAGTGTTGTAGCAATGTATAACACCATATCGGAGTCGTCAACACCTACTTTTGGCAGGGGTACTATCCAAAGGTTGCACTCCTGGCCGAAGTACCAGTGAATGCTTTGTAAATCAGATGACTATGCGATTTCTAGAACAGAACGCATGCGCCTGAGCCAGGTGGTCGGCACGGATCCGTCGGTAACCCGGTCCCCTGCGCGCGCGGCCTGAACGGTACAGGTCCGGTCTTTAGGATGGTCGCGGGAGGGTCCCGACAGGGTTGGCTCCCGATCCCGGCTCGATCGACCGCGGCATCGCGCATCGAGACCTGAATGGCGATTGCATGTCGTGCGGAACCGATGACGCTGGGTGGGGTCCACCTGCGGGAAGCGCTCGTGTCTTCTCGCATCAGGGCAGAGAAGTTCGAGTTCGATCCGGGCGCCTGGCGTATTGGCGGCAGGCGCCCTTCCAGGCCGACATCGCGATTTGCGTCGAGCCGGCGCAGTCGCCACAATATCGTGCTCTGTATCGTTCGCTGGCAACGCCAGCACAATCCTCGAGGAGTCAGCAATGAAGATGGCAATGAGCCGGGCACTGGCCGCGGCGGTAGTGATGGCGCTCGCCGCGCCGTTCTCGGCCTCGGCCGTGGACAAGCTCGCCACTGAGAAGGACAAGGTGAGCTACATGGTCGGCATGGATCTCGCCCAGGGTCTCGCCCCGATCAAGGACGAGATCGACATGGCGATCGTGATCCAGGCCCTGCAGTCCTCGATGAAGTCCGAGAAGACCCTGCTGACCGCCGAGGAGTCGCAGGCGATCCGCCAGGAGTTCATGCGCAAGCTGCAGTCCGCCGCGCAGGCGAAGACGAAGGCGGAAGCCGAGAAGAACAAGTCCGGCGGCGAGAAGTTCCTGGCCGACAACAAGGCCAAGCCGGGCGTGAAGACCACGGCCTCGGGCCTGCAGTACATCGTGCTGAAGCAGGGCACGGGCAAGAAGCCCGCCGCCACCGACCAGGTCAAGGTCCACTACCTCGGCACGCTGACCGACGGCACCAAGTTCGACAGTTCCTACGATCGCGGCCAGCCGGCCCAGTTCCCGCTCAACGGCGTGATCAAGGGTTGGACCGAAGCCCTGCAGCTGATGCAGGTCGGCAGCAAGTACAAGCTCTTCATCCCGTCCGACCTCGGCTACGGCGAGCAGGATCCGCCGGGACCGATCGGCCCGAACTCCACGCTCGTGTTCGAGGTGGAGCTGGTGGAGATCGTGGCGAGCTGATCGATTCGGGGTCAGGCGACTGGGGAAATGGCCGGCTTGTCCGGCCATTTTCCTTTCGGGGATGGGCAGCTCGCCGGGCGAGCTCGCACACGCGCCATTACAGGCCGCCTGACGGCTAGCCGCGACGCAGGGATCGCCTCGCGGAGTTCAGCATCCGCGCGAGGTAGTACCACGGTGCGAGCCAGTGGCGGGGCGCGGGCACGCTGGCAAGAACATAGGCGAGTGGCGGAAACAGCAACTCCTTCACGTAGTCGCATCGCGCACGCCAGTCGGGCAGGGACCTGAAGTCGAACCATTGGCGCTGGGAATCGGTGAGTTCGTCGAGCAGGCGAGCCGTGGGCTCCCGTGCGCGCAAGGTGGCGAGGTCCGTCAGCAGTGGCTCGGGCACGTCGGTCCCGAAGACCGACCGGGTGTCCGCCAGGGCATCCCCCAGGATCGCCGCGACGCCGCTGCGACGCGCGATATCGACGGCGCCGTCCAAGGCGCCGGGCGAACGGCTCACGATGAGGTGCATGTCGTAGAGCCACAGCAGGCGCGGCGATTCGTCGTCGTGGTGGGCCAGTCTGTGCAACGCCGCCAGCAGCAGCGCATCGGCCGGGCAAGGGCAGCGTCCACCGAGGACGGGCAACGGGGAACTGCGGCCCCAGACGTCGGCGAACGGCATCGCGAGCGCGAGCGCCGGGCGACTGAACGGCTTGCGGTGAAGGTCGACCACGACGCGGGTTCCCCCGACCGGCTTGGTGAACGCGCACTCGGGCAGCGACCAGGGTCCCGAGGCGGAAACCTCAGCGTCGTATCCCATCCGCACCAGCAACGCTGACGCGTCCTCGAACCTGTCGTCCGCCACCCAAAGGTCGACGTCCACCCGCGGTCTCATCGCCGCAGCCGGATAGATCGTGTGGGCCAGGGCCTCGCCCTTGAAGACCAACGCGGGAATGTCAGAGCGGGAGAACCCACCGACCAGGTCCACCAGCGGCTGGCGCCAGGCAAGCTCGGTCGCCGCGAGCAGTCGGCGTCGCGCCGACAGCGCGAGGGCGAGCTCGTCGGGCACGTTCAGGTTCCGATGCCGTCCGTGCAGCGCATGGGCGATGGCCGGTGACATGCCGTGCCGATCGAGGACGTCCAGCGTCTCGTCCTGGTCCGTGGCCGCGTCACAGGGGACGGGTCCGGCCACCGACCCCAGCACGCGCTGGACGAGCTCCTGCGCGAAGGAACGGCCCCCCAGCGAGTCCGTGGCTCGGTCGCCCGGAATCCCGGGAACGTGCTGCGGGTTCGTCATGGGCGGCAATGTAGCTCGATCGGGGGTGTTGACGTAAACTGATCGCAGTTGAGTAGGGGGCTCGTCGATGAATATCCGGCTGCTGTTGGCGTTCGTTTTTTCCCTCGCACTAGTCTCGATCGATGCCAGGGTTGCCCGGGCGGCCGACATGCCCGCCTGGTTCAACCCCGGCGCGTCCAATGCCGAGAACGCGAAGGCGGCGGCTGCGGCGCAGGTCAAGGCCACCGAGGCCGTCGCGACGCTCGTGCAGTTCGGCGGGGATCCGGTCGACAGTGTCAGGTCCGCCGTCATCGCCTACGGGACCTGCAGTGACCTGTACGACATCGTGGAGCGGGGCGTCAGCCTGGCGCCCGCGGTTGCCGGTGAAATCGCCATTGCGGTCGTGATGGTCGATCCCTGCCCCTGCAAGGGGGAAAACGTCTGGGCCCGGACACGCCTGGAGCGGCGTTTGAGGACCCAGCGCAACAACGACCTCGTCGCGCTCGGGCTCGGCTGCTCGTGCATCGCGACGACGGCGGAAGCCGCGGCGGCGGCGGCACCCGCGGCGGCGGACGACATCTATCGGCGGCTCGCGATCGAGGGCGGTAACTGCGAATGCGCGAAGTCCGCGTTCGCCGGCGTCGTGAACGGACTGAGGGAAGGGTCGGCGGAATGGATCAAGCTCGCGCGCACCGCCGCGGGCGACGCTGGCGCGGTCTGTCCGGGCGCGGTGGTCGCGGTGAGCGACCGGTTCAGCGCGGGTCCGATCCCGATCGGTCCCGCCGACGTACCCGGACTCGATGGCGCCCCCGACATCGACCAGTCTCCGGTCGATCCCAACCGCGGCGGCGAGATCGCCAGCCCGAACTAGGTACCGGCTGCGTGAGGTCCCCTTACCTCCTGGCACCGACCGGTGCCGGGACGCGGGGTGCCTGCGCGGCCCAACAGGATCAGGACGAAGAGCGAGCACATGCAGGTCGCGATTTTCGGTACGGGGTACGTCGGGCTCGTCACGGGCGCGTGCCTGGCGGACGTGGGCAACAACATCACTTGCGTTGACATCGACGCCGGCAAGGTCGCCCGCCTGGAGCGCGGCGAGATCCCGATCTTCGAGCCCGGGCTCGAGGACCTGGTCGCCGACAACCGCAAGGCTGGACGGCTGTCCTTCACCATCGACGGAGCCGCGGCGATCGCGCGCGCGCAGGTCCTGTTCATCGCGGTGGGCACGCCGCCCGACGAGGACGGCAGCGCCGACCTCAAGCACGTGCTGGCCGTCGCGCGCACGATCGGGCAGAACCTGCAGCGCTACGCGGTCGTGGTGAACAAATCGACCGTGCCGGTGGGCACGGCCGACAAGGTGCGCTCGGCGATCAGCGCCGAACTCGGCCTGCGCGGCGTGTCCGTGCCCTTCGACGTGGTGTCGAACCCGGAGTTCCTGAAGGAAGGCGACGCGGTCAAGGACTGCATGCGACCCGATCGCATCGTGATCGGCAGCGACAGCGCCAAGGCCGTCGACATCCTCAAGACGCTGTACTCGCCCTTCAACCGCAACCACGAACGCCTCGTGCTGATGGACGTGCGCTCGGCGGAACTGACGAAGTATGCGGCGAATGCCATGCTCGCCACCAAGATCAGCTTCATGAACGAGATGGCGAACATCGCCGAGCGCGTTGGTGCGGACATCGAACTCGTCCGGCACGGCATCGGCTCCGACCCCCGCATCGGCTACTCCTTCATCTATCCCGGGGCCGGCTATGGCGGATCGTGCTTCCCCAAGGACGTGCAGGCGCTGGAACGCACGGCCCGCCAGTTCGGATACCAGGCTCGCATCCTCGAAGCGGTCGAAGGCGTGAACCGCAGCCAGAAGAACCGATTGTTCGAGCTGTTGAACGCGCATTTCGGGGGTGACCTGGCGGGCCGCACGGTCGCGCTCTGGGGCCTGGCGTTCAAGCCCAATACCGACGACATGCGCGAGGCGCCCTCGCGCGTGCTGCTGGCGTCGCTCTGGCAGGCAGGTGCGAAGGCGCGCGCGTTCGATCCCGAGGCGTGCGAAGAAGCCCGCCACCTGTTCGGCGCGCGCGACGACCTCGTCCTGTGCGACGACGCGTTCGACGCCCTGTCCGGAGCCGACGCGCTGGTCGTGGTGACCGAGTGGAAGGCGTTCTGGAGCCCGGATTTCGAACGCATCCGCGACGCCCTGCGCACGCCCGTGATCATCGACGGCCGCAACATCTACGATCCGCGGGCGGTCGAAGGGGCCGGGATCGCCTATTACGGCATCGGCCGCGGGCGCTCCGTCTCGCATCCGCAGCTCGCATGAACCACTCCCCCGACAGACCCATGCGCAGCTACGATTCGGTCAAGCGCGTCCTCGTCACCGGCGGCGCCGGTTTCCTCGGATCCCACCTGTGCGACCGCCTGCTGGCGGAAGGGCACGAGGTGGTCTGCGCCGACAACCTGTTCACCGGCAGCAAGCGCAACATCGCGCACCTGCACGTGCACCCGCGCTTCGAGTTCCTGCGCCACGACGTGACCTTCCCGCTGTTCATCGAGGTCGACGAGATCTGGAACCTCGCGTGCCCGGCCTCGCCGATCCACTACCAGCATGATCCGGTCGCCACCACCAAGACCAGCGTGCACGGCGCGATCAACATGCTCGGGCTGGCCAAGCGCCTGCGCTGCCGCATCTTCCAGGCCTCGACGAGCGAAGTCTACGGCGATCCGCGCGTGCATCCGCAGCCCGAGGACTACTGGGGCCACGTCAATCCGGTGGGCACGCGCTCGTGCTACGACGAGGGCAAGCGCTGCGCCGAGACCCTGTTCTTCGACTACCACCGCCAGCACCGGCTCGAGATCAAGGTCGCGCGCATCTTCAACACCTACGGTCCGCGCATGCATCCCAACGACGGACGCGTGGTCTCGAACTTCATCGTGCAGGCCCTGCGCGGGGAGCCGATCACGATCTACGGCGAGGGCCAGCAGACGCGGTCGTTCTGCTACGTGGACGACCTGATCGAGGGCTTCATCCGGCTGATGCGTTCGCCGGCCGAGGTCACCGGGCCGGTGAACCTCGGAAATCCCGGCGAGTTCACCATCCGGCAGTTGGCCGAACAGGTGATCTCGCTCACCGGTTCGCGCTCGTCGCTCGAGTTCCGGCCGCTGCCGTCGGACGATCCGACCCAGCGCCAACCGGACATCACGCGCGCTCGCGCGCTGCTCGGGTGGGAGCCGACGGTGGCGCTGAACGAGGGGCTGTCGCGCACCATCCGGTATTTCGACGACCTGCTGGGCGGCCGCGGCACGGTCGATGCCTGAGACGGTCCTGGTCACCGGTGGCGCCGGCTACATCGGCAGCCATGTCTGCAAGGCCTTGTCGCGCGCGGGATACCTGCCGGTCACCTACGACGACCTGTCGACCGGGAACGACTGGTCCGTGCGCTGGGGCCCGTTCGTGCGCGGCGACATCCTCGACACCGGGCGATTGCATCGGGCACTGCTCGACCATGGCGTCGTGGCCGTCGCGCACCTCGCCGCACGCTGCCTCGCGGGCGAGGGCGAGCGTGCCGAGCCCGACTACACGCGGGTGAACGTCGAAGGTACGCGCAGCATGCTGCGGGCGATGCGCGATGCCGGGGTTCGACGCCTCGTGCACTCCAGCACCTGTGCCGTCTACGGCCAGCCTCCACGCGTTCCCGTCGACGAGGCCTGTCCGCTGGCGCCGGTGAGCGTGTACGGCCGCACCAAGCTCGGCGCCGAAAACGCGATCCGCGACGCCGCGGCTGCCGGCGGCCTGCATGCCTGGATCCTGCGCTACTTCAACGCGTCCGGTGCCGATCCCGAGGGCGAGATCGGCGAACTGCACGATCCCGAGACGCACCTGGTTCCCCGCGTGCTCGATGCGCTCGCCGCGAGGACCGAGATCGAGCTGTTCGGCAGCGACTATCCGACCCCAGACGGCTCCTGCGTCCGCGACTACCTGCACGTCACCGACATCGCCGCGGCACATGTCGCGGCGCTGGCGCGGGTTCCGCCGCGGGACGTGGTCGCGTTGAACCTGGGCAGCGGAAGCGGGTCCAGCGTGCGCGAGGTCATCCGTGCGTGCGAACGGATCACGGGACTGGACGCGACCGTGCGTACCCGAGCGAGACGCGCGGGGGACCCGGCCTCGCTGCACGCCGATCCCTCGCTCGCGAGGTCGCTGCTCGGGTGGTCAGCGGCGCACGCCGACCTGGACGAGATCGTCTCCACCGCCTGGCGGTGGCATCGACATCGTTCGAACGTGATTGCGCACGCGCTGCCGGATCGGGGCCCCGACGACGGGTCGCCGGCGACTTGATCTGCGCGTAGCACTCTTGTAGCTTGTGTTCACGAGTTGAACGCAGGGCCCTAGGGGGGCGCTGAAGGCCATGGCGCAGTGGTTCGCGGTGCAGACGAAGCCGCGTGCGGAAGCGATCGCGCGCGCACACCTGGAGCGGCAGGGCTACCACTGCCTGTTTCCGCGCATCAGGCGCATTCGGCCGGGTCCCGATGGCCTGGTCGACCGGATCGAGGCGCTGTTCCCGCGCTACCTGTTCATCGAGGTGGATACCGCCGTCGTGTCGCTCGCGCCGGTGCGGTCCACCCGGGGCGCATGCGGAATCGTCCGGTTCGGATCGCGGCCGGCGCCCGTGCCCGAGGCCGTCATCACGAACATCCGCAGCCGCGAGGATGCGCAGGGGCTGGTCCAGTTGCGGCCCCCCGAGCTGACTCCCGGTGCCCGCGTCCGCGTGAGCGACGGTCCGTTCGCCGGACTGGTCGCGGTGTTCGAGTCGTTCTGCGGGAGCGAGCGCGTCCGTCTGCTGCTCGACGCCATGGGGGTCGCGTCGCGCGTCGTCGTGCCACGCGACCAGTTGGGCGCGATGCTCTAGGACGAACGCGGGACGATCGCACGCCGCGTGGACCTGCCGGTTGCGGGTGGGGCGTGGCGGTCGCCCATCATCGCCGACCATCGTCGAATCTGCCCGATTCCCGGGCATTCGGTGGTCAGGTGGCGGACACCGGCAATACGGCACGCCGAAGCCGAAGGGCGGTAGCGTGTCCGCGATCACGATCATGCCCATCGACATTGAACTCCGGCTGCGCGTGCTCCGACTGCTCTCCGAGCAGCCGCGGATCTCCCAGCGCAGCCTTGCGCGGGCACTGGGACTCAGCGTCGGCAAGGTGAACTACTGCCTCCATGCGCTGATGGACAAGGGCTGGGTCAAGGCCAGAAACTTCAGGAACAGCAACAACAAGCTCGCGTACGCCTACGCGCTGACGCCGACCGGTATCCGTGCGCGCGCGCTCGCGACCCTCGCGTTCCTCGAGCACAAGCAGCGCGAATACCGCGAACTCGAACGGGAGATCGCCGCATTGCGGGTGGAGGCGGCGACCATCCGCCTCGAACCCCTCGGACGTGCTTCCGACAAGGACCTCTTGGCATGACAGCTCGGATTCCGGAACTCTCGACGATCCGCCCCGCCGTGGTGGGCCTGGGGTATGTCGGCCTGCCGCTGGCCGTGGCGCTCGCGAAGCACTTCCCGACCCTCGGTTACGACGTCTCCACCACGCGCATCGCGGAACTGGGCGCGGCGCACGATGCGAGCGGCGAGGTGGCGCCGGAGGAACTGCGGGACGCGACCGGGCTGCGCTTCACCGACGATGCCCGCGAGCTCGCGTCGGCGGACGTGTACATCGTGGCCGTGCCCACGCCCGTCACGCGGCAGAAGCACCCCGACCTCGCGATGCTGGTGGCGGCGAGCACGACGGTCGCGAAGTCCCTGCGCGCAGGCGCCGTGGTGATCTATGAATCCACCGTCTACCCCGGTGCCACCGAGGAGACCTGCATCCCGGTGCTGGAGCGGGTCTCGGGCCTGCGGTGCAACCAGGATTTCCACGTCGGATACAGCCCCGAGCGGATCAATCCGGGGGATCGCCGGCGCAGGCTGGGCGACATCGTGAAGGTCACGTCGGGCTCGACGCCCGAGGCGGCCGCGTTCGTGGACGCGCTGTACCGGTCCATTGTCCCCGCGGGTACGCACCTCGCGCCGTCGATCCGGGTGGCCGAGGCGGCGAAGGCGATCGAGAACACGCAACGCGACGTGAACATCGCCCTCATGAACGAGTTCGCCCAGATCTTCGAGCGGCTGGGCCTGGACACGGAGGCGGTGCTGGCCGCCGCGGGGTCGAAGTGGAACTTCCTGCCGTTCCGTCCGGGCCTGGTCGGCGGACACTGCATCGGCGTCGATCCGTACTACCTGATCCACAAGGCCGAGGAGGCGGGCGTCTATCCCGAGCTGATCCGCGCGGCGCGCCGCATCAACGATGGCATGAGCGGATATGTCGTCAGCCGCCTCCTCGCGCTGATGGCGAGGCACGGCATGGGCATCGCGGGATCCCGCGTGCTGGTTTTGGGCGTCACGTTCAAGGAGAACTGCTCGGACCTGCGGAACACCCGCGTGGTGGAAATCGTGGACGCGCTGCGCGGCCTGAACGCCGAAGTCGACGTGGTCGATCCCTGGGCCGACCCCGACGCCTGCCTGGCGGAACTGCGTATACCGTTGCTACGCGAGCCGCAGCACGGCGTCTATCACGCGGTGCTGATCGCCGTGGCGCATGCGCAGTTCGCGGGCCCCGATGCTCCATCGGCGCGTGCCTACCTGCGCGACGGTGGCGTGCTGTTCGACCTGAAATACGTGGTGGATCGTCGCGAATCGGACGCGCGCCTTTGAGGCTGGACGATCAATCGAATGCGAATGTTCCAGATTCGCCCGGCACGGTCGGGTTGGTGTCCCGGCGCATCGGATCAGTCGAACAGATGCGGGGGCTCGCGGCGCTGTCCGTCGCGATGTTCCACTTCACCCAGGGAAATGCGAGCCTGAACCTGAGCGCCCCGATGCACGCCTTGGGCTCCGTCGGCTGGGCCGGCGTTTCCGCCTTCTTCGTGATCTCCGGGTTCGTCGTTCCACTTTCCGCCGACAGTACCGAACGAGGGTCCGCGGGAAGGTTCCTGTTGCGTCGGTTGGTGCGTTTGACCCCGCCTTATTGGATCTCCTTGGTCTTCGTCCTGCTCCTGTGGTGGCTCTCGTCCTTGGCGCCGGGCTTCCGCGGCGCCACGGGACCCATCGTGACTTCGGACCTCGTGCTCTGCCACCTGGGCTACGCGTGTGGCGCATTGGGACTGGGATGGTGGAGTCCCGTGTATTGGAGCCTCGCCGTCGAAATCGTGTTCTATGTTGCCGTCGCACTAGCCGTTGCGCTGGACCTGCGTCCGACGTGGCGATTCGTCATCTGTTTCGCGCTCGGTTCATGCGCGGTGCTGCCGGGTTCCCTGCACATCCCGTGGCTCGCACCGGCAACGCTGTTTGCCCTCGGACATGTTCTCTGGCTCCATCACACCGGACGACTCGCCGGCGCCGCCTTGGCCGGTGCCTACACGGTGTCTCTCGCCGCAGTCGCCTTGGCGTGCGGACTGGTGGAGGCACTTGCCGCAATCGCGGAGGTTTCCGCGGCCCAAGTGAGCGACCTGGGATCCACGATCCTCACCGCGCTCGGTCGTTGGTCGTATTCGATTTACTTGCTGCATGTCCCCATTGGTGGGCGCGTGATCAACCTGGCCGCGCGATTGCAATTGGAGCCCTGGCAGGGCGACCTGTGCGTGGTCGCGGCCGTGCTCGCCTCCGTCGCGGCGTCGGCTTTGTTCTATCGCACTGTCGAACGTCCCTGCATCGACGCCGCGCGCAGATGGCGCGTGTCCCGGGCAGTACATGCATCGGACATGCCCGCACGCGTGGCCGGTCATCCCTGATGTGCGGTGTCACGGCTTTGTATGCCTATCATCCCTCGGCGCTGGCGATCGACCGCAGCGAGATCGAGCGCATGGATCGGGTGCTCGCGAGCCGAGGGCCCGATGGTCGTGGTGTCTGGTACTCCGAGGACGGCCGCGTCGGGCTTGGCCACAGGCGGCTGGCGATCATCGATCCCGATGCGCGCGCCGCGCAGCCGATGGCCAGCGCCTGCGGGCGTTATCTGATCAGCTTCAATGGCGAGATCTACAACCATCGCGAACTGCGTGGCGAACTCGAGGCGCGCGGCCATCGGTTCCGGACGGAGTCCGACACCGAGGTCGTTCTCGCTGCATGGGCCGAGTTCGACACAGGCATGTTCCAGCTGTTGCGAGGCATGTACGCGTTCGCGTGCTGGGACACCACGGCGCGCACCCTGCTCCTCGCGCGCGACCCCTACGGGATCAAGCCGCTGTACTTCGCCGACGACGGTTGGACCTTGCGCGTCGCCTCCCAGGTGAGGGCGCTGCGCGCGTGCGGTGGCGTTTCCGACCTCCTCGAGCCCGCGGGGCAGGTCGGTTTCCTGCTCTTCGGAAGCGTGCCCGAACCATACACCTGCTACCAGGAAATCCGCGCCGTCCCGGCCGGAACCTGGATCCGTTGCGACGCGTTCGGTCCGGCCGAACCGGTTCGACATTGCCGCATTTCGGACATGTTCCGGATCCGTCCCGATGCGCCGGACATGGACGAGGACGCGATACACCACACCGTGCGCGCGGCAATCCAGGACAGCGCACGGCATCATCTTGTTTCGGACGTGCCGGTGGGCGTGTTCCTCTCGGGCGGCGTGGACTCGGGCGCACTCGTGGGCGCCATGCGCGACCTGGGGCAGACGGACGTGCAGACGATCACGCTGCAGTTCGACGAGTTCAGAGGCTTGGAGGAGGACGAGTCGGTGGCGGCCGAGGAGGTCGGTCGCCGGTACGGGACCCGTCACCACGCGCGCCTGGTCACGCGCGGGGAGTTCGACGGCGACTGGCCGCGAATCCTTGAGGCCATGGACCAGCCGACCATCGACGGCGTCAACACCTGGTTCGTGAGCAAGTCGGCTCGAGAGCTCGGGTTGAAAGTGGCGCTTTCGGGTCTCGGCGGCGACGAACTGTTCGGCGGCTACGACGGCTTCCTCCGAATTCCGCGCTGGGTCCATGCCATGCGCGTACCGGGAGCGATCCCGGGACTGGGGCGTGCGCTACGCGTGCTCAGCGCCCCCCTGCTGGGTCGGCAATCGCGAGTGAGTGCGAAGATCGCCGGCGTAGTCGAACTCGGCGGCACCTGGGCGGGGGCTTACCTGCTCAAGCGCGGATTGTTCATGCCGTGGGAACTCGGTGACATCCTGGGCACCGAACTGGTCGCCGAAGGGCTCGCGCGCCTGTCTTGGCGCGGTCTCCTGGAGCGGTCCCTTGAACATGATCCCGGCGACGACTTCGCGCGCGTCGCGACGCTCGAAGCCTCCCAGTACCTGCTCAACCAGCTCCTGCGCGACGCGGATTGGGCGAGCATGGCGCACTCGGTCGAAGTGCGCACGCCGTTCGTGGATGCGACCCTGACCCGGGCGCTCGGTCAACTGGGCTGCCTGCGTCGATTCGGGACCGGCAAGACGCTTCTAGCCGACGTGCCGAGCGAAGCCTTGCCCGAATCCGTCCGTCGCCGACGCAAGACCGGATTCAATACCCCGATGTCGGCGTGGCTGGGGCCGGGGCCGGATCGCGCCGTCGATCCGCGCCGAACCGGCGCGGGTGCGCGCCGGGCCCCGGACTCCTGGGCCCGGCGCATGGCATTGACCTGGGCACGACGTGAGGCGTGGTGCCCATGAGGCTGCTCGCGCTTGTCACCGACAGCTACGGGGGATACGGCGGGATCGCGCAGTACAACCGCGACCTGCTCGACGCACTCGCCTGCGCGCCTGGCGTCGCATCGATCGAACTCGTCGCGTTGTCGGGCGACCCTGTCACGGACGTACCCGTGCGCGTCCACGTTCGACACGCGTCGCGTTCCAAGGCGCGATTCCTGGTCGCCGCCGTCGCTGCGCTTCGTGCGCGCCCCGATGCGATTTACTGCGGGCACATCAACCTGTCGCCGGTCGCCTGGCTGGTTGCACGCTGCACGGGCGCACGCTACTGGCTGCAACTGCATGGCATCGACGCGTGGAACCATCCCGGCGAGCGCCGAGCCCGCGCCAGCGCGCGCGCAGACCTGGTCACCGTGGTCAGTCGATACACCCGTCGTCGGTTCCTGAGCTGGGCCCGCATTGCTCCTGGGCGCGTGCGCGTCCTGCCCAATACCGTCTCGTCGAGATACGACCTGGGCCCATTCCCAGAGGGACTGGCCCGTGACCTGGACCTCGTGGGTCGCCGGGTGCTGCTCACGGTCAGCCGCATCGCGAAAGGCGACCGCTACAAGGGCCATGCCGAGGTGCTGAATGCGGTGTCGCGACTGGTGCGCGAGTTTCCCGACCTGGTCTACCTGATCGTGGGATCGGGTGACGCCCGCGCGGACCTCGAGCAGATGGTGGACCAGGCGGGCATACGGGCGCATGTGCGCCTGCTCGGCGCCGTGCCACCCGAGGAACTGCCGGAATACTTCCGGCTGGCAGACGTATTCGTCATGCCCAGTTCGAAGGAAGGGTTCGGGATCGTCTACCTGGAGGCGATGCGCTGCGGCACGCCTTCGATCGGGCTCGACGTCGACGGATCGACCGATCCGCTGGTCGGCATGCCGCTGGGCTTCGCCGTTCCCATGGAGACGCTTGTCGATTGCCTGGCGGAGACCCTGCGCGCTGGTCGCCGCAGCGACGACGATCGCGCGCGCAGCCGGACCGCCGTCGATCAAAGGTTCGGTCGGGAGAACTTCCAGGCGCTGGTCGACCGCATCGTGCGAGAACTCGATCCGTTCGAGGCGACCGTGCGGGTTTGCAAGTGATCGGCGGGCACGACCCGATCTCTCGCACCTGTTCTCGGAGGACGCGTCATGCACCGTGAGCACGTGACCATCATCGAGGCCGAGGACGACGGTCTGGGCAGCGAATGGCGGGAGGTGTGGGACTACCGGGAACTCGGCTGGATGCTCGCGGTGCGCGATGTCAGCGTTCGCTACAAGCAGGCGGTGCTCGGGGCCGCGTGGGCCGTGTTCCAGCCGCTCACCAACATGCTGGTGTTCACGTTCCTGCTCGGACGCATCGCGCGCATGCCTTCCGACGGTATTCCCTATCCCATCTTCGTCTTCGCGGGACTTCTGCCCTGGTTCCTGTTCGCGAACTCGGTTACGCAGGCGGGCATGTCGGTGGTGGGCGCGGCGAACCTGGTCCAGAAGGTCTATTTCCCGCGACTGCTGATCCCGCTGTCCGCGATCGGTGCGTACCTGCTCGACTTCGCCATCTCGCTCTTGCTGATGTTCGTGATGATGGCCTGGTACGGCGTGTGGCCGGGCCCGGGCGCGCTGCTGCTTCCCGTACTCCTCCTGGGCGTGATGATGGCGGCCGCAGGCGTGGGCATCCTGCTCGCGGCACTCAACGTGGCCTACCGGGATTTTCGGTTCGTGATCGGGCTGATGGTCCAGATCTGGATGCTGGTGACGCCCATCGTGTATCCGGCCTCCGCGGTCTCCGAGCAGTGGCGCTGGCTGATATTCCTCAACCCGGTGGCAGGATACGTGACCGCGTTCCGCGGAGCTCTGCTCGGCACGCCGATCGAACCTTGGGCGCTGGCGTACTCGTTCGCAGCCAGCGCATTCGTGCTCGCGTTCGGATTGCGCTACTTCCGGCGCGTGGAACGCGGTTTCGCGGACATGGTCTGATGGACGGGAAGGGCAAGCCGCTGCTGCGCGTGACCAACCTGGGCAAGCGCTATCGCCGGGGCGAGCGGGGCGCGAGCTACGGAACGCTGCGCGAGGCATTGTCAAACCTGTGGCACGGCCGGTTGCGGGGCGCCGCCGAGGCGCGGCGCGAGGCATCGGAGTTCTGGGCCGTTCGGAACCTGGACTTCGACGCCCATGCCGGCGACGTCATCGGCATCATCGGCCGCAACGGAGCCGGCAAGAGCACGCTGCTGAAGCTCCTCGGGCGCATCACCCATCCCAGTTCGGGACGCATCGAGCGCCGGGGCCGCATCGCAAGTCTGCTCGAGGTCGGTACCGGTTTCCATCCCGAGTTGACCGGACGCGAGAACATCTTCCTCAACGGCGCGATCCTGGGCCTGCGGCGGCACGAGGTCGAGCGCAGGTTCGACGAGATCGTGGATTTCTCCGGGGTCGAGCCCTTCCTCGACACGCCGGTCAAGTTCTATTCGTCCGGCATGTACGTGCGCCTCGCGTTCGCCGTCGCCGCGCACCTCGAGCAGGAGATCCTGCTGGTGGACGAGGTGCTGGCCGTGGGCGACATGGCGTTCCAGCGCAAGTGCCTGGGCCGGATCCGCGAGGCGAGCCAGGAGGAGGGCCGTTGCGTGCTCTTCGTGAGCCACAACAACGCGGCCGTGGCAAGTCTGTGCACCCGGGGAATCGTCATGCACCAGGGGCGGCGGGTTTTCGAGGGCACGGCACTCGAGGCGCTTTCGTCGTACAACGAATCCCTGAGCCGCAGCGAGTTCCTGCGCGAGGGCACGATCGACACGCCGCGCATCCTGTCGGTCTCGCTCGACGAGCAGGTGCTGGCGGAGGGTCGCTTGCGCCTCGAGGTCGTGTTCGCATCGCCGTTCCCGCTCGATCCCCCCGTCGTCGGTGTCACCGTCGCCACCGCCATGGGCAATCCGGTATTCGGAGTCAACACCCAGATGGACGTTGCCTTCGACGCCACGGCTCGCGCCGAGGGCACTATCGTCCTTTCCACCGATGCACTGCCGCTCGTGACGGGTTCGTACAAGGTCACGGTCTGGCTGGGCGACAGGGTCCAGGGCCACGATGTCCAGCACGACGTGCTCGGCTTCGACCTGCTGACACGGCATTCGCTGCCGCCGAACGTATCGATCGACGTCGCGGGTCCGGTGGCGGTGCTCGGATCCTGGACCATTCGTCCCGAAGGTGTGCCGGGCCCTCGAGGGCCGCTCACCCCGGGGATCGTGACTGCCAATCGAGCGTCGACCTGAATGGCAGGAAAGGAACATGGACGCAGATCGCGGCTGGTCGCGGTGACGTACCCGCTCTGGGCCCTTGAGCGTCGCGTGGTCGAAGGCTTGCGGCGGTATCGCGCACTCGCGATCGGCGTGGAGATGGCTCACGACGTTACTCTTGCGCATGGCGTGGCCTTGTCGCGCGGGCTGCACCACGGAGTTCGCGGCCGCATCCGCCTGGGTGCGCGAGTCGAATTGGGCACGGGCGCGGTACTGGACGCGCATGGCGGATCGATCGAGATCGACGACGACTGCCACGTTGGCCCGTACTGCGTGATCTATGGCCATGGTGGAGTCTCGATCGGCGCGAGCGCGTTGATCGCGCCGGGGTGCCTGCTGATGTCCAGCGGTCACACGATTCCCGCCATGGACGAGTTGATCAGGCACCAGCCCAATCGGACCGCACCGATCGTGATCGGTCGCGACACGTGGCTGGGCGCGGGCGCCGTCGTGCTCCCGGGCGTAACGATCGGGACCGGTGCGGTGATCGCCGCAGGCGCTGTCGTCTCGCGGGATGTGCCCGATGGTGTGCTCGTCGCGGGCGTTCCGGCGCGAGGTCGCCGTCGTCGGGAAACGACACGAGATTCGAACGACTCCATGTCGGCAGGATCCGATCCAGCCTGAGCCAGGCGTATCCCGCGCGATGAACCCGGCTCGCGGCTCACGCTCGTGGAAGTGGCGATCGTACCCCGGTGCGGTCCTGTCGGTCGTCGCGCTCGCGCTGCTCTATCGCGTGTCGCTGGTGTGGCTCGGGGGCCAGTACTACTGGCCAGACGAGGTGCGCTATGCGCAGGCCCGCGTGGCCGCCGACATGCTGCTCGACGGACAGTGGCTCGCGGGCTGGCGGGAGCTTGCACGTCCCGACCATCCGATGTTCCGGGTGCTGATGCTGCCCCCGGCGATGTTCGAATCAATGGTGAAGGCCAGCGCCAGGATTCCCGCGCTGTACCTGGCTGTCCTCACGGCTCTCAATCCGATCCTGTTGCGTTCGGCGGCGCGTGCACTGGGTGCGGACGAGGCGCGCGCCTCGATTGCGGCGATCCTCTACGCCTTACTCGCATCCAGCCACTATTACGTACGTCACTTGCTGCCGTACGACTTGGCGCTGGGAATCGCGCTTGCGGCGCTCGCGGTGGGGCTGCGTACACCGGTCGGTTCCCGCCGGTCCTATGCCACGGGCGCGTTGCTGGGAGCGAGCGTGTTCACCTACAGCGGCTACTGGGCATTCGCGGCAGCGGTCGGACTGCTGCATTGCGTGCACGAGGGCGTCCCGTTGCCCGTCGCCACTCGACGCGCGCTTTTCGTGCTCTCGGGCGCGGCAACGGTCGTGATGGCGACGGTGCTGATGGCGCGGTACGTGGGCGTCGACCTCGTGGCAGGTGGCCTGGATTTCCAGGCGACCGTCGTGCAGGGGGATTTCAGCGAAGGATGGCGCCTCCCCTGGGCGTACCTGTGGCAGGTGGAGCACGGTGTGCTCGCGCTATTGCTTGCATCGATTCTCGTTCTGGGCCTTCGGGCCTGGAGGGGTAGCCTGGATCGCGCCAGCGCCATGGCGTGCCTGGGTGGCGTTGCTGTGTACGCGCTCCTGGTGCTGCCGTCGAACGGTGTGCGTCACTTCGTCGTGTATGGCCGACTGGCTAAGCAGCTGACGCCGTTCCTCGCCCTCGTCGCGGCCTATCCCGTCGCCTGGGTCGGATGTCGTGCGGCGTCGATGGGCATGCTCGCACCGGCGATTGTCCTGCTCGCGCTCGCGAGCGCTTACAACTGGCTGGGACCGATGCGACAGGTGTTTCCGGATCGTTTCCATCGCATGGCACATGAGCTCGTATCGAGAAATCCCCAGGCTCGCTTCGTCTCTGACCGTCACCCGATACCCGGCGACTCGGCCGCCATGCCTGCGGCGGATTGCGCAGTGCTGATGGATTCCTCGCACCCGCTCTTGTACGTGCCCTACCTCTACGAAGGGTACGATCCCGACCAGCGTGCGGGCTTCGTCGCGCGACCTCCGCGCCAAATGCTCGTGCTTTGTCCCGGGGTCGACGTCCGCTGATGGTCGCCCAGGGCCGGACCTGGTGGATGCTCTGGACCGCAGCTCTGGTCTCGCTGGCTTGCGTCTACGACACCGTTCCGTTCCAGGACGGGGACATGGCGGCGACACTGGCGTTCGGTCGCGCGCTGGTCGAACCCGGGGCGCAGCAGGTTCCGATCCTGATCATCGAAGATGGACGCGCGCTGGTCGCACCGTTCTTCTTCGGGACGTTGCCTAACTGGCTATTCGCAAACCTGCTGGGGAATCCAGAGGTACTCGCGAGATTCGTCGCGCTCGCCTGGGTCGCGCTCGCGTCGCTCGCGGCCAGTGCTTGGCAGCGGATGCGTGGCACGCCAGGGTTTGCGCCCGCCTGCGCGCTCCTGCTGCTGCTGGATCCGCTCATGCACCTCAGCGCGAGAGGCGGGCGCGTGGATGCCCTGGCGCTGGCTTGGTGCTTCCTCGCGTTCGGCCTCGTGGCTCGCGCAGGCCAATCGGTCGGACGCGCGCGCCTCGCACGGCAACTCGCAGCAGGCGCCGCGTTCGGCTGCGCCGTGCTCACCTGGCCGACCGCACTTGTCTGCGCGCCGGTTCTCGCCGGGGAATGGTGGTTCGGAGCCTGCAGACGAGCATGGCCGGGCTGGCAGGTCGCAGTGTCCAGTGCCGGCGCTGTCGCCGTGGGCGCCGGACTCGTCCTGCTGGCCTGGTATGCGTTCGTCGTGTTGTCCCGTCCCGAACTGCTTGAGGACCTGTCCGCCTTCGCCGATTTCGAGCAGCGATCCAGGCTGGCCTTGGGCGCGCTGAGGCTCGTGCTGTCCCGCTTCGGCAGCATCGATCCCGTGCTCCTGCTGCTCACCGTGGCGGCTCTGGTTCCGGCGCGCGGCAGGATCGAACTGGTGGTTGTCGCGGCCGCCTGTGGGCTCGTCGTCATCTCCTCGCACCTGAGCGACATGCGCCTGGTGTACCTGCTGCCGTGTTGCCTGCTTGCGCTGTCCGAAGCGCAAACTGACCTCGCGCGGCGCGGCGCGGATCGCACGCGAACCCTCCTGGTTTGCGCAGCTGTGGCGTTTGCATCGTTGAGGACGCTTTTCGCATTCAGCGCGAACACGCTGCGGCACGGGGACGACTACCGCTATGCAAACGTCCGCGCTGAGGCGGATCGGATGGCCCGGTCGGATTGCACGCGACTGCTCGACTACGCCAACGAGTTCTACTTCGAGTCCGTGCGTCGCGGCTGGACGACCAGGTCCGCCGTGCTGCTGGCGCGAAACGAACGCGGCGGCCTGTCGTGGCTGCACGAGCGACACGCATCGCAGGTCGAATTCATCGAAGAGGCGATGCGCGTGTCCGGTGCCTGCATGCTGGTCATTCCGGTCGGGAACGACCTGCAGATGCGCGGCGGTTGGTCGCTCTCCGATTCCGACATGGCACGACTGGGCTACTGTGCGTGGCCCGTGGACGCTGCTCCCGCATCGTCGTCGGTTCCCGTGGGAGTGGATCGGTTCGAGTTCGGAGGAGGGCGGGGCTTCGGCCCTTATCGCGTGTTCTCGGCCTCGGCCTGTCCCGTCCCCGGGGCCGGGGCATGAACCAGAGCGCTGTCGATGCAGGGTCGATCGCACTGGATGGCGACCCGCTGCTCAGCGTCGTGGTCTGCACGTACAACCCCGACGCGGGGCGGTTGTCACGTGCATTTGCGGCGATCAGCGGACAGACCCTGAGATCCAGGCGCGGTCCGAACAGTTCCGGGACCGAATTCGAGCTGATCGTGGTGGACAATGCCTCGAGCGATCGCGCTGGACTTGCCGCGGCACTGTCGACCCTGGTTCCCCACGCGGTGCGCGTGGTGCCCGAACACCGGCCAGGATTGAGTCACGCCCGCGCTACCGGATTTCGCAACGCGCGCGGGAGCGTCATCGTGCTCGTTGATGACGACAACGTGCTGTCGCCGGATTACCTCGAGATCACGCTGGCAAGCTTTGCTCGAGAGCCGGACCTCGGATTGCTCGGCGGTCGCATCCTCCCGGAGTTCGAAAAGGCGCCTGGGCCATGGCTTGCGGAGTTCCGTGGCCTCCTTGCCTTGCGCGACCTGGGTGCGGCGTCGATCCGCGAGCGTCATGCCGGCGATGCGCTGCACTTCCCCGAATGTGCGCCGGTCGGCGCCGGCATGGCGATCCGCCGCCAGTGCGCGCTTGCCTGGTGCGACCGCTTCGAACAGGATCTTGGGGATGCGGTTCCGGATCGCCGGGGCAGCTCGCTGAGTTCATCCGGCGACAACGATATCGTGCTGCACGCATTCCGGACCGGCTGGGCGGTCGGCTACGAGCCAGGGCTCTCGCTGATGCATCTGATCCCGGAAACCCGTTGCCGTGCCGGATACCTCGCGCGCCTCAATCGCGGGATCCAGCACAGTTGGATGCGCGTGCTCAGCGCACATGGCGCGAATCCCTGGCCGCCGCTGGACGAGATTGGCGCCATGGTTCGGTGCGCGCGGGCGTTCTTGCGGTTCGGCGCGATGCTTTCGCGCCCACGCTGGATCCGCTGGCGCGGTGCCTGCGGGCATTTCTGGGGTCGAGTTCCCTCGCGCACGAGTGCCGGCTTCTCGTGAGGTCCATCCTGCGAAAGCTCGGGCTGGGGCGGGTACTGTACTGGGGGCTGCACCGTCCTCGGCAATTCGCGCGCGCCGTGGCAAAGGAAGGTGGCGTGCTGGGGTACGCGACACTTGTTCGTTCCCGCGCGCAGATGCAGCAGGCCGCCTCGGCACTCCCCCCCCTCGTGCTCGACTCCAATGCACGTCCGATACCCACGCCAATCTACGTTCTGACCGGGCGACGCTATTGGGACCAGACTGCGTTCTGCATTCACACGCTGGTTCGGCACCTGCGGCGTCCCGTGCGCTTGATATTGATTGACGACGGTTCATTGGAGCCATCACATGTCCGGTGCATCGCGCGTTGCGGCGTCGAGCCGGAAGTGATCTGGTTCGAGCAGGCCAGGAGCACGCTTGTCACGCGACTGCCTGTCGGCGAATTCCCCGTGCTCAACCGGCTTTGGGGCTCGTATGTCAATCTGCGAAAGCTGGTCGATCCGCACCTGGCGCACCGGGGCTGGAAGGTCGTCCTGGATTCGGACATGCTCTTCCACCGGCACCCCCATGAATTCGAGCATTGGCTCGACAGCCCCATGCTGGCACTGTCCATGACCGATGCAGTCGAGAGTTATGGTTACGAGCGCAGCGTGCTGGAATCGCTCGCAGGAGCGCAGTTGCCGGTCGCTGTGAATGTCGGTGTCACCGGGCTGGATGGGGATGCACTGGACTGGCGGCGAATAGAGTCTTGGTGCGTGGAGCTTTTGTCGCGGCACGGCAGTAGCTACTTCCTCGAGCAAGCGCTGGTGGCCATGATTGTGGCGGGTTCGAATCTGATCCGACTCGATGCCGGACGTTATCGAGTGATGCCCGACCCAGCAGAGTGCAGAGATCCAGAGGCGACCATGCACCACTATGTGGACGCATCGCGCAGTGCATACGTGCGCGACTGCTGGCGTCGATACGCATGATTGCCTCGATCGCGCGGCGCGAGCCCGCGATCTCAGTCGTCATTCCCGCGTTCAATCGCATCGGTCCCTTGCGCGCGACCTTGCACAGCGCAGCTGCCTCATTGGCCCGGGTGCCGGGGGGCGGAGAGCTGATCATTGTGGACGATGGGTCCGAGCCATCGGTCGAGCTTGCGCTTGCGGGCTTCGAGTGCGGCCATCCCATCAGGCACCTTCGCCAAGCGAACGCCGGCTCGATCCGAGCGCGGATGGCCGGTCTCGCCCAGGCGCTCGGTCGCTACACGTTGTTCCTTGACTCTGACGACCTGATCCATCCCGACAAGCTAGCGGCGCAGGTTGCCGCGATGGATGACGATGCGCTCGACATGAGTTATTCCGACATGGCGGTGGTGACGCTTGATTCCGGCGGCAGGGCGACGGCGTACCGGCCTGCGGAGGTCCTGCCTGTCGTGACGACTGCGCATGAACTCTGCCTGGCCGTTCAGCCTGCTCAGCACGTCGTGGTCTATCGCCGCAGCCACCTCCTGAAGGTGCTCAATCGTCCCGACCTGCCGGTGGACGCACGCTTTGAGCCCGTAGGGGACCTGTGGCTTCACTACAACCTTGCGGGATGGCCTGCGCGCGTCGCCAAGGTGGCCGGGCCGTACTCCGCCCTGGGACCTCACGATCAAGCGCGGTTCACGACGCGATGGGAATACCCGGGAGTCGCATCGTTGCTGGTGACCGAGACGCTGCTCCGTGCCAGGAACGGCGACGCAGACTTCGCGGATGCCAGGTTGCTGATCGGCGAGGCGGCATTTCGCGGCTGGCGGAGGATGCCAAGGGGATTCAGCACCTTGGTCGAGGAACGCACACTTGCGATCTGGAGGGCGGTGCCCCGAGTGCGACCGGAGCGCCTGGGTGGTCGCGGCTTCCAGGTTCTGGCCCGTGTGCTCGGAACAGAGCGTGCCGCCCGCTTGCTGCGGCTGCTCCAGGCGCCAAGCTATGGCAGTTGCCGGACGTTGGCACCAGACGAGCTCTCGCGCCTGTTGGCGCGACTGGACCTTCCGCCGATCGGTGACACTGCTGCCGCCCCGGCCACAAACGACAGGGTTGCGGACGACACTTGACCGCAAGTATCGGCCAATCGAATTGATCGTCGTCCGGTTCAGCAGCGGCCTGGGCAACCAACTGTTTCAGTTCGCTGCTGGGCGGGCTCTGAGCCTTCGGCACGGGGTCCCGCTCGTGGCGGATCCGATCGCATACTGCTATTCGGGTCGTCTCCCGACCCGGGTGACGCATCGCGCGTTCGTGCTCGGTGGACTCGGCTTGCCGATCTCGGTGCGACAAGCGCGCGCCGATGGCTGGCGGCGCTTTCGAGGCTTTCGCCGCCTGCGCGGTTTGGTGCTCGACACAGGAAGGGCGCGGTACGAATGCACTGGTCTCAAGCGACCGGAGTTTGACTCGCTGCCCGCCGAGTGCGTGATCAGCGGATACTTCCAGGACCAGCGGTACTTCGCAGGCGCGAGGGAACGCGTATGCGCGGAGGTTGCGTCCGCGCTGCCAGTGGTTGCCGACGGGAGCGTCGATTCGGAGGGATGCCGGGTCGGTGCGATCCATATGAGGTTCGGCGACTACCTTCAGCATCCGGAATTCAATCCAACCCGCATGATCGGCTACTACGGCCGGTCGATCGAGTGGTTGCTGGACGAACTGCGTTGCGACCTGGTCAACGTGTTCTCAGACGAGCCGGAGCGCGCGAAGGCATTGACTGGCAGATACGGCGCGGCGCTGCGGATTCTCCCACCGGACCCCGAACTCGGAGGCGCGCGCGACATGGCGCGCATGGCGAGTGCATCGGCAATCGCAATCGCAAACAGCAGTTTCTCCTGGTGGGCCGCAGCGTTGGCGTCCGCGCGAGGCGCGCGAATCGCCGCGCCCGGCACGTGGTCGAGTTGGTGCAGCGACCCCGGATCCTGCCTGTACGGCGAGCAATGGCATCGCATAGAAGTCCCATGAGCACGAAGCCTGAACCTCGCTTCGCCGGCGCGGGACCTGGCTACCGACCCGACGTGGATGGCTTGCGCGCCGTTGCCGTGCTCGCAGTCGTCGCTTATCACTGCGGCCTTCCGGGATTCTCCGGAGGATTCGTGGGTGTCGACGCCTTCTTCGTGATCTCCGGGTACCTGATCACGTCCCTGCTGGTCCGGGAGCTGACGGATACTGGCCGCATCGACTTCACGCGCTTCTACGCCCGGCGCGTCCGACGACTGCTGCCCGCGCTGGCACTCGTGCTCGCGGTCACGCTCGCGGCGGGCATGGTGATGCTGTCTCCGGCGCTGCATGAGGTCCAGGATCTCGCCAGGGGCGCAATCGCGACCCTGTTGCTGGTCGCGAACGTGGACTACGGGATGCGGGCCAGCGAGTACTTCGCGGTGACCGAGGACTTCCGGCCGTTGCTCCACACCTGGTCACTGAGTGTCGAGGAACAGTTCTACCTGGCATGGCCGCTGCTGCTCGTCGCCGCATGGCGATGGCGAGGGGGCGGTCCGAAACGGGTCCGCGCGCTGGTCGCGATCCTCTGCCTGGGTTCCCTCGCGCTTTGCGCAGGACTCGCAGGATGGTCGGCCTGGGCGTTCTATGCCACGCCCGCGCGCGCTTGGGAACTCGGTGCCGGTGCCCTGCTGGCGATGCACGTCGGTGTGCCGGAGTCGGCAGGGAAGGCTGCCCGATGGGGTGGGACCGTCGGGCTGCTCGTGATCCTGGCGAGCGTGGCCGGCACGCGCGCCGGGGCTTCGTTTCCGTTTCCGGGCGCGCTCCCGGCGGTGCTGGCGACGGTGCTCGTGATCTGGGCCAACGGACGGTGCCGCGACTCGGGGTCGGCAAGGCTGTTGCGCTCGGCGCCGCTCGTCCTGGTCGGCCGGGCATCGTACGGGTGGTATCTGTGGCATTGGCCGATGCTGGCCATCGCGCGGATCCACCAGCTGGGCAACCTGGAGCCGTGGGTCGCGGTCGCGATCGCCGCGGCGTCGCTGCTGATCGCGCTCGTCTCCCTGCACTGGTTCGAAGACCCGATCCGGTTCGACTGGAAGCCCGCCAGTTCCCCCTGGCGCGTGCTTGCGGTCGGGTCGGCGACAACGGCCGTCCTGCTTGCGCTCGCGGCTGGCGCGGGATTGTGGGCCAGAAACGCTCCGCGCGCGGACAAGGAGCGAGAGGTCGCGTTCGCGAAGGTCGATTCGTCACCCGACCGCAAAAGCTGCCTGCGCGAAGGCAGGAACTACCGGCCAGGCGGCCTTCCGGTCGTGTGCACGCGCGCCGGGGACGCGGGATTCGTGGTGCTGTTCGGCGATTCCCACGCCGACCAGTGGTCGAGCCTGATACTCGATTGGGCCGACCGGCGAACCGATTCGGGCTACGAGCGGCGCACGCTCGCCAGCTGCCCACCGTTGCCGGGCATCGAGCCGAAGTACGTCGAGGGTGTGGTGAACCACGCCTGCCGGGCCCACAACCAGGAGGTGTTCGACGGCATCCAGTCGCGACTCGATCGTGGGCTGCCTGTCGGTGTGGTCCTGGCGGCCCGTTGGCCGAGCTACCTGGGCCGGGAGAATCTGTCCATCAACGAGCGGCAGCGGCTGTTCATCGACCAAGGCGTCGATTCCGCGGATGCAGCAGCGGACCTGATGACGTCGCGACTGAAGTCCTCCCTCGACTGGTTTTCGCAACGCGGCGTCCGCGTGCTGCTGCTGCTGGCACCGCCCGAACTGCGCTATCCGGCGCCCGAATGCCTGTACCGGCGCGATGACGCCCGGTGTGCCGTGGACCGGTCGGAACAGGAGCGATTCCGGCTTCCAGTCAACGAGGGCCTGCTGCGCGTCGCTGCCAAGTACCCGAACGTCCGCGTCTACGATCCATTCACGAGATTCTGCGACCAGGAGCGCTGCCTTGCGCGCGTCGACGGCATCACCGCGTACAACGACGAAGACCACGTGTCTGCATCGATGGCGCGCAGCGTGCTCGACGAGCTTGCGCCGATGCTGGACTGGTTGTCGGGGCGCGAGTCGCCCGTCGTCGCAGGGCAGCCCACCGTCGTTCCGGCAGCTTCCGCGCCCGGTGGCGCACGCACACGGTGAGTGGGCCAATGCGCATGCCGGCGGCAGGTTGGCAACGTATTCCGGCATGAGGACCGATCATGGGAAATGACGTGCGCGATCCGATCCAGGGCTTGTGGATCGGCGAAAGGCTGAGCACGGTGGAGGTGCTCAGCATTCGATCGTTCCTCGCGAACGGGCATCCGTATCATCTCTACACCTATGGCCCCGTCGCCAACGTGCCTGCGGGAGCGACCGTCCTCGACGGCGACCTGGTCCTGCCCCGATCGCACCTGTTCCAGATCCAGGAAGGCTGGGGCAAGGGCAGTTGGGCTGCGTTCTCCAACAACTTCCGCAACGCGCTCTGGCACCGGAAAGGAGGATGGTGGTGCGATCTCGACGTCATCTGCCTCAACCCCTTCCCCTCGGGCAGGGAAAATGTCATCAGCACCAGCCTGGAGGCGGAGTACGGCGAGCTCGCCAACAACTGCGTCGCGAAGATCAGCGCCGGATCCGACCTCAGTGCGGCGCTGTTCGAGCAGTCGCATGGACGGGTCGGTACCAGCACGGTCGAGCACGGGCCGCTTCTGCTGCAGCGGATGGTGCGGGAACTGAAGCTGGAGTCGTGGCTGGTCGGGCACGAGGTGTTCTGTCCCATCGGCTGGCGCGCCGTCACGAGCCACCTGGCCTACAAGCGACCGCGCACCGTGTTCGAGCGCGCGCTGCGGGTCGGCCGCGACCACTGGCGAGCGCGCCTCGGTCCCTATCGGAACCTCGAACGCGTCCGCGCGACGAGCGTTGCCGTCCACCTGTGGAACGAAGTCTGGGGCAAGGCCGGCCTCGCCAAGGAAGACCACTACGCCCCCGACTGCCTCTTCGAGCGCCTGAAGTCGCGCTACCTGTGACGGCCGCGCGCGTCTCCGTCGTCATTCCCTGCTACAACGTCGCGCCGTGGATCGCGCAGACCATCGAGTCGGTGCGCGCGCAGCACCATCGCGAGATCGAACTCATCGTGGTGAACGATGGTTCGACGGACGGCACCGGCGCACTGCTGGACCGGCTGTCGGAACAGGTGCCGATGCGACTCGTGCACCAGCACAACCGTGGACAGACGGCCGCCCTGAATCGCGGTCTCGCCGAGGCAAGCGGGGACTACGTGCAGTACCTCGACGGCGACGACTTGTTGCACCCTGCCAAGATCGAGGCGCAACTCGCACGGATGGAAGGCGCCGGTCCGCGCGCCGTGGCAAGCTGCCGATGGGCGCGGTTCCGCGTTACGCCCGCGGATGCCCGCTGGACGCCCGAGCGATGCTGGCGCGACGCGAATCCGGTGGACTGGCTATCGGACGCGTGGCATCTGGGCAGTCCCATGATGTTTCCCGCGCTGTGGCTGCTGCCGCGCGCCGTGGTCGAGCGGGCCGGTCCGTGGCGGGAGGACCTGACCTTGAACAACGATGCGGAGTATTTCGTGCGCGCGCTGCTCGCCTGCGACCGCGTGTGCTTCGTTCCCGAGGCGGAGTGCTACTACCGGTCGGGCCTGCACGGGAACCTGTCGGCGCGCCGTGATCGCAAGTCCCTGGAGTCGAACTTCCGGGTGATCGAGGCCTGTGAAGCGCACCTCGCGCCGGTCCTGGCCCACGAGCCGCTACGACGAGGTCTCTCGCTGGGGTGGCAGCGTTTCGCACATGGCATCTACCCCGATGCGCCGGACCTTGCGGACGAGTCGATGCGCCGCGCCGCGGCCCTGCATCCGGCGATGCTGGCACCCGAGGGAGGCTGGCGATACCGCCTGCTCTCCCGGCTCGTGGGTTGGCGGCGCGCGCGCCTGTTGCAGCGACGCAGCGGCCGGCGTTGAACCGGGCGCGGGACCCCATGCGGATCCTGTTGGCGCACATGGCGATACCGCCGTTCACGCAGGAAGCGCTGCGCGCCTTCCACGAGCGCGACCTGCTGGATCGATTCTGCTCTGGGCTGGTGGTCAAGGCGGGTGATGCGTCGATCGAGATCGCGTCGATGGTGCCCGGCCGGCCCGGTGCCTGGTTGCGCGGCCTGCTCGAGCGGCGTCGCATGGACGACCTACCGACGGCGCAGGTCGATCGCCATCGCTACGGGGAACTCCTGCGCCTGCTCGTGGGGCGGCTCGATCGCAGCGGCATCCTGACGGATCGGACCTGGGACTGGGCGACGCACGACTTCGACCGCTGGTGCGCCCGCCGGCTGCGCGCCGGCGTGGCAGCCTACGGCTACGAGTACGGATGCGCCGCGCTGTTCGAACGGGCCCGCGCGCTGGGCGTACCCCGTTGCTACGAGATACCCAGTGCCGAACACGACTTCGTGCACGCGTTGCAGGATCGCGAGCTAGCGCGCTTCCCCGAACTGCGCTCGAGCCTGATCGTGCACACGTCGGGCCTGCAGGCAGCGCGCACCGCGCGGCGTCGCAAGGAGTACGACCTTTCGACGCTCGCGATCGTGTACTCGCGACACGTGCAGGAGACCTATGCACGGGCCGGGCTCGACACCTCGCGCATGCGCGTGGTGCCGCTGGGATCGCCGCCGGTCGTGCGCGCGCCCCATGACGGTCCGCCCGACGCGAAGGGGCCCTTGCGGCTGGTGTGGGCGGGCACGTTCGGCATCCGCAAGGGCGCGCCGTACCTGGTCGAGGCTCTGGAGCGGTTCACGGCGAGCGAGGTGCGCGTGGACGTCTACGGCTCCTTCCAGCTGCCTCCCGCGTGGCGCGCGCGGCTCGAAAGGTACGGTACGGTCCACGGTCCGGTCTCGCGCGGCGAACTGCTGGAGCGCATGCGTGCGGCCCATGCGTTGGTCCTGCCGAGCCTGAGCGATTCGTTCGGCATGGTGGTCACCGAGGCGCTGTCGGTGGGCACGCCCGTGATCACCACGCGCAGCGTGGGTGCCTCGGATCGCGTCGTGGACCGGACCTGCGGGCGCGTCATCGAGCCCGCGGACACCGATGCGCTGGCTGGCGCGATGTCGTGGATGCGGGATTCGCTGGCGGACCTGCCGGCGATGCGTCGTGCCGCGCAGGCTGCCGCGGCCGGATGGCAATGGGCGGATTTCAGGACGGCGCTGGCCGACACGGTAACCGCGCACTGCGAGTCGTTCCGTGCTTGACGTCTGCGTCGTGCTCTCGGGTCACCTGTCCAGTTGTCCGCGCGGGGTGAAGTTCGCCGATGCCTTGCATGACGCGGGCTACCAGGTGGAGGTCGTGTACCCGGCGCCTACAGACTGGGTGCGCCGGCTCGACCAAGCGCTGGTCGCGCGCCGGCCCTGGCGCACGCACGAACTGCGCGAGGCCGATCAGTGGCAGTCGCTGGTCGCGCGCGTGTTGGAGCGTGGCGCGCGATGGGCGTGGCGCATGGGACTGCGGACGCGCATCGTCGCGCGGCTGGGCGAGTGGCGCTTTCGCCGCGTAGTTGAGCGAGGGATTGCTCCGTTGCGTCCCCGGATGTGGCTGGCGTCGAACCTGCCGGCACTGGTCGCGGTCACAGCACGCATCCGCGCAGCGGGAGGAATCCTGGCGTTCGATGCCGAGGACGACCATGTCGGCATGCTGTCCGTATCGTCGGGCGAGTCGGCGGAGCGCACGCGCCGGCTGTCCGTGCTGCGCGACGCCGTGCCTGTCGCGACACTTCGGTTCACGGCATCTCCGTCGTTGGCCGGACTGCTGTCGGCGCGATATGGCGTGGATTTCCTGTCGATCCTCAACGTGCCTGCGCGCAGCCAGGTTTCGACATGCCCGCTGGCCGACGTCGATGCGGATCGCGCCGTGCTCTACTGGTGTTCGCAGACGATCGGACCGGGGCGGGGCCTGGAGCCGTTCCTGCAGGTGCTTGCCGCCCTGCGCACTCCCGCGCTGCTTCGCCTGAGAGGCAAGGTCTCCGAGGAATTCCGTGCCCGGCTGTTCGTCCTGGCGCGAGCGGCCGGATTGGGGTCGGACAGGATCGAGTTCGTGGACCCCTTGCCACCGGACGACCTGGTCGCCGGGGCGAAAGGTTCGGCCGCGGGTCTGGCGCTCGAGACGGGCGACTCTGAGAACCGCCGCGCCTGCCTCACGAACAAGATCTTCGAGTATCTCGCCGCGGGCGTACCCGTGATCATGAGCCGCACGCCCGCGCAGTCGGCGCTCGCGGCGACGCTAGGCGCGGCAGCACTGCTCATCGACCTGGATCGGCCGCAGGCCGGCGCCAAGTCGATCGACGCGTGGCTGTCGGAGCGCGAGGGACGACGCATCGCCGCCTGCGAGGCCCTGCGGTTCGCGCGTGACGGGCTCAACTGGGAACAGGAGCAGCGTCCTTTCCTCGACCTCGTGCGTTCAACGCTGGGCGCCGTTGGAAGCGGTCACGCAAGCTCGTGAGGAAGCCCGTGCACGTCCTGGTCAGCCGCGCCACACCTGCGCCTCATGTGCCCGGTTCGTACGCGTGCCGTTGTCCTGCGCGCAGCAGGGGCGATTCCACCCATCTCCAACTCGCCGCGGCAAACGCGAGGGTGAGCAGCGCTGCGATCGCCGTGGTGGCGCACGCCTGCGCGCCGTCGAGGGATGGCTCCGATGCGAGCATCAGCCCGTGGACGAGCCAGAGCATCGGCACGTGAGTCAGGTAGATGCCGTACGCCCAGATCCCCGCGATGCGGAGCGGGCGCGCCCGGAGCACGCGCTGCCAGGGCGATCCGGGGTCCTGGGCGGAATCGATCACCGCGCCGAGCAGCAGCGCGAGCACGGAATACGAAAGACAGTGCGTGAGCACACTCGCGTCGTTGCGCATGGGGTTGTCGATCGCGAGCCAGGTCCAGGTCGCGAGCAGGATCCACCCCAGGCGCTCGCGCAGGAATCCCAGTGCGCGCACGGGCAGCGCCAGTTCCCCCTGCGCGTGCGCGGACAGGAGCACGCCCACCGCCAGTGCATCGGCGCGGAACGGCGTCATGGTGTACAGGTGCATGGCCTGGGCATCCAGCATCAGCGCGAGCGCGCGAAGCACGGGCGAGGCGAACAGCAGGACCACTGCGCCGACCGTGAGCGCGCGACGGGATGCGAACAACGCCAGCAGCGGTGCGGCGAGGTAGAAGTGCTCTTCCACGGCGAGCGACCAGGTGACCGTCATCCAGGTCGATCCCGCCTGCGTGCCGGGCAGCAGGGCGGGCAGCAGGTTCTGGGTGAAGGTCAGGTACGACCAGGTCGGCAGGTCGTCGTGGAACAGCCGATGCCAGTGCGCGCCGGGGGAGCCCTCGACGAGCATGCGCCCGAGGATGCCGGTGCCGATCAGCACGAGGTACAGCGGCAGGATCCGCGCGGCGCGGCGCAGGTAGAACACCCGGGCGAAGTTCCGGGTACCCACTCGACGATAGACGATGCCGCCGATCAGGAACCCGGACAGCACGAAGAAGAGGTCCACGCCGAGGAAGCTCGGGCGCAGCAGGTCCACGATTCCCACCGGCAGCCAGGCCGGATCGAGCGCTGGAACATAGTGCAGCAGCACGATCAGCAACACCGCCACGCCCCGTACGCCGTCGAGTTCCTCCAGACGTCCAGTCACGCCGCCGGGGCGCTCCGCTCGTTCCATGGCGTGGGTTGCTCGGGTCCTGCCCGGGAGGGCGGCGCATGATACGCCCTCGGGAACGGCGCGGGCGCCGCGGAGGTGCCGCGTGCGCGTACTGATCACCGCCGATCCGTTCCTGCCGGTGCCGCCGCTGCGCTACGGCGGGATCGAGCGCATCGTGGCGGGGCTGGCGGAGGGATTGCGGGGCCTCGGCGTCGAGGTGGGGCTGCTTGCGCATCGGGATTCGGCTCAGCCTGTCGACTGGTTCGCGCCGTGGCCTGGGGCAAGCGCCCCCGATGCGCCCGGCCCGATTCGTCACATGCGCGCGATGACGCGCGCGGTCGCGGCGTTCGAACCCGACCTCGTGCACAGCTACTCGCGGCTGGCCTACCTCGCGGGAGTGTTGCCCAGGCGGCTGGCGAAGCTCATGTCCTACCAGCGCCATCCGTCACGACGCACCGTGGCCGCGGCGCGCCTGCTCGCGGGCGGGACGCTGCAGTTCACCGGCTGCAGCGCGCACATCGCGACCTTGGGTCGGCGCGGGGGAGGGACCTGGCACGCGATCCCGAACTTCGTCGACACGGACCGGTTCCGCCATTCGGCAGTGGTGACGCCCGATGCGCCTGCGGTGTTTCTCAGCCGCGTCGAGAGCATCAAGGGCGCGCACCTGGCGATCGAGATGGCCAGGCGCGCGGGACGACGACTGCTGATCGCGGGAAACCTTCCTGAGGCCGGGCACGAACTCGAGTACGCGAGGTCGCTCGTGATGCCCTGGTTCGGCCGCGACGGCATCGAGTACGTGGGCGAGGTCGACGATGCCGCGAAGGTCGAACTGCTCGGATCCGCGCTGTGCCTGCTCGTCCCGATCCAGTGGAACGAGCCGTTCGGGATCGTGTTCGCGGAGGCGCTGGCGTGCGGTACGCCGATCGTGTCATGTCCCCGTGGGGCGCTGCCGGAGATCGTCCAGGCCGGATACAACGGGTTCCTGGTGGAGTCGATCGAGGACGGCGTCGCCGCGCTGGCGCGCGTCCCGAGCCTGTCCAGGGCGGCATGCAGGGAGAGTGCCGAACGGAACTACTCTCGGCAGGTCGTGGTACCCCAGTACGCTTCCCTCTATCGCCGGATGCTGCCCCATGCCCGTTGACCCGATGGTACGACCCCACCCATGCAACCGTCTTCCCGGGCGATCCCGCACGTGAGTTCGATCGGCAACGATCTCAGGGCGTTGGGACTGGACGAGTTGCCGCAGTCGGAGCTCACACCTCCGCGCATGCCCACCCTGGCGCTCGCCAGGCCCAGTCGAACGCCGGACGCGCAGGACCCCGATGGCGTGCGCAGGCGCATGACCATGGGGGTAGTCGCGGTCGGCTTCGGGACGCTGGCGTGGACCATTGCCCAGGGCGAGCAGGACAGCTGGTTGAACTTCGTGTCGTTCCTGATCGTTGCGATCGCCGCCGCGGTCCCCTGGATCCTGTGGCTCACGAGGCAAGGGGGCAGCGGACTGCCGATCTTTCCCGCGTATTGCCTGCCGTTCGTCTGGGGCTTCGCCGCGCCCATGCTGATCGGCCACGGCACGGTCCTGACCTTTTCGCCGGAGGAACGCTTCTGGGCGGCCTTGATCGCCGCGATCCACCTGGCTTGCGCGACGTTTGTCTGGTCCAGGACCTGGCGCAAGCCGTTGCCCGGCTGGACCTCCATCTGGGTGCTGAAGGTCGGAAACCGCGACTACCCGTTTGTCATCTTCCTGGTCGCGGGCTGCGTGTTCGAGGTGTCCATGCGCGCCGGCTGGGTGGGCGACATGTTCGGGACCTTCACCGGCGTCGTTCGCGCGATCGCGAGCACGGCGTCCATGATCGGGATCGTGGTCCTCAGCATGCGCCTGGGGCAGGGACGATGGCCGGTCCTGTTCCGGGGCGGATTCATCGCGCTGGTGCTCTTCTACATGTCGGTCACGATCATGAGCTTGATCCTGATCTACGCGTTCGTCATCTGCGCTGCGATCGCGTTCGGATACCTGCTCGGATCGGGGAGGATCCCCTGGAAGTACCTGGCGTTCGCGTTCTTCGCACTGGCGTTCCTGCACCTGGGGAAGGAGCGTACACGCGCGTACTACTGGGGAGAACTCGGCGCCAGGCCCATCGCACCCGCGCAGTACGTTGACGTGCTCGAGTTGTGGGCCGCGAACAGCGTGCGGCGCCTGGGTGCCCAGGACGACGACGAGTGGCGGTACCAGTCCGCGCGGTCGGTGTTCGAACGTGCGAGCAGCCTGCAGCTGTTCCTGCTCGTCCAGGCGGACGTCCCTGATCGCGTTCCACCGCTGCTCGGCGAGACCTACGCGATCGTGCCGGTGGTGATGATCCCGGGGTTCCTGTATCCGGGGCGGCCGATCACGCATACGGGGACGAACATGATGAGCAGGGCGTTTGGCATGCACGCGTACGACGGCAACGTCACCGCGTCCATCGCCTGGGGCCTGATGACCGAGAGCTACGCGAACTTCATGCTCGCCGGACCGGTCCTGCTGGGACTGCTGCTTGGTGGCTTCTTTGCCCGCATCGAGCGCTGGAGCTACGGGGTACCGGTGCATTCCTTCCGGGCATTCTTCTCGATTCTGGTGATGATGCTGGCCGTGACGGAGTCCTCGTCCATGGGCGTCACCGCGAGCGTGCTCTCCCAGGCCTTCATCGCCTTGCTGCTGCTGCTGCCACTGATGCTCAGGCGCAGGCGCGAGGATCTCGAGTCGGAACTCTCGTTCGAATGACGCGCAGGCGACTTGCCATCATCGCGACGCACCCCATCCAGTACTACGCGCCCTGGTTCCGGTCGATCGCCACGCGCGCGGACATCGAACTGCGCGTGTTCTACCTGTGGGATTTCGGCACCTCGGCGCGCCATGACCCCGGCTTCGACCGGACCGTGACCTGGGACGTGGACCTGCTGGGTGGCTACGCGCACGAGTTCGTGGGCAACTGGTCACCGCGCCCGGGCACGCGGCATTTCCTCGGGCTGCTCAATCCCGGGCTGGGGAGACGCCTGCGGCGTTTTGCGCCCGACGCGCTGCTGCTGATGTCCTACAGCCACGCGAGCACGCTCTGGACGGCGATCACCGCCTCGACGCGGCTGCTGTTCCGCGGCGACTCCCATGTCCTGGCGGGTGTTCCCGGCGGCTGGCGCACCGCGTTCAAGCGCTGGCTGTTCCGCCGCTTCGCGGCCGTGCTGCACGTGGGCAGCGCGAACCGGGAGTACTGGTTCGCGCACGGTGTTCCGTCCAGCCGCCTGTATTTCTCCCCGCACGCGATCGATCTCGCGCGATTCTCCGCGACGGATTCGGCGTTCCGCCGCATGGCGGACGCGCAGCGAAAAGCGCTCGGCATCGGAGACGCCCTGGTCGCGCTGTTCGTCGGCAAGTTCGAGCACAAGAAGCGGCCCGTCGAACTGGTCCGGGCCTTCCTGTCGCGGGCACCGGCGCACGCGCACCTCGTCCTGGTGGGCAGCGGCGCGCTGGAGTCCCGGATTCGCGAGGTGATCGCGGGATCGCCGCGCGTGCACCTGGCCGGATTCCGCAATCAATCCGAGATGCCCGTGATGTACGCGATGGCCGACCTGCTGGTGCTGCCCAGCGCTGGTCCGCACGAGACCTGGGGTCTCGCCGTCAGCGAGGCGATGGCGGCGGGTCGGCCGGCGCTGGTGTCCTCGCATGTGGGGTGCCACCCGGACCTGGTCGAGGACGGCGGCACGGGGTGGGTGTTCGCGGCGGACGACTGGCAGGACTGCGCCCGACTCCTGGAGTACGCGCTGGCCGATCGGGAGCGGTTGCAGCGCATGGGGGAGGCGGCCCGGCACAGGGTCCTCCGCTACAGCTTCGATGCGGCCACGGATGGCCTGGTGCGTGCCCTCGACGGGGAAGAGGCGGGCGGATGCGCATCGTCCACGTCGTCGCCTCGCTGAACCTCGAAACGGGCGGCACGGCCCGGTCGGTATCCCGGCTCGCCGACGCGCAATCCGAGTTGGGGCTGGACGTGACCGTCCATGCGCTCGACTACGTGCGGCACGGCGCCGTGGTGGTGCCGTCACGGGCCCGCCTGGTCCTGCATCCGGCCCCGCCGGGGACGCGATGGCTGCGCGGCTGGAGTCCCCGATTCGCACGGGCACTGTGTGCGGATGCCATGGGCGCCGACGTGATCCATGGTCATGGACTGTGGATGCAGACGAACCGGCATGCGCGCCAAGCCGCATCGATTGCCGGGGTTCCCCTGGTGGTGTCCGCGCGGGGCATGCTCGAGCCCTGGTCGCTCGCGCGCAGCGCATGGCGCAAGCGCGCGGCATGGTGGGCGTACGAACGACGCAACCTGGAGCGCGCGTGCGCGATCCACGTCACCTCCATCCAGGAGTCCAGGGCGGTGCGTGCCGTGCTGCCTGGAAAGGCCCAGGTGTTGCTGCCCAATGGCGTGGACCTGCCTGCGGTCCCCGATCGACGTGCGACTTCGATGGTCCCCGGATCGAACGATGGGCAACGCGTGCTGCTGTTCCTCTCGCGCCTGCATCCGAAGAAGGGATTGGAACTGCTGCTCGACGCATGGGCGGCGCTGTCGCCTCGTCATCCTGCGTGGCGCCTGGTGGTCGCGGGCACGGGCGAACCCGCCTATGAGCAGTCGTTGCGCGCGCGCAGCCGGGGCCTGGGGCGCGTGGAGTTCACCGGCGGGGTGGACGCGGAGGTTCGCCGCGCGCTCTACGACGCGGCGGAGCTCTTCGTGCTGCCGACCCATTCGGAGAACTTCGGGAATGTCGTCGCGGAGGCCCTAGCGCACGGTTGCCCGGTGCTGACCACGGTGGGCGCGCCGTGGCCCGAACTCGAGCCGCGCGGGTGCGGCTGGTCGATTCCCATCGAGGCGCGTGCGTTGACGGCGCAGCTGGATCGCGCGCTCGCGCTGGACACCGACACCCTGCGCACGATGGGCGTCGCCGGGCGGTCGTGGATGGAGGCGGAATTCGGTTGGAGCACGATCGCCACCGCCTGGTGCGACGTCTATCGCTGGCTCGCGCGGGGCGCCTCGACACCGGCCTGCGTGCGGATCGCCGCGGCGGTGCCCTGAGGTGCGTATCACGATCGCCGCCGGTCCGCTGCTGCCACTGCCTCCGGTCCGCGGCGGCGCCATGGCGCGCATGTGGTGGGGACTAGCGCCAAGGTTCGCCGCGCGCGGACACACCGTGACGCTGCTGGCGCGTGCCTTTCCCGGCCAGCCTGCGCACGAATGGCACGAAGGCGTCGAGGTCCGTCGTTCGGGCGGGTTCGACCAGCGCCCCGGGCTGCTGCGCACGCTCGCCCGCGACGCGATCGATGCGCTGCGCACCGCGCGCGCCTTGCCCGAGGCGGACGTGCTGATCACCAACGACCTGCTGCTGCCGTTCTGCGCCCCCGCGCGCGCGGGACGCCTGGTGGTGAGCGCGAACCGCATGCCGAAGGGCCAGTACCGGCACTACCCCCGGCGTGCGCGGTTCGCCGCCGCCTCCCTTGCGATACGTAGGGCGATCCTTGCCGAGCGCGCCGACGCGGATCCGCGCACGACCGTGCTGCCCAACGCGTTCGACGTGCGTGCATTCGAACCCGCACGCGATACCCCGCGTGATCCTCGCAGCATCCTCTACGTCGGGCGCATCCATCCGGAGAAGGGGATCGAACTGCTGCTGGCTGCCGCACGCAGGTTGGCCTCGTCCGGAGTCCCATTCGACCTGCATGTGCTCGGTCCGCACGCGAGCGAGGCGGGCGGCGGCGGCGAGGCCTACCTCGCACGCTTGCGCGCGCTCGCCGCGGGCCTGCCGGTGACCTTCCTGGGCCCGGAGTTCGACCAGGCCGCGCTCGCGCGCCATTTCCACCAGGCGTCGATCTTCTGCTATCCCTCCATCGCCGAGCGCGGAGAGTCGTTCGGCGTGGCGCCACGGGAGGCGATGGCGGCGGGTTGCGCGGTGGTGGTGTCGGGACTCGCGTGCTTCACCGACTACCTCCGGCACGAGGCGAACGGGCTTCGATTCGACCATGCCGGTCGGATGGCGGACCAGGCGCTGGCTGCAAGCCTCGAACGACTGCTGTCCGATCCCCGGATGCGTGCGACCATGGCCAGCGCTGGTGCGATCACGGCGAGGGAGTACGGCCTGGACGCCGTCGCGTCGCGATGGCTGGATCGCCTCGACCGGTTGGCGAGCGGCGGAAACTGGGGCGAGGCGGAATCATCTGCCGGCTACGGTAGGGAAGCGGACGAATGAACCTGGCGCAGGTGACCGTGGTGCTGCTCTGCTACGACGAGGCGCCCAACATCGCACGAACGCTGTCCCGGCTTGCGCGCTTCCCCACGGTGATCGTGCTCGACAGCGGCAGCACGGACGGCACCCGCGAACTGGCCGCGGGCTTCCCCAACGTGCGGGTGCACGAGCGACCGTTCGACGACTACGAACGCCAATGGAACCATGCGCTGGATCTCGCGCAGACCGACTGGGTCCTCAGCCTCGATGCCGATTACCTGCTGGAGGAGGCGTTCGTCGACGAACTGCAGGAGGTCGAGCCCGCACTGCAAGTCGCCTATTACGCCCGCTTCCGCTACTGCGTGAACGGCGAGCCGCTCGGCGCCAGCCTGCTACCGCCGCGTGCCGTGCTGTTCCGCCGCGCGAAGGCGCGCTACCGCCTCGATGGGCACACCCAGCGGCTGCAGCACGACGGACCCTCCGCGACACTGCGCGGGTACATCCTGCACGACGATCGCAAGCCGCTCGCGCGGTGGCTGCGCAACCAGCAGCGCTACGCGACGGAGGAGGCCGACAAGCTGGCGCACGCGCCAGACGCCGGTCTGGGGGCGAACGACAGGATTCGTCGTTGGCGCTGGCTGGCGCCTGTGCTCGTGTTCGTGTACGTCCTCGTTGCCAAGCGCGCGATCCTCGACGGCTGGCGCGGCTGGCACTACGCCTACCAGCGCATGATCGCCGAGGCGCTGCTCGCGATCGGACTGATCGAGTCCGATTGGCGACGGGAACCGGGTCGCCCGCCGGAATGAGGCTCGATCGCTACGACGCCGCGGGATTTGATCGAGGACGCCCGCGCGTGGTCGAGGCCTCGTGGTTGGTGCTCGAAGGGATGCTGTTCTCGACCTGGTTGCCCGGGTCCGGTTGGCGACGCACCCTGCTCAGGATGTTCGGTGCGCGCATCGGAGCCGGCGTGGTGATCAAGTCGCGCGTGCGGGTGAAGTTCCCCTGGCGCCTCACGGTCGGCGAGCACGCCTGGATCGGAGAGTCCTGCTGGATCGACAACCTCGCGCCGGTCGAGATCGGGTCGCACAGCTGCCTCTCCCAGGGCGTCTACCTCTGTACCGGCAACCACGACTGGAACGATCCGGCCTTCGCGCTCCGCTGCGCGCCGATCAGGATCGGCGCCGGTGCCTGGATCGGTGCGATGTCGCGCGTCGGGCCCGGCGTCGTCGTCGGCGAGGGTGCGGTGATCACGCTCGCATCCGTCGTCCAGTGCGATGTCGGTGCCGGCGTGATCCTCGGCGGACCCGCGGGTACCCCGCGGGGGATCCGGCGTGCGCAATCCGGTTGACGGCGAGACGCCGCTCGATGTCGGCGGGCAAGCATCGGACTCAGGCTGCAGGGCGTCGCGCGGTTCCGCCTCGGGAGCCTCGATCCACGAGCGAATGCAGGAAGGCACCGAGCCGCGCGCAAGCGCTTTCCGCAGTGTGCGCGTCGAGTCCCTCGGGACGCGAGGGTGCGACCCCCGAACGCAGGCGTGCGAGCAGCGCTGCGAGGGTCTCGGCGTTCCGGGCGTCCTCCAGCGCGGTGTCGATGATCGCCGCGTCGGGCGCCAAGCGCCGCAACTCCTCGAGCCGGCTGCCCTCCTGGGCGAGCACGAGCAGTGGCTTGCGCATCGCCAGGTACGTGTAGAGCTTCGACGGATGGTAGTGGGCGTCGCGGGACATCGGCAGTATCAGGGCATCGGCCTGCAGGAGGTGGGCGAGGGCGTCGCCGTAGGGAATGCGTGCCGGCTGCTCCTCGACGAGCGCACCGAGGTCGTGCGCAATCGCGATCGGCTTGATCGATTCCCGGGCGCGGTCGGCGGGTGCGTAGGACGTGCCGAGGAAGCGCAGGCGCAGCGCATCGCCGATTGCGGTGTCGGACTGGAGCACCAGCCGCACGGCGCGGAACAGCGCTTCCAGGGCCGGCGCAAGGTCCGCGCCGCCGCGTCCGACGTACAGCAGGCGCGACCCCCGCTCGTTCGTTCCCGCGGGGGGCCCGGGCAGCCGCGCGCGTGCCAGTTCGAGGTCGCGCTCGGCGTATCCGAACGGCAGGTCGAGGGTTGGTCGGACGACGCCGTAGCGGGCCCCGATCTGGTCGGTATACGCGGTGCTGACCGTGGTGAATCCCGCCGCGCCGCGCACACACGCCGGCTCCAGCACGCGCGCCTCCGCGCGCGAGATCGCATGGCGTACCGGCCCGCCGGGCGGACGGATGCCGCTTGCCTGGTAGAACCGGCTGCCCCAGGGGTCCTGGTAGTCGAGCACGTAGTCCAGGCCATGGAACCGCTTCAGGAATGGCCCGATCGCGAAGCAGGTGAACTGCGTGCTCGAGAGGTAGGCGAGATCGAAAGGCTTTTCGCGCTGCAACCGTCGTGCCAGTGTCGCGAGCGGCAGCAGCGCGCGACGCCCGATGGTGTCGCCGAGCACCCGTGGCCAGCGAGGCAGGCGCGCGCGATGCACCTTCAGCGACGGCGGGAGCGTGTCGGCGAGGAAGGCATCGGGCTGCGCGCCGGCGTCATCGGGATGTACGGCGACGATGACAGGAGTCCAGCCGCTCGCCTCGAGGTATGGCGCGTACATCCGCACGCGCTGGCTGTCGGCGGCATTGGTCGGGGCGAACAAGGGCGAGATGATCAGCAGTCTTCGTTGCATGTCCGGTCCGAAGCTGCGTTGTTGATTGGCGTCGCGAGAGCCATGCGCGGACGGTTCGTGTTCACGTGAGCCCCGGCGCGATGGCAAGCCGCGAACCGATCGCGCCCGGAGGCGCGGAATCCTGCGTTGGTCTTCCTCCCGGATCGCCGTCCGTCTTCCCAGGGCTGAGGTTGCGTTGGATCATCGTTCTCGTCCTGCTCAGTCGACTCATCGTGCTGTGCGCGTTCGAATGGCGAGGGGGACACTTCCCCTACCTCGACGGTAGCCTCTATGCGGCCGCTGCCGCGCACGTGTGGAGCGAGGGCACCGCACCGGACGGACACGACCAGGGCGGGCGGCTGGGTGTCGGTGTCCCGCTGCTGGTCGCCGCGGTCCATGCGCTGGCGCCATTCGCTTCGTTCGAACGGATCGGCCTGGTCCTGTCGTTGTCGGCATTGCTGGCCGCGTGCGCAGTATTCCACAGGCTCACGGCCTGGCCCTTGGCCGCGCTCGTGTTCGGACTCGGATTCCCCGGCTGGGTCATCTGCACCAGCGGACTTGCCAGCGAATCCTTGTCGACCTTGCTGCTGCTCGTCGGTGCGTGGGCACTGTCGTCCCGGCCACCTCGGGCGACGTGGGTATCGGCGTTGCTGTTGAGCGGCTACTCGATCGTGTGCCGACCCACGGCGATCATGACCGCCTTGCCCTGGCTCGCGTTGGCGCCGATGGGCGCCGATGGGCGCATCGGGTCCAACCTCGTGCGACGGTTCTGGGCGGGGGTCCTGTTCGCGACGCCGATGGTACTGGTCCTGCTGTGGACGATGGCCTCGACGGGGGAGTGGTTTCCGTCGGGTCGGCTGCAGCAGGACGTCTTCCAGGCATGGGCCGACCGGCATGCGGCGGCGGGCTACCCGCCTCGCACGTTCACGTGGCCCGGGCATTCGATCTGGGTCGGCGTCTTCCAGGAGCGACCGGTGGCGTGGAAGCCCCTGGCATTGACCATCGCGCACCTCGGTCTCGCACTCTGGGCCTGGTCGAGCTTCTGGCGCGCGCGTGTGGGTTCGAACCAGGGAACGGCCGACAGCCACCGACTCGTCCTCTCGATCACGTTCGGTGTCGGACTGCTGTTCATCCTCTCGATCGGAAGCTGGTTCGGGTACTCGATGTTCTATCGGTACCTGAGCACGCAGTTGCAGCCCCTGCTCGCGCTCGGCATGGCGTATCGACTTCGTGCGCACCCCTGGGGCGTCGCGGCATTCTGCATCGCGAGCACGGCGCTGGCCTGCCTGGGATCCGGACAGGGTGGCTGACGAGGCGCGAATCGCCCGGCGGTTGACCTTCGTCAACCGCTACTTCTGGCCCGATCATTCCGCCACTGCGCAGTTGTTGTCGGACCTGGCGTTCGACCTGGCGGCATCGGGCCACGAGGTGACCGTGGTGACCAGCCGCCAGTGCTACGAGCAGCCCGACGCCGACCTGCCACCGTTCGAGACGGTGCGTGGCGTCGAGGTGATCCGGGTGGGCGGCACGCGCTTCGGCCGAGGGCGCATCCTGGGCAGGCTCGTCGATTACCTGTCGTTCCTCGTCGGTGCGCGCCGCGTGCTCGCCGGGCGGGTGCGCGAAGGCGACGTCGTGGTGGCCAAGACCGACCCGCCCCTGCTCGGCGCATTCCTGGCCAGCACGGTGTGCCGCCGGCGCGGACGCCTGGTGCAGTGGCTGCAGGACGTGTTCCCCGAGGTGCTGCTGGCCGTGTCCCGGCCGGGTCTCGCGCTGGCGTTCCCACTGCGGATGCTCGCGGCATGGCGTGATCGCTCGCTGCACCGGTCGCATGCGGTCGTGGTCCTCGGGCGCGCGATGGCCGACCACGTCCGGGCTCGAGGTGTCTCGTCGACGCGCATCGTCGAGGTCCCGAACTGGTGCGACCCGGTACTCGTCAAGCCCATGGTGCACGCCGAGAACGCGCTCCGGAGGGACTGGGAAATCGATGCATGCTTCGTCGTGGGCTATTCGGGCAACCTGGGGCGGGTGCACGATGTCGATGGACTGCTCAGGGCGGCCGAGCGCCTGCGGCACGATGTCCGCGTGCGATTCCTGTTCATCGGCGGCGGGGCCAGGACGTCGGACGCGATCGCCCGGGTACAGGCGGCTGGCCTGGACAACGTGTCGTTCCGACCCTACCAGCCGCGCGAACGATTGAGCGAGAGTCTCGGTGCGGTCGACCTGCACGTGGTGTCCCAGCGCGAGGATACCGAGGGACTGGTCATGCCGAGCAAGTTCTACGGCGTTCTCGCCGCCGGTCGTCCGGTCCTGGCCCTGGCGGCGGCCGGTGGAGAACTCGACGACCTGGTGGCGCGCTACGCCTGTGGATACCGGGTCGCCTCGGACGACGTGGACGGCATCGTCGCCGCCATCGGCCACGCCCTGGCCGACCCCGGCAGTCTGGGGGAGATGGGCGCGCGCGCGCGCGCCGCCGCGATCTCGGATTGCTCTCGCGACATCGCGGTTCGCCGTTGGCGCGACGTGGTCCACGCGGTCGCGGCCGGCGGGCCCATCCAATAGACTGCGGCGTGCCCAACGGAGTGTCGGCGTGACGGCGAAGCGAGCATTGATCACCGGGGTTACCGGCCAGGACGGCGCCTACCTCGCCGAATTCCTGATCGGGAAGGGCTACGACGTGCACGGCATCAAGCGCCGCGCCTCGTCGTTCAACACCGAGCGCGTGGACCACCTCTACCGCGCCGCGGACGATCCCGCGCCGGGGCTGCGCCTGCACTACGGCGACATGACCGATGCCCTGTGCCTGCTGCGCCTGGTCCAGGAACTCCAGCCCGACGAGATCTACAACCTTGCCGCGCAGAGCCACGTGGCGGTGTCGTTCGAGGAGCCCGAGTACACGGCGAACGCGGACGGCCTGGGTCCGCTGCGCCTGCTGGAGGCGATCCGCATCCTCGGCCTGGTGGGGAAGACGCGGTTCTACCAGGCGTCCACGTCCGAACTGTTCGGAAAGGTCGCCGAGTCCCCGCAGAGCGAGGCGACGCCGTTCTACCCGCGCTCGCCCTACGGTGCAGCGAAGCTCTACGCGTACTGGATCACGGTGAACTACCGCGAGGCGTACGGCATCTATGCGTGCAACGGCATCCTGTTCAACCACGAATCGCCCCTGCGCGGCGAGACCTTCGTCACGCGCAAGATCACCCGCGGCCTCGCGCGCATCGTGTGCGGCCTCGAGCGCGCGCTCCGCCTGGGCAACCTCGATGCCAGCCGCGACTGGGGACACGCGCGTGACTACGTGGAAATGCAGTGGCTGATGCTGCAGCAGGAGCGCGCGCGCGACTACGTCATCGCCACGGGGGAACAGCACACGGTGCGCGAGTTCGTGACGCGCGCCGCCGCGGAGCTGGGTATCGGCATCGAATGGCGCGGTACCGGCGCCGACGAACACGGTGTCGCGAGTTCGCTGTCGCGCGAGTTCGAGCACGTGCGCGTGGGCGACGTGCTCGTGCGGATCGACCGGGAGTACTACCGCCCGACCGAGGTCGAGACGCTGCTCGGTGACGCGCGTCGCGCGCGCGACGAACTGGGCTGGCAGCCCCGGACGAGCTTCGATGCGCTGGTGCGCGAGATGGTGCGCTCCGACCTCAAGCTGGCCCAGGGCGAGTCCAGCCATGGCGCACCCCGCTACCACTGGCGCGAACCCGCGCCATGAGCGGCGATCCCGGGCGGCGCAGGGTCTTCGTCGCCGGCCACCGCGGAATGGTGGGCAGCGCGATCCTGCGCGCGATGGACGCGGCCGGCATCGGACCCCTGCTGACCCGGACGCGCTCGGAACTGGACCTGGGCGATCCGGCGGCGGTGCAGGCCTGGTTCCAGCGCGAGCGGCCCGATTGGGTGGTGCTCGCGGCGGCCCGGGTCGGTGGCATCCTGGCGAACCAGACCCGGCCTGCGGAGTTCCTGGTCGAGAACCTGGCGATCGCGCAGAACGTGGTGCGGGCGGCGCACGCGACGGGTGTTTCGCGCCTGCTGTTCCTGGGCAGTTCGTGCATCTATCCGCGCCTGGCGCCGCAGCCCATGCGCGAGGATTGCCTGCTGACCGGCGCCCTCGAGCCCACGAACGAGCCGTACGCCATCGCAAAGATCGCCGGCATCAAGCTCTGCGAATCCTTCCATCGGCAGTACGGCTGCGATTTCCGCAGCGTGATGCCGACCAATCTCTACGGGCCCGGCGACAACTTCGACCTCCACGCCAGCCACGTCGTGCCGGCGTTGATGCGGCGGATCCACGAGGCGCACGTGGCGGGTGCGGAAGAGGTCCAGGTCTGGGGCACGGGCAGGGCCCGCCGCGAGTTCCTGCACGTGGACGATCTCGCGCAGGCCTGCCTGCACGTACTGGGCATGGAGGAATCGCGCTATTGGGGCGCCGTGCATCCGATGTGCTCGCACCTCAACGTGGGAACCGGCCTGGACCTGTCGATCGCGGAACTCGCCGAGGAGATCCGTTCCATCGTGGGCTATCCGGGCAGGCTCGCGTTCGATGCCTCCAAGCCCGACGGCGCGCCGCGCAAGCTGCTCGACGTGGGTGCGATGGCGAACCTGGGCTGGCGCTCGCGCATCGCGCTGCGTGAGGGCCTGGTCGACACCTATGCATGGTTCCGGGCGCATCATTCGGGGCTCCGGGGCATGGAGCCGCCGACGGGATGAGTCCGGTCGCGACGGACTGGCAGGCGCTGATCGTTCCTGCGGCAGTCGGCCTGGTCGCCTCGATGCTGCTGCTGGCCACGACCATGCGACTCGCATCCCCGCTCGGGCTGCTCGACCATCCGCGCGGGCACAAGGCCCATGCGGGTGCGACGCCGCTGGTCGGCGGCCTCGCGATCGTCCTCGCCTGGATGGTCGCCCTCGCGGTGCCGTCCGCCCCGGTCCTGCATCCGGCCCTCGTGTCGGGCGTGCTGATGCTGCTCGTCGTGGGGCTCTGGGACGACCTGAAGTCGCTGTCGACCACGGTGCGGTTCGCGGCGCAGATCTGCGCCTGCGGCGCGATGATCGTGCTCGCCGACGTGCGGCTCTCGGACTTCGGCGAACTGCTCTGGCCCGGCAGGGTCCTTGCGCTGGGCCCGCTGTCGCTGCCCATGACCGTCTTCGCGGTCGTGGGCGTGATCAACGCGCTCAACATGATCGACGGCATGGATGGCCTCGCCGGTACGGTCGCACTCGTCGCGCTCGGGTCGATGGCGTGGCTCGCAGGCGACGCCGGGCGCTGGGGCGATGCGGCGGGAATCGCCTTGCTGATCGTCGTGCTCTTGCCGTTCCTCGCGCTCAACGCGCGCGTGGGGCGTGCGCGCGCAATCGTCTTCCTCGGGAACGGTGGAAGCCTGGCGTTCGGACTCGTCATCGGGTGGTACTGCGTCGACCTGAGCCAGGGACCCGTGCGGGCCATGGACCCGGTCACGGCCTTGTGGCTGCTCGCGGTTCCGCTGGTCGATACCGTCTCGGTGATGTTGCGACGCATGGCCCGCGGCAAGTCCCCGTTCACACCCGGACACGACCACGTCCATCACTGGCTGCAGGCCCTGGGGCTCGGCGTGCCGGTCGCCTGGTGCGTGCTGGCGGCCAGTGCCGCGGTCCTCGCTCTCGCAGGCGTGCTGCTAGACCGCTACGACGTGCCCGATGCCGTTCGCTACTTCGGGTTCCTGGCCCTGGCATTCGCCTACCACGGCATCCGGATGCGATCCGAAGCCGTCCGCGCCACATGAGCGAGCACCGGGCCCGCGCGCGGCACCACGGTCGGCGCATGCGGCAGGAGGCTCGGGCGTCCCCCTGGGGCCTGGCCGCGTTCCTCGCGGTGCTGTGGCTGCTGCCGTTGCCGCTCGGGGCCAATCGCGACTACCTGTGGCCCTGGTTCGCGGCGGCCCTGTTCCTGATCGTGGGAGCGCTCGCGCCGACGCGGGAAAATTGGCAAGCCTTCGATCGACGCCTGCCGGCGCTGGTGCGCGCGGCGCTGCTGCTGCTGTTGCTGTTCATCCTCCAGTGCGTGCTGGCGATGGTGCTTGCCCTGGGGCCCGGGGCGGAGGGACCCGCCCCAGGCTGGCCCGCGGATCGCGCCGCATCGTGGTCGGCGGGCATGCTGAATCTCGCGTGCGCGTCCTGCGTGGTACTGGTCATCGCCTTGTGCGACTCCAGCAGTCGGTTGCGCGTGCTCGCGGCGACGCTGTTCAGCGTGGGCGTCGTGCAGGCAGCCATCGGTATCGTGCAGGCCCTGTCGGCGCAGGGGCTCGCCTTGTTCCCCCAGCAGGAGCGGTTCCCGGGCCTCGCCCTGGGCACGTTCCTGAATCGCAACCATTTCGCGGGGTTCCTGGAACTGACCGGCGCGATCGGACTGGGTTTGCTGGTGGGCCAGCTTTCGCGCAGCCAGGACGAGGGCTGGCGCGTCCGCATGCGCGGCATGATCGGTGCCGTGCTGGGTCCGAAGCTCGTGATGCGCCTGCTGCTGGTCGTGCTCGTCGTCGGCCTGGTGCTCAGCCGCTCGCGCATGGGCAACGCCGCCTTCTTCGCCGCGATGCTGGTGGTCGGCGCCATCGGATATGTGCGGATCCGGCCTCGCCCCCGCATGCTGTCGCTGCTGCTGCTTTCCATGGTCGTGATCGACCTGATCGTCGTCGGCGGCCACCTCGGGTTGGGTCCGCTGGTGGAGCGGCTCCGGGGCACCGAGGTCGCGATCGAGGAGAGCAGTGGCTTGCCGAGCGTCGATCGGGAACGCGCGGCCGTCTCGCGCGCGACCTGGGCGCTCGCGGCCAGCCACCCGGTACTGGGGACGGGACCGGGTTCCTTCGAATCGGAGTTCGTGTCCGCGAAGCCCGAAAGCGTCCGGTTGCACTACCAGCATGCGCACAACGATTGGGCCGAGCTCTTCGCCGAGTTCGGCCTGCTCGGCGGAGCGGCCTGGGCGGGCCTGGTGCTGCTCGCGCTGGTCGCCGCCTGGCGGTCGATGCGGGGGGTTTCCCCGACCGGCCAGGGTTTGGCGTTCGGCGGGATGTTTGCCCTCTTGTCGCTCTGCTTGCACGGCTGGGTGGATTTCAACTTGCAGATTCCAGCGAATCGCCTGTACTTTCACTCCATCGTTGGGCTGTTATTGGCAAGCTACCGCCTCCACGCCCCGCCTTGGCGAGCGCGCGGGGAACTGTCGGTGGCCACGCATGGTTCCTCAGCAAGACCGTGAGAACCGTGTCGGATGTATTGGAATTCGTACAACTTTATTCGAAGGATCGGGCACAATGCTCGCGCTTGAGTCCCAGGGGGGATGCATCATGGGTGTGTTGAGATGGGTTGCCCTGCTGTCATTGGCGGCATCGGGCACCGTGTTCGGTGCGGACGACCGGGATCCCGCCGAATCCGACTTCGGTCAAGGTGTCGACCTGGGTGCGTTTCGCCTGTTCCCCACGTTGGGACTGAGCGCCGGATTCGACAGCAATACGGCGCTCACCAACGGCGAGGAGATCGACTCGTGGTTCACCCGCGTGTCGCCGTCGGCCCGGCTCGAGCGCGGCTCGGACGACAACCGCTTCTCGGTATCCGCGACCGCCGATTTCGCCACGTATTCGGATTCGAGCCGTGACAACTACGGCGACTATGGCGTTCGCGCCGACTGGGTGTTCAGTCCGGCGATCAAGCATGCACTCGCACTGGATGCGGGCCTCAACTGGGCGCACGACCAGCGCGGCACCGGCGCCCGCGAAGGTGACCTTGCCCTGATCGAGCGCGACGTGGACGAATACCGGGTCTCGAATATCGACGCCAGGTACCGATATGGCTCGTCGGGTGCGCGCGGCTCACTGGAGTTCGACGTCGGCGCGCGCGACCGCGAGTACCTGAACAACCGGATCTACACCTTTGCGCGCGACCTGACCGAAACCCGCATCGGGGGCGAATTCGGGTGGCGCATCGCATCGAAGACGTCCGCCGTGATCCGGGCGGAACAGGGCAACATCGACTATGACCAGGCCTCGCTCGACAGTACCGAACGGCGCTACCTCGCCGGCGTGCGGTTCGAGCCCACGGCGAAGCTCTCCGGGACCCTGCTCGCGGGTCGACTGACCAAGGACTTCGACGACTCCTCGCGCGAGGACTTCTCGGGCAGTTCCTGGCGCGTGGGCGTGCAGTTCAAGCCGCGCACTTATTCCACGATCGAACTGAGCAGCGCGCGCGAGACGGACGAAACCAACGGCAGCGGGGACTTCATCCTGCGTCGCGACCTGGCTTTGTCCTGGACGCATGCATGGAACGCGCGGCTGAGCACGGGACTCGATGGCGGCGTCAGCAATGAACAGCATGAGCCGTCCTTCCGCGAAGACAAGGGTTCCTTCCTGGGCGTCTCGGCGAACTACCTGCTGCGGCCGTGGCTGCGCGGTGGCGCGAGCTACCGCACGTTCTCGCGCAGTTCGGACGTCAACGAGTTCGACTACAATCGAAACCTCCTGATGATCTCATTGGAAGCGTCGCTCTGAGCTGGCCGGACGTGGAAGGTCGTATCCGAGACCGCCTGCGGCCGACGCTTCCCCAAGTTGCCATGACGCGCATTCCGACAGTCGCGGCCGACGTGGCCGTCCGGTTCCTGGTCTTGCTGGTCCTGGTCATGGTCTTGCCGTCCATGGCAGGCGCCCAGTCCTCCGAGGATGCCCGTCCACCCGAGCCAACAGCAGCAGGAGACCAGGATCCGGACTATCGCTTGGGCGTGGGCGACGTGCTCAACATCAGCGTGTTCGGGGAACCCGAGTTGTCGCAGCAGTCGACGATCACCGAAAGCGGGCGCATCACGTTCGCCTTCCTGGGCGAGCAGCAGGCCTCGGGCCTGACGGTTCGCGACCTCGAGGGTTCGATCACCGAGCAGCTGCGGAACGGGTACCTGGTCAATCCCAAGGTCAGGGTCACCATCTCGACCTATCGGCCGTTCTTCGTGAACGGGCAGGTCGCCAAGCCCGGCAGCTATCCTTTCCAGCCCGGCATGACGGTGCGCAGGGCGATCACCGTCGCGGGCGGGCTCACCGAGCGGGCATCCGAACGAAAGATCCGGCTCACCCCCGAAACGCACGCCGGCGAACGCAAGACGCGGAATGTCGGCATGGACGAGCGTGTCTTCCCCGGCGACGTCATCACGGTAGACGAGAGCTTCTTCTGACGGTGTCGAGTCCCACTCGATGAATATGCCGGCGCGACCTTTGCGCCTCTGATGTCACCCGCGCGCGGTACGCGCGACTCCCCGGACCCTGCCTTCGACGATGACCGCTCCCATCCCGCCCAGTTCCTTCGATTCCGTCTCGGATCGCCCGGTGCCGAGCCAGCTCGCGAACCTGCAGGATTACCTGCGCATCGTGGTTCGGCACGGATGGGGCGTCCTCGGGCTCGCCGTGCTCGGCGGATTGATCGCCTGGTACCAGTGCTATCGCGCGGTCCCGATCTACCGCGCCGTCAGCTCGCTGCTCATCGAACGGGAGCCCGCCCGTTTCGTTTCCGTCGAGGAACTCATACGCGACCAGTACTACGACTCGGGCGAGTACTACCAGACCCAGTACGAGCTGTTGAAGTCCCGCCCGATCGCGGAGCGGGTGGTCAAGCGGATCGGCCTGGAGTCGTTCGAGAAGGTGCCTGTGCAAGCCCCGTCGTTCTGGTCCCGGTTCTGGCCTGGGTCCAGCGAGCAACCTGCGCCCGCGAAGGTCGAGGGTCCGGTCGACATTCGCACGGCCAGGGCCGTGGCCCTGGTGCAGTCCTCCATCCAGGTGCAGCCGGTGCGCAACAGCCAGCTGGTGCGCATCGTCTATTCCGGTCCCGACCCCGAACTGGTGACGCGCCTGGCGAACGTCACCGGGCAGGCCTACATCGAGGAAATGCTGGAAGGCCGCCTGCAGATGGCGCAGGAGGCTGCCGGTTGGCTGAACGAACGTATCGGCAACCTGCGGACGAAGCTGGGGGAGTCGGAACAGGCGCTGCAGGCGTTCCGCGACCGGGAGAACCTGGTCGACATCAAGGGCGTCGACAGCATGACGGCCGAGCAGATCTCGCTCGGCGGGGTGCGGCTGGCCGAAGCCCGGCGCGAGCGCATCGAGAAGGAGGCCGACTACCGCCAGGTGCAGCAGGCGAAGTCGCAGGGTACGCGGCTGGACTCCGTGCCCGTGCTGCTGGCCAACCCGCTCGTTGCCGACATGAAGCGGGCGCAGGTGGCGGCCGAGCGCACGCTGAGCGAACTCTCGCAGCGTTACGGGCCCATGCATCCGAAGATGGCGGAGGCGAAAGCGGGATACGAGACCGCGAACGCCGCACTCGAGCGCCAGCTGGAACTCGCGGTGCTCGGCGTCACCAAGGCCTACGAGGCGGCACAGTCCCGCGAGAGCCAGCTGAGTTCGGAGATCGGGTCGGCGAAATCCGACATGCAGAGCCTGAACCGCAAGCAGTACCAGCTCGCGGCCCTGCAGCGCGAAGTCGATGCGAACAAGCAGGTCTTCGACATGTTCCAGGCGCGCTTCAAGGAGACCACCGCATCGGGCGGCGTGCAGAGCGCGAACGCACGCGTGGTCGAACCGGCCCTCGAGCCCAAGTATCCGTTCTACCCCAACACCAGGCGCACGGTGGGCTTCGGCCTCGCGCTGGGCCTGCTGCTGGGCATCGGCCTCGCGTTCGTGCTCGACCACCTGGACAACACCCTGAAGGGCGCCGAGGACGTCGAGCGGCGCCTGGGACTGCCGGTGCTCGGCCTGCTGCCCAAGCTCAAGTCGACGGTGATGGGGAAGCGCGATAGCTCGCCGCTGCGGCATGTGCGGGAGAATCCGAAATCGTCGTTCTCGGAAGCGGTGCGCAGCATACGCACGGCGGTGCTGCTGTCGGCGATCGACCATCCCCAGCGCAGGGTGCTGATCACCTCCTCGGTCCCGGGCGAGGGCAAGACCACGCTCGCGAGCAACCTCGCCTATTCGCTCGGGCAGATGCGCAAGGTCCTGCTGATCGATGCGGACATGCGCCGTCCCGCCGTGCACCGCGCGATTCCCGAACTCGGGCAGACCCTGGGGCTGTCCCAGTTCGTGTCCGGAGAGGCGACCATCGCCCAGTGCCTGCACCATGTCGAGGGTACCAACCTGTTCGTGATGCGCGCCGGTGCCGTGCCTCCGAACCCGCTGGAACTGCTGTCCTCGAAGCGGTTCGAGGACGCGCTGGAGGGACTGAGCAAGGCGTTCGACCACATCATCATCGACTGCGCGCCCGCGTGCGCGGTCTCCGACGCGCTGGTGCTGTCGCGCATGGTGCATGCGGTGATCTACGTGGTCCGCAGCGATTCGACCCCGTGGCAGTTGGCCGACCAGGGACTGCGGCGATTGCGTCGGGCGAGCGCGCCGCTCATCGGCGCGGTCGTCAACCAGGTGATCCCGCACAAGTCGCGATACGGCTATGGCTACAACTACGGCAAGTACTACTACGGCGGCGAGGGCTACTATCCCGACTATGGCTACCACAGCGGCAAGGGTTCCTAGTCCGGCAATACGCCATTCGCCCGCGCGCGCGTCGCGGCGGCAGGCCCGTCCGTGATCGACCTCCACTGCCACCTGCTGCCCGGGATCGACGACGGCGCCGGGTCCGATCTCGAAGCCCTGGAGCTCGCACGGCGAGCCGTCGCGGAAGGCATCACGCACGCGGTGCTGACGCCGCACTTCCACCCGGGTCGATACGAGAACTCCTGGCGCGACGTGCAGGAGCGTGCCCGCCGGCTCCAGTCCCTGTTGACCGAGCACGGGATCGCGCTTCGGCTCGGCGTCGCCGGCGAACTGCGTGCCGGCTCGGAAGTGATGGACGCCGTGGTTGCGGGCGACCTGCCCGTGCTCGGGAACTGGCAAGGTCATCGCGTGATCCTGCTCGAGTTCCCGCACAGCCACCTGCCACTGGGGAGCGAGCGCCTCGTGGCCTGGCTGCTGCGCGCCGGGGTGCTCCCGCTCATCGCACATCCCGAACGCAACAAGGACGTGCTGCGCGACATCGAGCGGATCGCACCGCTCGTCGCCGAGGGCGCTCTGCTCCAGGTGACGGCGGATTCCATGTGGGGGGGATTCGGACCGCCGGCGCGCGAGCGCGCGATCGAACTGCTGGAGCGGGGCTGGGTGACGGTACTGGCCTCCGACGCCCACAACCTGGCGAACAGGCCTCCCAGGCTCGAGCGCGGTCGTGCGGCGGCGGCGGAGATCGTGGGCGAATTCGAATCCTGGCAACTCGTGCGTGACAGGCCCGGGACGATCGCGGCAGCACAGTGGCCGGCGACCTAGAACCCGATCCCGCGCGGATGCCGACATCGCGCGCGCACGCGCCGCGAAACGCCGGACCGGTCCACAACGTGCTGGTCGTGGTGGTCGTCGCGGCGATGGCGTACCTGGCGTGGACCGGCATGCGCATCGGTGTCTCGGACCGGCTGAGGCACCGCGTGGACCTGGAACTGGTGTCCGCCCTGCAGCGCGAGATGGTCGCGCAGGACCAGTGGCGCAGGTGGGTCTCGGATTCCGCCGATGCCACGAGCTGGTGGTCGTTCAATGCCGAGGCCCACGAACTGCGATCGCGCGTGGCGGCGTTCGGCGTCGCCAGGTTCGCATCCTCGGAGCGCGAACGCGTCGAAGGCCTGGAGGCGTCGCTGGATTCCATGCGGTCGGCCCTGGCGCTGAGGCCCGGGTGGCCCTATGCGCATGCACAGCTTGCGACGCTCAAGGCGCAGGCGGGCCGGTACGATGACGAATTCCGCCACGCCGTTCGCGTTGCGATCCGGCTGGGGGCGAACGAAGTGGGCGTGCGGCGCCAGCTCGCCGAGCTGTGGTTGCTCGGATCGGATCGCGCCGTCCCCGAACTCGCCGAGGTCTTCGCGTCGAGCATGCGCGTGGTGCTCGCGCAGAGCTACCCCGAACGGATCGTCGAGCGTGCGGACCGCGTCGGTCGTGGCGGCGACCTGTGCGGATGGGACGCGCTGCCCGAGATGGCGCGGTCCCGGTGCACCTGGCTCGGATACTCCGATCCCCCCTCCCAGTGAGCGACCAACGTCCATGGAAGAATCCGAACTCGGCGCGCGCGTGATCGAACTCGAGGCGAAGCTCGCGTTCCACGAGGACCTGCTCCAGTCGCTGAACGATGTCGTGGGACGCCTGAGCGCTGACCTGGAGCGCGCCATGCGCCAGGTGGGAGAGGTGGCGCGTCGCCTCGACGCTCTGCAGGCAGGGGACATGCCGGAGGGGGACGCGGAGCAGCCGCCGCCGCACTACTGAGCGTCCGCATCGACGATGCGAAACGGGGGGCTTCGGCCCCCTTTTTCACGGCCGCTGCGGGCGCATGCCCCGCCGAGCTGTGAGAAAATCCCGCACCCAGTCGCTGCACGCGGTCCGTCGTTTCCATGACTACTTCAATGCGTGACCAGTTGCTCGCACTGGGCTTCGCGAAGTCGAAGCCGGAGAGCAGCAAGCCGGTACCCACGCAGGGCAAGGGGGCGAGATCCGCTCCGCGCCCGCCGTCCAGTTCGCCCGCGCAGCAGCGTCCTGCACGGCAGGGCCAGGCGCACGATCGCCCGCCCAGGACCACGCGCGAGCCCGACCTGGCGGCGGCCTATGCGTTGCGCGACAAGTCCGAGCGCGAGCAGCGCGCCCAGGTCCAGCGCGAGGCGCAGGAGAAGGCGAGGCTGCGCAAGGAAGCGAAGGCGAAGCTCACCGCGCTGCTCGACGGCAAGGCGCTGAACGACGCCGCCGCGGAGCAGGCGCGCCATTTCGAGTACGGCGGGAAGATCCGGCGCGTGTACACGACGCCGGAGCAGCTCGTGGCGTTGAACCTGGGCGAACTGGGCGTGGTGCAGTTCGGCGGGCGCTACCTGCTCGTGCCCCGGGAGACGGCGTTGGCAGCCGCGGAGATCCAGGCCGATGCGCTGGTGCTGCTGCCCGATCCGAATGCGCCGGTCGAGGACGACGTGCCGCCCGACCTGGTCTGGTAGCGGATTCGCGCGCGCCCGCGGCGCGCGCTCAGTCCGGGTCGTAGTCCAGGATCGGCGCCAGCCAGCGCTCCGCTTCCGCACGCGTCCAGCCCTTGCGCGTCGCGTAGTCGTCGACCTGGTCCTTGCCGATGCGCCCGACCACGAAGTACTGCGCGTCGGGGTGGCTGAAGTAGTAGCCCGACACGGCGGCGGCGGGATACATCGCGAAGTTCTCGGTCAGTTCGATGCCGGCGTTGCGTCCGGCATCGAGCAGGCGGAACAGCGTCGCCTTTTCACTGTGGTCGGGGCAGGCGGGATAGCCGGGTGCGGGGCGGATGCCGCGGTAGCGTTCGGCGACGAGCGCGTCGGGATCGAGTGCCTCGTCGGGTGCGTAGCCCCAGAGCTCCCGCCGCACCTTCTCGTGCAACGCCTCGGCCAGGGCTTCGGCGAGGCGGTCGGCGAGGGCCTTGAGCAGGATCGCGTTGTAGTCGTCGTGCTCGGCCTCGAAGCGCGCGATCCACGGTTCGATGCCGATGCCCGAGGTGACGGCGAAGGCGCCGAGCCAGTCCTCGACCCCTGCGCGCAATGGCGCGACGAAGTCCGCGAGGCAGAAGTCCGGGCGATCCGGTGGCTTGTCGGCCTGCTGGCGCAGGAAGTGCAGGCGGGTCTCGTCGCCCGCGGCGAGCGAGTCGCGCACTTCGGAATGCGCGTCGCCGGTGTCGAGCAGCACGTCGTCGCCGTCGCCGCGTGCGCGCCAGAAGCCGACCACCGCGCGCGCCTGCAGCCAGTCCTCGGCGACGATGCGCGCGAGCATGACGTCGGCGTCGCGCTTGAGCTTGCGCGCCTCCACGCCGACGATGGGATCGTCGAGGATGTCGGGATGCCGGCCGGCCAGTTCCCAGGTCTGGAAGAACGGTGTCCAGTCGATGTACGGCAAGAGGTCGGCGAGCGGCCAGCGTTCGAACACGGTGATGCCCGGCTGCGCGGGACGCGGCGGCCGGTAGTCCGCGTAGCGGCCGTCGAAACGCTGTTTGCGCGCATCCGCGAGCGGCACCAGCCGCTTGCCGTTGCCGCGCAGGCGGTGCCGTTCGCGGATCTCGGCGTAGTCGTGGCGGATCTCCGCGACGTAGGCTGCGGAACGTTCGGGCGTGATCAGCGCCTGCGCCACGCCGACGGCGCGCGAGGCGTCCTTCACCCAGACCGTGGGCGACTTGTAGTGCGGATCGATCTTGAGCGCGGTGTGCGCGCGCGAGGTGGTCGCGCCGCCGATCAGCAGGGGGCACTCGAAGCCCTGGCGCTGCATCTCGCGCGCGAACTGGCTCATCTCCTCGAGCGAGGGCGTGATCAGGCCCGAGAGCCCGATCAGGATCGCGTTGTTCTCGCGCGCGGCGTCGAGGATCTTCTGCGCGGGCACCATCACGCCGAGGTCGAGCACCTCGAAGTTGTTGCAGCGGAGCACGATGCCGACGATGTTCTTGCCGATGTCGTGCACATCGCCCTTGACCGTGGCCAGCACGATCGTGCCCTGGCTGGTGCTGCGGTCGCCGAGCGCGGCCTTCTCGGCTTCGAGGTAGGGCACGAGGTAGGCGACGGCGCGCTTCATCACGCGCGCGGACTTCACCACCTGGGGCAGGAACATCTTGCCCGCGCCGAACAGGTCGCCGACCTGGTTCATGCCGGCCATCAGCGGGCCTTCGATCACGTCGAGCGCGCGCACCGAGCGGGCGCGCATCTCCTCGGTGTCGCCCTCGATGAACTCGTCCACGCCGTGCACGAGCGCGTACTGCAGCCGCTCGCCGACATCGCGCGAGCGCCAGGCCTGCCCGCGGTTGTCGACGCCCGATTCGCGGCTGCCGCCCTTGTGCCGCTCGGCGACGGCGAGCAGGCGCTCGGTGGCGTCCGGGCGGCGCGAGAGCACCACGTCTTCCACGCGCTCGCGCAGGTCGGGGTCCAGGTCGTCGTAGATCGGCAGCGCGCCGGCATTGACGATGCCCATGTCCATGCCGGCATGGATGGCGTGGTACAGGAACACGCTGTGGATCGCCTCGCGTACCGGGGTGTTGCCGCGGAACGCGAAAGAGACGTTGGAGACGCCGCCCGAGACGTGGCAGTCGGGGAACAGGCGCTTGAGTTCGCGGGTGGCCTCGATGAACTCGAGCGCGTAGCGGTCGTGCTCCTCGATGCCGGTGGCGATCGCGAAGATGTTCGGGTCGAAGATGACGTCCTCGGGCGCGAAGCCGACGACCCCGGTCAGCAGGCGGTGCGCGCGCGCGCAGATCTCGACCTTGCGGGCCGCGGTGTCGGCCTGGCCCTGCTCGTCGAACGCCATCACCACGACGGCAGCGCCGTAGCGCAGCACGCGCCGCGCCTGCTCGAGGAACGGGGCCTCGCCTTCCTTGAGGGAGATCGAGTTCACCACGCCCTTGCCCTGCAGGCAGCGCAGGCCCGACTCGATCACGCTCCACTTGGACGAATCGACCATGACCGGCACGCGGGCGATCTCGGGCTCGGCGGCGATCAGGTTGAGGAACCGCGCCATCGCGGCCTCGGAGTCGATCAGGCCCTCGTCCATGTTCACGTCGAGGATCTGGGCGCCGTTCTGCACCTGCTGGCGAGCGACTTCCACGGCCTGGTCGTAGCGATCATCCTTGATCAGCTTTCGGAACTGCGCCGAGCCCGTGACGTTGCACCGTTCGCCGACGTTGATGAAGTTCAGCTCGGGCGTTAGCACGAGCGGTTCTAGGCCGGAGAGGCGGGTGTGGCGGCGTTCGAGGGTCATGCCGCGCGCCTGTAGAACTGAGCCTGCTCCGCACGCGCCGGGAATGGCGTGAGCCGAGCAAGCTCGGCGCTACAGGGGCTGTGGTTCAGCCGGGCAGGACCGGCTCCATGTGGATCAGGCCGCACGCTGTTGCGCCGGATGGGGCAGTGCCCGGGGCGGCACGCCGCGCACGGCCTCGGCGATCGCGCGGATGTGGTCGGGCGTGGTGCCGCAGCAGCCGCCGACCAGGTTCACCAGGCCCGCGCGCGCGAATTCGCCGATCAAGGCGGCCATGTGCGACGGGCTCTCGTCGTACTCGCCGAACGCGTTCGGCAGGCCGGCATTGGGGTGCGCGCTCACGTTCGTGTCCGCGATCTCGGAAAGGATGGCCACGTACTGGCGCAGTTCCTTGGCGCCGAGCGCGCAGTTCAGGCCGATCGCGAGCGGGCGCGCGTGGCGCACGGAGTGCCAGAACGCATCGGTGGTCTGGCCCGACAGCGTGCGGCCGGAGAGGTCGGTGATCGTGCCCGAGATCATCAGCGGCACGCGGTAGCCGAGTTCGTCGAACAGTTCGGCGAGCGCGTACAGCGCGGCCTTCGCGTTCAGCACGTCGAAGATGGTCTCGACCATGATCACGTCGGAGCCGCCGTCGACCAGGCCGCGCGCCGACTCCCGGTAGGCCTCGCGCAGTTCCTCGAACGAGACATTGCGGAAACCCGGATTCGCCACGTCGGGGCTGATCGAGGCCGTGCGGTTCGTGGGACCGAGCACGCCGATCACGAAGCGGGGCTGGTCGGGCGTGCGCGCGCTCATCACGTCACATTCGAGGCGGGCGAGGCGCGCGCCTTCGAGGTTCAGTTCGTACGCGATCCCGGCCAGGCCGTAGTCGGCCTGGCTGATGCGCGTGGCGTTGAACGTATTGGTCTCGAGCAGGTCGGCGCCGGCCTCGAGGTAGGCGCGGTGCACCTCGCGCACGAGTTCGGGGCGCGAGAGCGCGAGCAGGTCGTTGTTGCCCTTCAGGTCGCAGCCGTGCCCGGCATGGGCGTGGCCGGCATGGTCGTGCGCCGCGGCCGCGAAGCGCTCGCCGCGGTAGCCGGCCTCGTCCAGTTGGTAGGCCTGCAGCATGGTGCCCATGGCACCGTCGATCACCAGGATGCGGCGCGCGAGTTCCTCCTGCAGGCGCTGCGCGCGAGCGGGTTCCTTCCACGGCAGGTCGATCATGGCTTGCTCCCGAGCAGGGACAGGACTTCGAAGTGCGGCGCGCGGTTCTCGCGCGTGACCAGGCCACAGCGCAGCACGGACAGGCCGGCGCTCGCGGCGAGCGACTTCAGTTCGGGCACGGAGAATCCGAGGTTGCGGTGGTCGAAGGCATCCACGGCGGCGCGATGCTTGTGGCGGGCAAGCGTGCAGGCGAGCACCCGACCGCCGGGACGCAGCACGCGCGCGGCCTCGCGCATGACCTGGTCCGGATGTTCGGCATAGGGCAGGGCGTGCATCATGAGCACGAGGTCGACGCTGGCATCGGCGAGCGAGAGCGCGTGCATGTCGCCCTGCTGCACGCGCACGTTGTCGAACGACGACAGGCGTTTGCGTGCGGCGGTGACCACGCGTTCGCTGCTGTCGATGCACGTGATGCTGCGCGCCTGGGGCGCGAGCAGTTCGGCGATCACGCCGTCGCCCGAGGCCACGTCGAGCACGTCGCCCAGGCCCAGCAGTTGCGTGAACCCGCGTGCCATGGCCTCCCAGGTGCGGCCGGGCGAGTAGTGCCGCTCCATGTCGCCGGCCACCGCATCGGCCCAGCCGACGGGATTGCCGCGCTGGTCGAGCACGGCGGCGAGGCGGCGGGTGTCCTCGTCCAGGAGGGCATCGTCGGCAGCCTTGCGCAGCGCCTGCCACAGGGCGAGCGTCGCGGCGTCTCCCTCGCCGTTGTAGCGATAGTAGGCGGAAACGCCGGCCCGTCGATCGCGCACCAGGTCGACCTCCTTCAACTTCGCCAGGTGGGTGGACACGCGCGGCTGGGCGAGCCGGAGCACCGCGGCGAGTTCGGCCACGGTCAGTTCCTCGCGTTCGAGCAGGGCGAGCAGGCGCACCCGGGTCGGGTCCCCGATCAGGCGCAGGCAGGCGGCGGCGGCGCCGAGATCCACGAATATCCTTTCATCTTGATTGAAAGATGATTCGAGGCTAACGCCGCATTGCCCGAGGCGTCAAGGGCGCGCTCAGGGGGACCTGGCAGGCGGCCGCGAACAATCGCTCGACGGGATTCCCGGTATATTTTCCGGCTCGTGTCGGCGGCTGCCGATGCCGACGCCCATCGCACCCGGAGCCGGACATGGACTTTCGTTTCACCGAAGAGCAACTCGCCATCCAGGACGTCGCGCGCCGCATCGCCCAGGAGCGCATCGCGCCCGTGGCCGCGGATTTCGACCGTACCGGGGAATTCCCGAGCGAGAACATCAAGGTGCTGGGCGAGAACGGCATGATGGGCATTGAGGTGCCGCATGAATATGGCGGTGCGGGCATGGACCCGATCGCCTACGTGCTCGCCATGGTCGAGATCGCGGCCGCCGACTGCGCGCACTCGACCATCATGAGCGTGAACAACACGCTCTACTGCAACGGTATCCTCAAGTACGGCACGCACGACCAGAAGCTGCGCTTCGTGCAGCCGATCGCGACCGGCAAGGCGATCGGCGCGTATGCGCTGACCGAGCCGCAGTCGGGATCCGATGCCTCCGCGATGCGCGTGCGCGCGGTCGCGCAGGGCGACGGCAGCTACGTGGTGAACGGCAAGAAGAGCTGGATCACCTCGGGCCCGGTCGCGAAGTACATCCTGCTGTTCGCGGTG